>Ga0209363_1001163_pt1 | contig 12152 bp, 6 predicted proteins | sample WorMetexBAHAMAS3_FD_187385 | JGI IMG/M metagenome (GOLD analysis project Ga0209363, IMG submission 187385) | Marine gutless worms symbiont microbial communities from Max Planck institute for Marine Microbiology, Germany - Inanidrilus exumae... | ecosystem: Host-associated > Annelida > Digestive... | reverse complement strand
GTTTATGTGATCTTAGGCCGTCTTGGTAGAACATTGTGACAGACGGACGGACAGACGGACACAAAATGAAGCATATACCGCGCTAGCATACCGTCGCGCAGTAAAAACAAAGAAAAGTTGAAGGCAAAAACTTAGAAGTAAATAATATATTTATCTTGTGTGTGCATTAGCAGGCCTTGAAGTTTTTCGCCAATGTCGGGATGAAGACAACAATCAACAAGTGTTCAAACTTAACAGGTGTCCAGCCGACCGTACCATCTACATTGCGTCAGCTAAGGTCGGGTTCGGGTCCATAAGGTGGAATGTTAACCGCTCACAATGTCGTCTCGGCCGCAATGTTCAATGTTGGACGTATCATCCTAAGATCATGCAGTGCAACGGGCGTCGAAAGTGTAGTTTCAATCGTGATGTGTTTGCTCAATTGCAGTGTCAATGGCGTCCAGTAAACTTCACTGACATCAGATATATCTGCGTCGATGGTAAGAGTGAGTGCATGTTTTATGATTCGGTTTTTTTGCAGTTTTACGATAAAAGACAGCAAGTGACACCATATGTATCCGGTGACATTTACCGCCAGCACGGTATATGTTGTGATGGCCCTGTGTCTGCCGTCTTTCTGTTTATTACAAGCCGGTATTGCATCGAAACAACATCAGGCAAACAACTTACACATATCAGAGGATAGCACTCTAGTTTTCTGTTCAAAAATCTTAAAGAAATTCGAATGGGATCACCTTCAACCGGGCGCCAAATACAGGTGGGGTGGGTTAAAATCGGCGATATTCGACTAATATCTCACTCTATCGCAGTATCGGTGCGCAAGATAGGGATATAGCTACCATGGAATAGAAGGCTAATAGTAACACACAGGCGCTGTATCGAATGGCGTTATTTTCATTCAGTAATTCATAACTACCTCACACCCCGTTTTCTACATTTTGCGTCGCCTTTCATCTTTTAGTGACCTGTGGAGATGGAGATTTCAAACTACGCCGATAGGTTGGCCATAGCACATCCTAGCCTCTATACTGATGACAACCCATCCTGAAAGGGGCGCAGTCAGGATCACGCGACACAATTTTTGGGCCCAATAACATCTGTGGAATGGCGGAAGCTGGAGTCGTTAAATTTTGTACACACGTAGGCAATATCAAGTTTTTGCCTTAGTTTGATAAACACCCCTAATGGACGTGGTCGGGATCATCTGACCCGTTTTTAAACGCATCTTTGGAATACGTGAAGCCAGGCACTTGAAATGTGATGTGCTGGTTGATTCTGAGGAGTACGAGTGCTTACATGATAGCCTTAGATTATCCCCGAATGGGATGTGATTGTGTTCAGAGTCACGCGACTTCTTTATATTTTAGGAAATAGCCGAAATAATAATATCTCGGAAACGGTACGAGATGAAGACAGAATAGAAGACTAATCGTACGCGGCCTATTGAATGGCACCAATAGAAATGACCTTTTGTGGCCTTCAACAAGGCCAGTTTGCTGTCTCGCCTATACCTCGGAATATACAATATTATTATCTACGATACGATTAGACATCAATCGGAAAGCGCACACGACTTTTAATTTTAACTATTATATAGAAACTGTCAGTCACGAACACATATGTGGTAATATTTCAGGAACTGTGCAAGATAGATACGGTGCCACTACAGACTACTGGCTAATCGAATAGCTGCAATTCCGATGATCTCGTGTATTAGAAACCTTTTCAAATAGGAAGTTTGGTACATGTGTATAGCAGATTGACAAGATATCAACTGACTTCGCGCGGTCCCTCTGTAATAGCAGGGTTCCTTGTTATGGTACACAGTGCACGCAGTACCGTTATTATGTACGTTCTGTAATTCACTTGCTAAAACGTTCTTAAACAACGTGCGAGTAATTTATAGACTTTACTCCGCATTATTTAGTCTCTTAAGTCCGAGTGCTTGGATTTTGTACACAGCAAAGCCTACGACAAGCTGTTAGAATTTGCCACGTGTGTTTGTTTACTTCCATGCACATCGCGTGTACATTTAAAATGTGTAATTGGGAATAAACAGTATACATGCACAGTTTTTACCGCGCGACGCTATGCTACCGCAATATCTGCTGTGTGCATGTGTCTCTCTGGCCGTCTGTCTGTCACAAACATGTATTGTGCCAAAATTGCAGAACTCTAATTTTTGACGCCAAAGAACTTGGCGAAATTCGAATGGGATCACCCCCAAAAAGGGCGACAAATGCTGATGTGGTAAGTTAGCATCGGTGATTTTCTACCAATATCTCGCCATAACAGCGTTCAGCTGTTTGGTCACTGACAGCGGATGCTGCGAAGACTTTAGTCCGGGCGTTTATTACATGCCGCCTCGACTACTGTAATTCGCTGCTGCGTGGTGTGTCCAACAACCTCTTGCAGAAAATGCAATCCGTACATGACGTCGCTGCACGACACGTCTAATTACTGGAACCGGCGATGCGAACACATTACTCCAGTCCTCCAGACGATGCACTGGCTTCCTGTTCACTGAAGAGTTGAATTCAAGCTTGCATACCTAGTGCGTTGGCTGGACAAACACCGGCGTATCTGACTTCCAACGTTCAGCTCATAGCCGACACTGGCCGCCCTTAGCTTCGGTCCGCGTCTAAATAGATATTCGTCGTTTTATGCACAAACAACAGTTTCGGCGACATCAGTTATTTTCTGCTGCCGTTCCTCGTGTGTGGAACACCTTGCCGTCATATCTGCGACAGGACACGAACTATACAGAATTTTCAAGCAGTAACTGAAAGGACACGTGTTTAGGCTCTAGACGCCCACGGCGCATTGTGACTGTTGTATTCGTGTACCTTAGAAGCTCACTTATTTATGTACTTACTGACCTATATGTCAGAAACGGTGCAAGATGGGGACATATTTACTATAAAACGTTATTAGGAACTCGTATGCCCTCCGTCAAATGGTGCGACTTCCGATAACATAGAGTGACCCCTTGCGTATCTCAAAACAAATTGTCCAAATGTTACCTAATTTTCTGTACCTGTATGGCCGTGGCTCGGTCATACTCAGACGGCAGTGCAATTCGTTATGCACTTCCGGTTTGTGGATGGTGTCATGTTTCCACATAGGGTCAGAATCAAAGACGACGCGCATGTTACGTCGAGTTAGCCAGATATCGGCACCACGGCTAAGTCTGCCGTCTCCGACTATTATGTTGTATATTTTTTGCGTCGTAACTTGTGGAGATATAGACTTCAAGTTTGAAAGATAAACAGATCATCCTATCATAGGATGACATATTTCTCCAGATAGAGGTGTGGTTAGGGTCACGTGACCCATCTTAAATTACTAGAACCCCCATTATATGAAGCTAGAGTTGTCAAATTGTATACACTGGTATATGCTGCATTAAATGTTGGCCTTTGAACAAAAAAATCACCCCTAACAGGGGCTGACGCTTATGGTCAGGGTCACGGTAATGAACTGTTTTTGGGACGAGCATTTCCTATGGGTGGTTCCATCCCACCTGTATGACTAGCTACATCACGGGTTGAATATACTGTGTGCAGGTGTTAGAGACTGCAATCCGTCACCATCAGGACGTTACTACGTCGGTAACACGTCGGTAACAGTAAGCGGTAGAACCTGTCAGGCCTGGGCGTCGCGTTATATCAACAGTGATCACGCGTTTCCTGACGGTAGCGTAGTAGCCGCTAAGAACTACTGTCGGAACCCATACACCTGGCATGAAGGACTCTGGTGCTACACAGTGGATGCTAATGCTAACGTGCGTCAGGAAGAATGCGACGTGCCTGATTGTGGTCAGTCACTGCGCTATATCACGTGTACCGTTGCGGAAATAAAAAGTCGTTTTGCTTCCCAGATACACAAAATGACTGTTCCATAAAACATTTCCTATAATAGATCTAAAGAATGCCATTCTCCATACAGCAACGTAGGCGGGGTGCTCATATGCCTTTCGTGGGCCTTGAGCCCGAATATGCCGCTGAGGTCTGTGAAGCATGATCAGTGGATGCTGTTACCTTTTCAGCCTCCGCTCGTTGACCCGTATCAAAACGATACTAATTGATGATCGGATCGGAGCATGATATTTCATAGACAATTGTTGCAAATATCATATTGTAGTCTCCGATTAATTTAACGAGATTACCAGTTGACCCTAAGCGTCGCGCGGTCCCTCTGCGACAACATCGATCCTTTTGTTTGGGTATACCTACCACCGATATGGAAGGTGTCGAACAAGATATCTGCCGTTTCGGTAGCAGGTTTAAAACATGAAGGCGATAGCTGTTTTATGTCATATTGAAACCTTTCGATGACAGATGTAGACTTGACTATACAACATTTGTGTGATAGGTCTATCTCACCCTATAATAAATAACGCGCTCCAATGATCAACAGTTTGCTACACGACTGTAGGATACATAACAACGTAGAATGGCCTGACTTTAACTTACACCGATAACAATATGGTTTATTCAAATGTTCGTTTATTCGTGTTGTGAATTCATGTTTTAGATAGCTAACTTTTCGACGCGTTCAATTCTTCAATACTGTACACTGATAATGCAATTCATTCAAATCAACAAATGCGGTGAATTCATGTTTCTGTATAGATAATTTTTCGCAGTGGCATCGGAAACTATATATGTGAGGGGCTATTTTCCGTCGCGAATCGAAAAAATTGGGTCGTGCCCCCAGCCCCCACTTTATGCGATGGCCTTCATAGTCTCTGCAGAGGTAACTCACCCACATAGGTTTTACACGATATTACTAATGTAAGTATCAGCATCTTACAATGAAACCGACTTTTGCATTGTTGCCAACGCAATAACTAATGCAAAAGTAGGGGGGCAGGTTCCCGTTCTTGAAGAAAGCTTACCCCGGCCCCCTATTCTGACGCCTATGATTTTTCGATGCACTAATTCGTGCTTTAGCTTAAATACATGTATTAGCCAGATTTATATATCGTAGCTGCTTTTCAGTCTTGATTATAGCATGCTGCTCTATCTTTGTGTTATTTCTTAATTTCAGAAACTGCAACTAACAGCATAACGCCAACAACAACGACAGATAGTCAGTCATCGCTGGAACCCACCGAGAGGTCAACAATTTCGACAGTGGCGGCTCTTCAAACTTCAACAAGCGCTGTTTTCAACGCGTCACCCAACGCCGACTCCAATGCATTATTAACCGGTATGTTAGTTCACTATTTAAACTTGCATGTGAAGAACAGTTTATAATGTTTGTTTAGCATTTCTTATTTAGTTGACGGTCATGTCTGTTTTAATACTGAATTTTAACGAAAGTCCCCATTGTCATCTTGTCGTCCTCTCGGCGACGAATGAGTTCATCCCAAACGGCATCTCAATCGATTCAGCCGTTTGTGGATACACCACAACAAAGACTCTTAATGCTTTTTTAATGGGGCGGGTAACCCCAAAGATTGCCCCTTTCTCTTGGGATCTGAATTCCCATCTAATAATGGTTCCTTGTGCCCAACCGAGTCAGCACCCAAACAGCATCTCGAGCGGTTCAGCCACTTTTGCAGTGCACATCCGTGTTACCAACACACATACACACAGACAGACAGACCACGCTACGTGTGACATCTGTCGCATATGGCCACATCTATTGCGATGTGGCCTAAAATGTGATACTAATTATCCACATATGCCGATAAACAAGGTGTGGATATATCGTTTGCTGTTTGTGTGTGTGTGTGTGTGTTTGTTTGTTTGTTTGCTTGTTTGTACTGTTACGGATGTCTCCGCAGAGGATAAAGCTAGCGGCGTCAAATTTTGCACGGCGGTTCATCGGCGTCCGATGCAGGGAATCTCCCATTTTTGTGAACTTTTGCTCTCTTAGAAGCCCAAAATCGAACATGCATGGTTCGTTAGGACCCGCATAACTCAACCCCAAACGGAAACTCGATCGGTTCAGTCGTTTTTGCATACACTGAGACAAAGACTCCCAATGCTTTTAAATACGACAGACAACCCCAAAATTGCCCCTTTTTCTTGGGGATCTGGATTCCCATCTAATACATGGTTCCTTGTGCCCATCCGAGTCAGCCTTCAAACAACATCTTGATTCGTTCAGCTGTTTTGCAGGACACATCCGTGTGACCAGCATACAGACACACAGACAGACCACGCTACTTGTAACATCTGTTGCAATTGGCCGCATCTGTGCTATGCATGCGATGCGCCCTAAAAATACACGATGATGATATATGTTAAAAGATGCAGATGCGTTCATTGGTATCATCGTCGCTGCTGTACTTCTGCTGCTGATTATTATTGTACTCATCATCGTAATCGTCGTCATCTTCCGAAAGAGGTCAGTCACCGAATGGATTGACGTAAATAGTTCAGCAGAAACAGTTGATTTAATGCCAATTTAGCCATTTATGGTTTTTATCTGATAAGTTAAATTTTTCTATTTCCAGGTACATAAGAATAGCAACAAGGTGTCGCCATAACGGTACGAAACGATAATGGACCGCCATGGGGTGTTACAGACGACGACAGACGACGACGACAGACGAAAACGACGACAAACGCCAGAAAGCATAACTAGTCTGCCTCCTCTACACTATGTGTAAGCGGCCAGTAATAATATGGGAAACGTTCTCTCGATACTGACTTAAAGTTTACTTTTAGCATAAATATAAGAATGGTAAAAATATATACAACCCGCAGGTTATAAGTCGTCCACCCGGCGGTACGCTGCTATTACTTTCCGCCAGGGCTGCGGTTACTTTCCCAGCCACAGAGCATCACCGCCCCTTGGCCGGTACCAAATTATACTGCTTGACGACAGAGGCATATAGTGGTGAACAACTTGCCCACGGTTGTTACGCAGCTTTTTCCTTTATAGTTTATCGCAAAATATTCTGCCAGAATTCTAATGGATTCACGACCGTCTGCGACATTAAATAAGGTTGATATAAAAGATTTGCGAGCGGCGATTTGCTGATCACTATTTTAGACTTGAGTTAAGTCTTCAGATAATAGTGCTCTAATCACCTGACCACCTCATCGTAAAATTTGTCAACCCCCCTCCAAAAAAACGACGAAATTTGATACACGAATTAACTGTAGTCAGCATTAGCCAACGTGTGATATATACAAGCACGTCGGTTCTCCTTATTTTCGGGCCGAAATGTACGCTGGTCGCGTCACATGTTGCTCTTGATGAGTCAAAGTGAGTATGCCGACGGGACAGACAGACAGACAGACAGACGGACCGACTGATGGACGCCATACCTTTACATTACCCTTTCCACTAGACGCGGCCTGCCTAATAATCTAAAGCCCCGTCCACACCAACAAGAATGTCGAAGCAACGTTCGACTATGTCGAAGCAAGTTAGCAACATTCGACTTTGTTGCCAAAACGGCAACAATGTCGAACGAGTTTATCGTAAAATTTGGTCTTTTCGACAAAGTCAAATTTTGCTTCGGCATTGTTGCCGGTTTCGTCAACACTGTTGCCGGTTTTGGCAATAATGTCGAACGAAATTTCTTTCTTTCTACACAGCCGAAACAAATAGAACATGTTTAATTTGCTTCGACTTTGTCGAAAGAATCGTTCGACTCGTAGTATTTGACAGTGTTGCTTCGACATGGTTGCTGGTGTGGATGGGGCTTAATGCGGCGTTTTATTCGTGCAAAGGCGCAAGGCGAGGAATGCAGCAAATCGACAAGTGTCTACGCCAAACGTCTACGGGACGTCCCATGACAACGGTGGACTACAGCCGTCGGCACCGTCACCACGATCAAGTCTTTCTCACGACGTTACCCTCATCGACAACGACCTCTACCAGGACACCACTGCACATCCATCTGCCAAAGCAACGAGCAACACGGTCGAGATGAGTCCAGTGGGACAACATCCGGCGCCACCGGTCTACGCCGCGGACCAGAAGAAGAACCGCCCCGGTAACGTTGTCGTCCAATCAGAAGCCAGCGCACCTGCATCAGCGTCCAGGCCAAGTATTGATCACGACACCACTCTCATAGACAACGACCTCTATCAGTAAATAACTGATGACGAACATTTCATCGGGTTTTATTTTTAGTTTTTATCATCAATTTTCTGTTATTGTTTTTCGTGGTTAATTGAGCTGCGTTATCTTCATTTTAGGCTTAACTTCTGTATCGTATTGACTATCGTATACATTACATTATCAATAATTAATTTTATAACGTATGCTCGAAATGTTATGCAGACGATTACAAATGTAATTAGTCGTCATATTTTTGAGCATTCAAATGACTAATTATTATATTAATGACATTGACATTGATCGTGTTATACATTTAAGACACTTTTAATGCATCGTGTATGTATGTACAACTTAAAGACGGCAGCGTATGCATCATACGTGAGACGCTAAATGAGCAGTAGTCTTGTAAATTACAATTGTTGTGTGCTAAAAACTGGATATGTTTACGACACGTTGGCGATGTAACAACAGCTTAAGACTTACCATGTTATATGTTACCCTAGACTTGTTGTGTGCAGCAAAACGTTTTTCAGAAGGTTGTGTCCTTGTAGCCTATCAACGGACTTAAGCTGCTTTCACACGACATGCCGACTGTTGGCAGTTAAACACACAACAGCCACGAAACTTGAATCTGTTTTGTTATACACGATTTGTTTGACCCATATTCTATTAAACAACATCATTCATCGATAAACTGTTAAAAGTTCGTAGCATGATATTTCGGAAGTAGATTCAAATAAATATAAAACAGTAAAAAAAGTTCTCCCATACTCGTTATCGAGCGTTGGGCCCGGAGCTGATCCCGGTGTACAGGCAGTCAGCCTGCAGGTGATTTGTAGCCATCCACCCGGCGGTAAGCTGCCACTGCTGTCTGTCTGTACGTCCGTTTGTTTCCACTTTGTCTTTTGAACCGACTGACATTTGAACTTGTGTGTGGATCATGACAAAAAGCTCGCCTGGGATTGAAAGTCAAGGCCACGGGTCAAGGTTAAACGCGGTCGGTCTGACCTCGATCCTCAATTAAGGACAGTTTTTCTAGTGCTTAATTTTGAAGAACATTGGACAATTATGTGTCACATTCCGGCTAGGAGCCTCGTACCGCTCCAACTTTTATGTCCATCCGTTAAGTTTGGCGTTTCCTCATTTCGTTTAGGCCGAACTCCAGACGCGAAAGGCCAACATGCTCGGCCATCACGTGGCACGTCTGCCTTGTATCTTTAGCACGTGAGTAATTTGACGATCATATGATTCTCGTGGGAATTTTTGTCCGTTTTCACGCCGCGCACTGCCGTTTCCTTGTTCGGCCTAGGGGCCATACTATAGCCTATTACAAGTACTTCCTGATTCGATATTTGATCGGACCAAATAGTAGTTTAAAACTTTTTTCTCCAAGTCTACATCATTCAAAGGCGACTATTTTGTCGATCGCTTGTTTACCATGGGCCCATTGTTTCGATTCGCTATAAAGCGAAGTCCTTATAAGCAGTTTTAGCGACACTTTTGTACTACGTCTTATATTGCAGGCTCAGCTAAGCTGGCCTATCCAAAAGCAGCATTTATCGCCTCTGGCAACGTGGTCGTAATAGTTACAATCGTCGGCCGTTTTACCTGCAAGTTGGCGACTTGCGCTATACTCTCTACACTGTGTGCCAAAACGACATACCTTGATTTGCTATAGCCTAACTTCGACTTACATGGATCAATTTCGACATTTTTCGGCAGAAATATTACTGAGAAAATAGATAATCAAAAGGTGCTTTATTTTCCCCACCCACCTAATCGGTGCATACGCAATACCTGGCCAACCGGAAACCCGAAAATTGCGTGTTTTGATTGCTTGTTTTCCGTTAACATTTCTCGGAAACGTTATCAAAATCGATTCATGCACGTTAAAGATATAGCAAGCGAAATCGAAATAGCCTGTTGAACTTTTTTGACACACAGTTTAGTCTGTGTTTCTGTCACCTCGGTACGCTATGTATAGTCTGTCAAATTTTAAAAGCTGCTTTCATATCCGGCAGAATGCCAAATATCTAGACTTATAGAGGTCTGCACGGGACGGGTAGCCCGCTGGCGGAAGCGCTGCCGGGCCTACTATTTCGCTGATTACAACTGGCTGGGTCTGGGCGAATGTTTGACAGGCCTGGCCGGACTCGACGCTAATTTACGTTATCGGTTTACAGGAAAAGCATATAATTGCAAACGATAAACCACCGTTCAGGTCATTCGTTAATTTCATTATTTTGTAATTGTACTACAAACGATGCACGCAGTGGTATCTTCTCTTTATTTCCCTGCAGTGCACATTTCTAGTTTTTTGTTTGACATTTCCTTTGATGCATAATTGTCATAGGCTTGTAATAATCGGGCTGGGTCGGGCCTCGTCTAAGGCGGGCCTAAAATGGCCAGGCCTGAAAATTTTTACAGCAAACGGGACGGTCCAAAAAATTGAGGCCCATTCAGGGGTCTAATCCAGACCGTAGGTCGCTTAGTTCAAAAGTGTTCTCCGCACACACAGACAGAGAGACAGACAGACAGACAGACAGACATACAGACAGACATACAGACAGTCTACCGATTGCTCTGCATGGACCACTAACGTGGTCGTTAGACATGTCTGTAGCTAAATATTTGCGTATTCTCTGTGTATGAGTAACTATAGGATCACAACAACAGGTCGGTTGGTCGTCATTCTGTAGGCCTACAGCGTGCTTGAATGCAGCTATACATTAATGGACTATGGTTGTCCTCGTTCATGTTGCATGCACGTTACCGTAGCCTTGCACTGTCGCCACAGTAGCTGTCGTCACTTAAGCCCCGTCCACACCAGCAACACTGTCGAAACAACATTGTCAAATGCTACAAGTCGAACGATTCTTTCGACAAAGTCGAATGTTGTGTCGACGACATTGTTGGCAACAGCGTCGAACGCGTTTTGCGTAAAATTTCGTCCTATCGACAAACTCAACACAGATCGAACATGCTCAATTTGTTGCATTCGACATTGTCGCTTCGACAGTGTTACTTTGACATTGTTCCTGGTGTGGACGGGGATATAAGCCTACACGTAGTTGGCCACGCCGACGGTAATCGCGAGGGTATATAGGGTTTTCACCGGCGTTTTTCTCTTTTAGATGGTATCTCCTGCATGCAATGCATTGAATGTCTATACTGACAAACTGTCGCTGTGTTCAGTTGCGATTAAATGGTACTTTAATTTAGTATTGATGCTTCCACGTTAACAATCTAGAAAATCGAAGACATTTATCACGCATCTATTACGGCGAAAAAGCACAACATTTAAAGGAGGACATAAAGTATAAAACACAAATACAAAATCATGCACAAATTGCACGCATACAATGAAAATAAAATACAAAATGTAGTTTAAAACCAATGATAAAGTCAATTATATTAGATTACCAATATGTTTCCATTAGTAACTGAAGAATCCATGAAATGCTGATTCAACATGCGTTGCGTTATTAAGCTGGTCCTCACGCGGTAAGCGTAATGTCTGGCGTCCGTCCGTCCGTATTTCTGTCTGTCCCGTCCCTTTTTCATAACATTAATAAAGCGTCTTTTCTAACCTTAATTCGCTCGGCGCACATTCAACGTGATTCACCAGATAGCAGCACGAGACGCGGCCAGGATACATTTCCGTCAAAGAATTAAGAAGACGAACATACTTCTGAGACTGGTAGTATTGGCATCGTACGAATCAACTGGGAGATGGTACCGGTACTACAGTGGACAACGCAAATCGCAGAAGTAATGGGCAACCGAAGAACACATCGACGATAGCTCTGGGGAATCAGATCAAGTCAGGAATAAATAGAGACGCGTGGTTTGTGTGACATTTGTTCCACTACGTTACTCAAGTGACAAGTCAATGTCACTCCAGGAGTTTTTAACCGGCAGCATTGCGCGCAACGCAAAGTGCCGGTAATTTAATTTACTCAGAGGCCGATTTTGAGGATTTTCGCCCCGCAGGGGCGACACGTTGCAACGATGGGGGTAAAATTTGGCACGAATTTCACCCCCATCGGTGCAACGATAAGGGTATAGGACCCTTAAAACTGAAAATTTTACTGATATTTGGCCAAAATGTGGAATATAAA
>Ga0209363_1001162_pt1 | contig 12153 bp, 11 predicted proteins | sample WorMetexBAHAMAS3_FD_187385 | JGI IMG/M metagenome (GOLD analysis project Ga0209363, IMG submission 187385) | Marine gutless worms symbiont microbial communities from Max Planck institute for Marine Microbiology, Germany - Inanidrilus exumae... | ecosystem: Host-associated > Annelida > Digestive... | reverse complement strand
AATTTATACAGCGCCATAAAGTCCGGAGATTCAGCGGTGCTAGTGTGTAGTTAGCACGGCATTCTTCAGATTATGTTCAACCGTTCTTTTTTCTAAAGTCAATCCAGGATGGGTTCGTCTGACCTTGACCCCACCTAATACATGGTTCCTTGGGCCCACATGAGTCCGCTCCCCAAATGGCATTTCGATTGGTTCAGCCGGTTTTGCGTGAACTGCAGCAAAGACACCCAATGGGGTGGACAACTCGAAAACTGCCCCTTCCCCTTGGGGATCTCTACCCCGTCTAATACATGGTTCCTTGGGCCCAACGGAGTGAGCCCCAAACAGTTTAGACAGTTTTGCAGGGCTCACAAACGTGACCAACAGACAGACACACAGACACACACACACTGATCAACCACACTACTCCATCTGTAGCAATAGCCTGCATCTTATGCAATGCATGTGATGCGGCCTAATAACTATTAGAAATGTAATAACGAGAGAAGACATATGCTCCAGCACTAACTCCCTGTTGATGACGTGAAGCGGACTCCGTCATCGTCGGCACGTCAATAAACTGTGGGAGAGTGTCGTGCAGGAACTGACTAATGCGGAAGCTCTCGTCTGTCTGTCCCGATGGCAGGTAACTCAGATAGTGAATAATGAGGCTCGACGCATCGAGCAAGTCCGACCGGCTGCGGAACACCAGGTCCAAGCTCCGACCCACGACAGGCTCGCCGAACGACAGCAGCTGAGGCACAGCAATGCACACAGTATGATCAATACTATCAGAATTATACACAGCAATCTTTACACTTCAGACAGAATTTTGTCAACGTTGTCGATATACTGCTGGCACTGGCATCAAGCTCTGTCATGGTTATACTGTGCAAATGGCAAAATTGTGTGAAATGGGGTGAGCTTGGCCAAATTCAGCGTTCTCTCCCTTCTTTTCAACTTCTGATCCCATGGCCGAGCAGAGCTTTTTAAGATATCTTAGCGGAACTGGAATCACTTTATACGGTTCACTCAGTTGTATGCGACGGCCTGAATACATCTAAAATGTCAAATTTAACAGGATTTTATATTTTATCAGAATTTTCACGTGAATTCTGCTGAAACTGCTGAATGACTGAGACTGATACACAGGTGCCTGGGGGAGAAGCAATCACTAGCAACGTCTCCATTTATAACAAACTAGATAAACTGTCCATGATCAAGGATTGAGGTCAGACCAACCATGTTACTGCATTACCACGCCCATACGCGCTGGACACTGACCTGTGACCTTAGCGTTCAATCACAGGCAAGTTATGGTTGTGATCAACACACACCCCCGTAATGGACTGATTCAAAAGGTCTCAGCGCTGGGGTCCAGGGCAGGCTGGACCCCAGCCCGCAAAGAAAGAATGATCCACACACTCACAAAAACTCAAGTTCAAAGGTTGAAGAGACAGAACAGAATAGAAACAAACGAATGGACAGGCGGGCGCTACCAATCGCTTTACCTTCATGGCTAATGCTGTGGGTAAATATTACTGTAACGAGATAAACAGACCTCCTCAGCTGCCGTATCAGCCTCGTTCAGCAGCGTCTTGGTCCTCATCTGTCGTCCGTCGATCTGTCGGAACGTGGCCGCCTGGCTCTGCAGCCACTTGGCATGGTTCTTGTCGCACTGCTCACGCCACACACGGTTGTAGTTCTTCTGCGCTTCACGCCACTCATCCAGCTTGGCTCGCAGCCTCCGCAGCACCAGCGGCACCGCAACGCTCGGCTTCTTCATCAGACCGTCGATCATGTCTGCGGCGTTGTCGCCGTAAATCCTTGATGCAGAAAAAAAGTCCGACAAAAATGCACACATACAGTTCACTTTGACAACGACATGAAGGGCATCTGTACAACTTACCCGCAAGGTTCTCTTCCGTAGTAAATGATGGAAGAAAACTGAGGGGAACCGTATAAACCAGGGGCCCGATTCACAAAAAATCTTATGACAAACTTAGGAAAAACTTTGGATAAAGTGTGACTTAGGAAAATCTTAAGATAAACTTACGAAAAACGTGAAATCATCTTAATAAGAAAATGCAATTTCTCTAAAATGACTTAACATTTCTTTATAGAATTGTCTGCATATATATAGGAAGAACTTAGTAAGTTATAAGATTGCTTTAATAAATTACATGTAAAATTCTATAAAAATCTTAATTTTATAACTTAAGATAAACTTAAGATAAACTTAGGAAAAACATATGATAAACATAGGACTTTTCCTAAGATTTTTTTGTGAATCAGGCCCAAGGTTCACCATGAAAATGTCTGCTAAAGCAGAGATGATATAAATTAGCCCTGTACGGGACTGACGGTCGACTCATCACAACTGATGTTTCTGCCAACTTCAAACTCACATGACACAAAAACTAGGACAAATATCAAAAATCCGGCCAGAACAAATTTAGATATTGTACCATAGTTTAGGAATCAGTGGTCAGTTGCCAGCTCCTATTGTAAATGGCAGAGGAGATAGCTGTTAAAAATGTAAGGATTTACAACTTTGAAGGGCTCGTGACCTTGACCTTGAATTGGTCATACTGCATACTGTCGTGCATCACTCATCGACCTATACCTACATGCCAAATGTCATTGAAATCAAAAACCTTTTGTGGACGGACGGACGGGCGGATGTTCGAATGGACGGACGCACGGATGGACATTTGAGACCGGCTTTATTAGGTCGACTGTGATTGTCGACTGCCCACAGTGGCACGCGCTGGCTACATTCAGCCGTCAACCGGCTGGCAACATGGTGCAAGCGATGGACATGATAGCAACAACTCCTGCAGGGAAAATGCTGCATCAACCCGACGGCTAAAGCACGGTAAAGTTCAGTCCCCTCAGACACAAACGAAGATTTCGCACAGACAACAAGGTCATTTGCACGGAAGCTCATCCACATTGTGGCACACTGACTCAGCAAGGGCTAAAACCCAATTAAGCTAATAGTGTTTGTCTATGCAGATGAATTACATGCCTTTATAATCAACGTTATTGACACAGCAACAAGAGCAGCATTAAAACCTGCTCCACTGATCCACACGGGTTCTCTTTTAATCACTAGGTCCAACACGGAGTAACGTCACAGAAAATAGAAGATGGAATTCAATGCCCCAGCATCGATGTGGATGCCTCTGCCACCTCATGGCCTGCTGTGACCTTGACTTTTGACCTTTAACCTCCTAAATCTAACCAGGTCATCAGCAGGGGCCACTGCTTATTCCGTGTTAAGTTATACCGAGAAAAACCTTCACAAGCCAGACGGCTGCTCCTTCCAACAACCAGTGTCAAAGCAACGGACCTGTTAAATCATAGGCAGTAAACGATCCAAATGCAGCCAGTTATAGACAGACGCAAACCTTTCTACAGATTTGCGCTGCAGTATGGCAGAAGTTCCTCCGAGCTTGTTGTCCAAGCAAAATGCGCTCAACTCGTCCACGTGCATCTTGTTCATTGACGACAGAACGGCTTCCAGTATCAGCACCGTCGACGCCACGTTGTCAATCACTATGTCCAACTGACGACGCATGCCAAACATAAGAACAATGAAAAAACACTCGATAAATAAACCACCACCAACTCTGTTTTAACAGCTGTTTGCCAACAGAACTCGGATTAGCCGATTCCCCATTGGCTTTCTCAAAAGAGAAACCATAACTGATTGAGTTAAGGTTCTACATCCCACTTGATACTAAAAGGTCATTTTGGAGACGTTCTTCCCAGCCAATGTCTTGGCTTACTAAATCTAACACAACAAAGCAAACATGCATCCGTAACAAAAGTTGCCCCTTACGACCTCCAGCCTGGAAATGAAACAGGCTTATTCTCAAGTAAGTAAATAAGTAAAAAAGTAAGTAAGTAAATGATTTATAGAGAGCAGGAATCCACAAATAAATCCGGGCGCATTATAGCCCAATAAAATACAATGATCTCATAAAATAGCTCAAATTCTGAGCTAATGTGGGTCAGCCAGAACCAGGCACATCAAAACAGCAGATCAACTTCAATGTCAGTTCAGCTACTAGGTACCAGCGTCACATGGCCAGCAGTCAGTTTTACTTGCTGTTCACACATTTAATCTACAAGTGGAAACAGCTATACCCACCTTTACTTTCAGTCTGTACAGCACAATCTCACTTAGGCCAGTACTCACTTGCCATCCCTCTGAGGACAAGAAGCTAAGTTGGCATGGGTAGCTGACTGCATACAAGATGGTATATCGGTAAATAGTAACCCATCTCAGTACTAACCGGGCTTAATCCAGATTAACTTTGTTGATATGTACATCACCATATAGTGGACTGTGTGGCTTAACGGTAGAGCGTTCGCTCGCGATCCTAAAGGTCGCGGGTTCGAATCTCGGCCGGTACACATCCAGGTAACAGCCTTGGGCAAGCTGCTACACGCATGATCCTCTGTCACCAAGCAGTATAATTTGGTACCGGCCGATGGGCGGTGATGCTCTTTGACTGGGAAGGTAACCGCAGGCCTGGCGGAAAGTAATAGCAGCCTATTGCTGGGTGGATGGCTTCAAGTCACCTGCAGGCTGACTGCCTGTACACCGGGATCAGCTCCGGGTCCAACACTCGGTAACGGGTATGGGAGAACTTTACCTTTTTACAACACTACAAGGCCAAAACGTCATCTTACTTCTTACTAAATTTATCAATACAAAGTATCACATAATCTACAGTGCTCATTTCAGCAACTGGTAAATGATAAAACGTCGGCGGCATACTTCGAATCTCTCATCTTCACATCGATACATGAACTCTTCGTACTGCGATATCTTTGAGTTACCGACCGTTTCTTCTGACCACAACGGAAATGACACCCAAGTGTCATTCAAAACCTACAACAACAAATGCAACAGCCATCAACATCAGAAACACATTTCACTCACATGCTTTAGATTTTACATGCAAAGGAAAGAAAAGGTAAAAAAGCGTATTTATATAGCGCCTTTTATACAATGCATAGCCTCAAAGCGCTCCGACATGGATCACACAGTTTTACCTGCAAATTACACCATGCCTGCCTTTCCTTCGTAAGCGTTCACCAGATGGCGCCACCCCTAACTGGGGTAGCAAACATCCAATTGTAGCTTACTACTCATTTATCGACCCCAAAGGTTGAAAGACTAAGTTGGCCTAGAAACAAACACAGTTAACCTCTGTTGATGCCTCCAGTTCAGAACTAGAGGATTTAGTTAAAGCAAAGTTTTACTGCTTTCATGCCCTTGCTAACAGCAACTAGCGCATTCGGATTACGGAAAAGATGCTAGAGTTATCCTCAACAGTGTTACCTACACCGTCTCCGTACCATACCATACACACAAACGTCTATAAAATGTGACAGTAAGTAAATTTGATTCAAATTTAATCTGTACTCCAAAGGATAACATTTGCTCGATTCAGTTTCATGTACATAGTTATAAATTTACTGTTATTTCAGTAACATAAAACCTATCTAGTTCATGTATGACAATTCTCCAGATGATTCTGTGAAAAGTTTCATCAGGCTGACACAAAAACTATATGAAATTACTCTAATACAACCAAAAATATGGGAAAAGCTTTTACACACTGAGGACCTGTACAGGAAGTCAGTCATGACGAAGGCTTCCGGCGTCGATAAACAGTATGTTATTTTTGGTTGTATTGTAGTAATTTCATATAGTTATAATTCTTCAGGTGAGTTTGTGTTAGCCAGTTATCACTTTGTTTTACACATGTATAAGCAGTCTCCATTAACAGACCACTTACATTTGCACTTTGACACAATGAGTAAACATATGCACACAGATACACACAATAAAATAAGATACATGCACAAATTAAATATAGATAAGAGACCAGAAATGACAACGGTATGCTGATCTCCTTATTGTCGGGCCAAAATGTATGCTGGCCGTGTCACATGTTGCCTCTGGTGAGTCACGGTGAGTATGCCGACGGGACAGACAGACAGATGGGTGAATGCACAACCGTTACACTTTATGCTTTCTGCTAGATGCGGCCAGTGTAAAAACATACAGTAGTTGACCACTCTACAACAAATCACCACAGATTCCCTCCAGTTTGGAGATTAATCTGACTCAGAGTGAAGACTTAACAGATTCTTACTTCGTTGCACACTTCGTTTCCCGGCAGATTTCGTCCAGAGCAGACGGGCTGTTCATAGCAGCTCGGCAGTGCTCGGTAACTGATGCCGTGTTTTCTGCACGACGCATAATCTACATGCAGCACCAAACGCAATGCACGCGAGTTTAACCTACCTGACGGATGCACAGCGACGATCATTTCCAACCCAAGCCACAAATTGCCAATAATTACAGAAAAATTTGAATGCATCACATATGCAAACGTCCATTTTTATCGTGAAAATTAACACAATAAAATACCAAAACTAGCTAAAAATTTGTTTGTTACAAGCAAAAGTATTCGGGTTTCTTTTACTTCGTTACCTCAAACTCTACCGAAGTTACGTAACACTTTACTTTTACTACGTCCCCAACAACACTGCCTTTGGGAATAAGAGTGAGACTTTCAGACATAATGCCCTTGTACAATTCAGACCACTGACAAACTAAAGGACGACAAAAAACTGACATTTATATCAATGGTAAAAGTTCACCAATTTCCATGGCGGAATCCGTGATCCGGTTTCGTCTGCAGGTGTTATGAGGCACAATTTCCAGTTTGCTGTTGCCATCACAACGGAGCATTGACCGAAGTTCTCGACTTAACTCTGGCTCTTTACTGGAAGATACAGAGACAAGATAATATTACGCTTCAAATAGCAAATGATGTAGACAGATGATGCGGTTTTTTGATGTTTGTGCCTATGCTGCTGCAGGTCTAGCAATCTGGACTTCACTGCCGGACAATTTGTACTAATCAGCTGCTTAGCCAGACTAGTTCCAATTACATGCACTTGAAGTGTTCTGATTGGTGTTCCATGCAACTGTGCTATGCAAAAGACATTAACTTACATACTTACTGGACCTATGAATCAAAAGTGCTGTGCAGCAAAGAAGCAGAAGAACAATTAAAGATGATGCTGAAAGGAAAAGTGTGGCAAGATACGGAGAAACTCAAAAAGTGAAAAAAAACAGAGACTTAAAGCTAAATCAACAATCAGATGTCAGTACTGATCGTGTGTGTATAATTGTGGAACAATTTTCCATTTTGCCAAACTAACAACCATCATTGCTCAAATGTTGATGAAAGGGACACTGCTACTTTTATTCTCCCTCACCTCGAGGTGGTGCGGTGGTGCAACAGGAAGAGCATTGGACTTGAGATCAACAGGTCGTGGGTTCAAATCCTACTCGGGCAAAGCTGTATGTATGTAACAACCTTGGGCAAGCTGTTCACACCTATGTGCCTCTGTCACCAAGCAGTATAACTTGGTACCGGCCAAGGGGCGCTGTTGCTCTGTGGCTGGAAAGGTAGCCGCAGGCCTGGCAGAAAGTAAGGGCAGGTACGGGCTGACTGCCTGTGCACCAGGATCAGCTCCGGGCCCAACACTCGGCAACAAGTATGGGAAGCCTTTAGCTTTACCTTTACCTCCCCTCCAACAAACAGCATCTGAGCTTTGATGATTGTCTTGTGAGGTAAGGAGGGAAATAACTCAGAACTGCTCTGTGCTGTACTAGGCACGACACACTTTACTACACATTTACTGCTAAGTCTTAAGTATTTCGGCGAAAGAATTTTAAAAATCGGTCAGCATTTGACAAAGTTAATGGCAAAAAATAGTGGCACCGATTTTTCGCACACATTGTATATTTCATGAATGACAGACACACAGGATAGGAGAACATTTCAGTACAAAAATGTGTGCATTGTACTTACAAAAGAAATGGCTGCACAATATCGACCAGTTCCGACCCTAATATTACGTCACTTGTGTACAGCGTCAAACAGCGCAAGAAATTCATATACGTTTCCTCATTTCCCAACAATCGTCGAACCTGAACAAACAAAATTATACTTCAATGATGTCACACTGGGATTTGTTTCAAATGTGTCTGACCAATTTTAACAACAGCTATCATTTCACTTGTGAGTTATGTCGAACTGACACGTTTTTCAAGGCTTTTTAGCAAGTCTTTCAGAACAATATTTTATTACACGTGCCCTTTCATTATACAGCCATCAGTGTCAAAAAAGTAACGTACACTATTAATACTACACTGGTTATTAATACAACGACATTCACTTAATGCATGCTAATTTATTACATAAACAACAATGACAATGATGTAACATTAAAAATACGTATATTTTACAGCAATCAATGTTTAGTAAAATTTACTTTGTCAAAAAAGGCAAATTCTTTGTAGGAACCATATTTTGCAACATCAGCCAAACCAAAACTGGTTTTCTTTGTCTAAAACAAATCATGAATATCAAATCAACTTTGTCACTCATTTTCAGCACAAACTGCACACAACTAACAAATGTTAAATAACATATATATGTAATGATAATTTTTTCAAATATTATGGTTTACTAATAAATAAAATGAAAATAAACAATGTATTTGTTGCCAACAATATTGTTTATGTGCTTCTGGTTGTTCATGTTATCAATGAACAAAATGGAGTCCAATTGTCACAATCTAGCTGAAATTGTAACTGTGTACTTACTACTGTATCAATTTGTTACAAACAACAAATCCACAAAATTTGGTTATTTTTATTTTACAATGTAAAACATTTTATCATAATATTCCTGCTACACGGACTGAAAACAAAAACTTGTCAAAAGGTGGTATGACAATATTTTTCAGACACTGTAAACAAATTCATCAGCTCTTATGCCTATTTTCTTGAAATTCCATAAGCTAAAAATAATTAAATGGGTAGTTTTTGATACAAGTTATTAAAAGAAAAAAAAGGATTGTTTTTTAGAAGATGCAATATACAATGAACTCACCGTAAGTCGTTCTGAAGGACAGAGTGCTTCTTGTTCACTTCTTTTGGTATGATAATCTTTAGATGCATCAACCCTCGCGGAAACATTCTTCAACAATGTTTTACAAATCATAACATGCTAACATTTTCATAGATTCACAGTAACACAGAAGTAAATAATATCAAAAATAATTTACTATTGCCTTTCCCATGTGTAGCACGTCAACATTTATGTAAAATAAAATTAAGTACTATGATTATAATTAATAACAGCATAATTTCAATGTATCACTTACTGACATAATAATCAGATGGTGAGGCGCCGGTGGGCTGTCTGTAACTGGTTTTTAGAAAGATCAGAATTCAACTGGTTAGAGTGGGAGGACAGTGGGAGTTCCAACAGCATTGTGTGATTAAAACTTTACTAGCTAGTAGCTGCATAGTATGGTAATAATTATCACAACCAAATACACCACATACTGAACAGAAACTATAAATACCTCAGCATCAAAATGCACAAAAGTGCTCAATGGCATGCCAGGCGGCAGGAGTTGGTTAAATTTGTCTATTAATTTTGGATGTCCATCTAGCACCTTTGACACTCTACCAAGCATTTTGTGCACGTCAATTCTAAAAACAAAAACAAACACAAGAAAACTAAATGGTGCATCTGCAGTGACAATGTCAATAATAGTCGCTGTTATAAATCAGGGATCAACATTTGCACATGAGGATGGAGCTAATGTCAACTACAACGTCATTAATCAGGCAATACTATGACTGCAGTCACTTGTCACCGACAAATACAGTACACTGTAATCTCTTCTCTTTTAAAAATGGTGCATCTGTAGTGACAATGTTGCTAACTTGCTAAATATGACTAAAGACGGTAATTTGAAAGTTGCTAGTACACAGTGCAAATATAAATGTTTCTAACCCTAACCCTAACATTAGCCATACTAATTACTAACCCTATCTTACCACCTCCTGCACTTTCAGCCCTGCACTCGTATACTGCATTTTACAAGATGTTACATACGCATCGAATGTCGTCCCTGAAATGACTTATTTTGTGTCAAGTGGGACGTAAAACTTTAACCCAATCAATCAATCAATCAATCACGCAATCATCCATTAGCCTTCTGGCATAATTTATGCATTCACTGTGATGCAAATCACCATGCCCCAACCAGATCTGTAGCATTAACACATAAACAGCTCGTACTCTGGTCAATTTTAGTGGTCAAGTAATTTACTACTGACCACACTAACTTTGTGGTCAGTATCAAATTACTGTTTCCACTTAAACGTGAAACTGGCATCTCCTACTGCAGGTTGCTGTTACATAACTGGATGCTTCAGTGTCACAGATCAGGCACATCTGATTCTCCAATGTGTGACTGCGGCTTAGACGAGGAGACCACTATGCTGCAGTATGTATGGATCTATCAGAGATATGTTCAAGCAGTTATCACAAATATGTAATAAGAAGTACACGACTATATACAGATTACAGGAAGTTTGCTGCTGGCTCCTCATAGTGAAGATATAAGCCAAATCTCGGAACAGAATTATCAAAGAGCTACTGTTTTTATCCAGCACCAACTGAGCAATATAAATTAACACTGTCTGTCTTCATGAAGTCGTTACGTTCCACTAGAGGATTCACCATGGCAGATACACAAACGCGTCTCGGAGTTTTTCCGTCGCTGGACTGTGTCTCTGGAACTCTCTGCCTGTTACATTACGTGACAGAGACATCTCACTTGTACAGTTTAAGACTTTTGAATACATTTTGGTTTGTCTAGAGCTGCGGCGCATAGTGACTGTTGCTTTTTTGCGCCGTGTATAAATATTCGTACTTACTCAGCAGAGCAGGTTTTACAACAGACAAAACCTGGCGCAACGGAGGCCGTATTAAAACTACAACAATAACAACGCTCGTACTGTTCGTTGGCGTATCTGTTCATGACATCCATAAACTGTTGATAGAGTTCAGGCTGAGACGAAAAACAAACTCTTGCTTCTTCGGGAAACGACAGAACATCTTCAAAAGTCAGTGACATTGTATCGAAAGAAATGGATAAAACACGAAAACTAATAAACAAATTCCTTTATCAGTGCAAAATTCAATGACTGCTGCAAATGCGAAATGTCATCAATAAATAAAATATCCATTTTATCCTCCACTTTAGTATACATTTTCCCTAGCTTTTTGTTTACATTCGCCAAAGAATAATAAACTACACAGCACAAAATAGAGCAGCACGAACAGTTGAATTTGATAAACAACTATAAACTCACGTCGTAACTTACCTTGTGTGGCCTCACTGGCAGGAAATTCCAACCACAGAGGCCTAGGGCTTAGCGGATCAGTCCATGAAAACCCCGTTTTTCTTTACTTATCCCAATCATTTTAACGGCGTTGAACGACAGGCCAGTCAGAGGACTTGTGATGCAAAAGAGATGCCGAGTACCGCGCTGCAAATCAACCGAATACCAAAAATCGTTTGTACCACCAACTATCACAGAATGGAACTATCTTTTTGATGCCACACGTCAGTGGCTTCGGTATCTTCGTTTAGGAGCCAGTTGACTGCCTCGGCGATGTCACTACGTCCATAGTGCACACCCTCCACATCACCGTGATACCCGATAGAGACTGGTGATTACTATCCAGATCCAAATCCAGATCCTATAGGCTGATACAACTTATTGCACCTAATCCTATTGACCACTCTGTTGGAAAAACTGTTTCCAACAGTCCCGAGTGCAACTCAATGTAGTTAGTTTTAGTGAATGACCTCGTTCCCTTGTTTTTTTCCAATATAAACAAGTTGCGACTCGAGAATCCCTATTATTGACTTTCTCTGAGACATCTTAAAATCTTTATCATTCCCATCAGTGTATCAGATTAAATGCATAAACATTGGTCAGAACATTTCATATCTGATGATATCCAAACCCCTATATCCTTTTCAGTATCGTCTACTGTTAAACTATTCACATCCACGTAGTCATCATCATCATCATCTGCGTTTATTTCGGACCGTAGTCCATAGAAACTGTAAAAAAAAGCTAAAAACAACAGACATACTAAGGTACAATAAAAACCATAAAGATAAAATTACAATACAGCAATGTCAGCAAACCACTGAATTATCTGATTAAATGACAGCGAGCAATGTCTTGCAAAC
>Ga0209363_1001161_pt1 | contig 12162 bp, 8 predicted proteins | sample WorMetexBAHAMAS3_FD_187385 | JGI IMG/M metagenome (GOLD analysis project Ga0209363, IMG submission 187385) | Marine gutless worms symbiont microbial communities from Max Planck institute for Marine Microbiology, Germany - Inanidrilus exumae... | ecosystem: Host-associated > Annelida > Digestive... | reverse complement strand
ATAGTTGAGACTTAGGTAGTTTATAGTAGAGAGAATTACAGTAATCAAGTTTGGAGTGAACGATAGAGGTAGCAATGGTACAGGCAGTTGACGAATCAAGGTATGGCCGTATACAGCGAAGTTGACAAATGTGATAGTAACAAGCTTTGGAGAGAGCAGTAATTTGGTCAGCAAAAGTAAGATATTCGTCAAAGATGAAGCCAAAGTTTCGAGCAGAGTTGGAGGTGTCGAGCGAAGAGTTGTGCATTTTGGCAAGTAGGTTTTTGAGTCCGATGAGCAAGAATTCAGTCTTAGAGGAGTTAAGAATTTTGTCTTAATTAAAGCAAACGCTACCTTCCTCTGAGGCACATCGTCCAATCTTACCAAAAATTGCATTGAAAGGTCTGTAAAATCCAGCTTTGTTTTTGGAGAATTAACATTTAAATCTAACAGAACTTTCAAAATAAACCCCCAGATGTGAGTGTGACCCAGTCTATATTAACTCCTGCTGCCACAACACTTTTAGAACGCAAGCCAAAACGTATGCATGCAGATTTTTTAATGTTGATTACCATATCTATGTCGATCAACTCTAGTTCACAAATGGTAACTAGAGTTTGTACAGTGCTAACGGATGGCGCCAGCAGAATAATATCATCAGCATACAGAAAAATTGCAGCACAGCACGCTCCAATTCTGCAACCACTATTTTTGATCGCAAAGGCTACAAATTTGATTTTCAGGTTGAATGTGCAAGTCACAGCCTACAGACGACAAACTGTCCTTGATAGGGGCGTGGTCAGGTCATGTGACCCATTACAAAATTTTGGGGCTCCATTGTATTCACTGGAACGGCTGAACCTAAAGTCGTCGAATTTTGTACACGAGTAGACTATATCAATTCTAGCAACAGGATGACATATCACCAACAAAAGGGGCGTGGCTATGGTCACGTGACTGTTTTAAAATTTTACCGTTTGTCGTGATTCAGAGCGTCGCTCGGGTATGTCAGCGACAGCTGAGCTACTTGTTCATAAGTGAATATATGTCCAAGTTTGGTTGAGATCCGTTCAGTGACCTCAGAGATTAGGCGTCGAAAAAGGAAAGAAGAAAAAAACACACAGCGGTAAAATATAAGCCCGTCGGCATCTCGATGCCGTGCGGGCTAATAAGAACGCAATGTTCAAAACTGCATGCACGACAGTAGTATAGTTCCGTTCACCGTCTGTGTATTATCACATGGTTACGTGTCATTGGGAAATGACGCGACCAAGCCGACGTTACTGCTGGTAAAAGGACTGTAGACGGGCAGGAGGTCTGAATACATTCATCCGGTGCACACCTGCGCTGCTGCTGCCGTCGCTCTGCGTTCTATTCATCCATGCATCAAATACGCGTACGTCGACGCCCACAGGCTTCCATTCACTACGTCATCAGTCGATAGCTAATCAGCCTCAGATTAATTACGCTGCCTTGCGCCGCAATCACGCGATTGCTTCATGACCTCCAGTCTACTACCGGCCTTAGTCTGCCTTCAATCCTTTCACAACCGTGCAGCCTCCAGTCCTTCTTGTCCCCCGTCCTGAACCACTTCTAATCTTTTGAAGCTCATTTATCTGTGCGGTCGCCTGTAAGCTAGTAGATGTGTTGTGGTAGTGGTACAGAAATGGTAAAGCACACTGGAGCGTTATTTCACGACACTAGTGCGTCTGAGTTCGCTTAGAAATTGACAGAATGATTGCAAACAGCAGACACAGTTGGTGTGCCGAGACATCCTGCTGTTTAGCTACTTATCTATATTTTATTTTAAACTTTTTTCGCAATGGACAGTGTTTATTAAAAGCGTACTTGTACGTAACTGAGAAAAAATAACTGATCTACCGAAATATTATCTAAATACGAATAACAACATCAGCTGTGGCAAGATAGCAACTAGAAGACGCCGTCACCCACAAGAGTACAAAAACCCATGCAGACATGTTTTCGGGCTTTTCGTGACCTTGACCTTTGACCTTTTGACCCCAAATAAATAAGTTTCCAGTATTCATGGTGGAAGATTTCTATTGTCAAGTTTGGTGATCCTAGCTGCATCGGTTTTTTGAGATATCGTAAAAACAGACGGACACACAGATGCACAGACAGACAGACAAACGCCGCTAAAAACCATACCCCTGCGACTATCGTCGACTTAGGTAATGAATGCAAAGTGTCTGGTAACTGAAAGAGCAGCGGTTAAAATAGCTGGCTCGTCATAATATTATAATAACGAATTATTGCAACCAAGTGGGAATATCTACACTTACAGCAGGCTGAAAGAAAATTAAATTACCTTTTTTATTTTATTCAGCAACAAAGGACCAAAAGGCCTCTTAGAAGTCGCGACAAAATACAATATTATACAGTGCATACATTCATACTTGCATATACACATCACACACATATACATATAATCATATACACACGTTATCGCAACAGGGGTGCTGAGAACATTATTTCAAGTTTAAGTAAAATTTAATTAGCAATACACTAAAAGATAGTCATTACTGACCGACTTATCGAACCTGCGTAAACTGGTAAAATCTGTGGTACTTAATGGCAAGTTGTTCCATAAATAAAATATTATCACTTCAGAAATTTCCTTTAGCTCGATCGACAAAAGGCCACAAAAGCTTTACTGCGAATCTATAATATTAAATTTCAGTAGGACTTTAGCTTTAGGTGACCGTATGGCGGATTAAGCAATTATTCATGCGAGCATGCCTACAACATAAGCGGATTGTGCCAATCCGATAAGTACGCTAATAGAAACCACGCTAGTGTCATGGTGCGTTGAGGGTCTTCGCTTCTTAAGATTAGTTCGCTGTTTATCCAACCACGTAATGAATGCTGATGACGCCGCAGCTGACTCGAATAACGTACAAACAGCATCGAAAAGCTTACCTGCAATTGCGCAGGTATAATTTTTCCCCGCAAATCGCGGAATTCGCCAACTGAAAACATAGTTGACGTAGGCTAGGCCTACATTAAATTAATGCAAATAAACGCAGTCTGTGCATTCTTAACGGTTTTGTGAATTGTTAGAACAGCCTGCATATACGACCAATGACCGTGTTATATGCGCAAACAGGATACTGCTAACGTATCGTAGGCTGTAAACTATAGCCCTTCACTGAATGTCAATCTCGGTTATATGTGCAGACATTTTGTGCGTGAACATGGGCTGTGAACTTACGAGGGTATTAATCGATCATTTAACCATACAGTAAATAGAAAGACTGCTAATGAGAACTGCGGAATTATATGTTAGCTATTGATCATTATGCTAGCCATGTTTAGCGAAAAGCGTAATGTAACGGTCTGGCGTCCGTCCGTCTGTCCGTATCTGTCTGTCCTGTCGGCATGCTCACCGTGACTCACTAGGGGGCAACATGCGACGTGTCCAGCGTATATTTCGGCCAGACAATTAGGAGAACCGACATACTTGTTATTAGTAGACAAGTACGTATTCAGTGACCTCAGATCATGCGACTTGGTGTACCTATTACACATAATCGGACTTAGTTGCAATACAGATCAGTAAACGATGAACAAAACGAAACAATTGACATGTGCAAACGTTTATGCGTAAAAACATTTCCAACTACATGGCTGTAAACTGAGGAATGCCAGCAATACTGTATTCGGCTGGAAGTGGTCCGCTATCTGTGCACAAGCTGTTTACTTTACGATACTGAGTGTCACATGCCTGCGACTGAGTGATGTCCGCATTATCTGCCGTGTTGCTTATTTTCAGTTTCCAATTCAGTCTGCTTTTCTTCCATATCGGTCGAAAGGCAGCACAACGGCGTACGTGTTTTACCCAATATCGGACATCGGACGTTGCCGAAAATTTGGGAAGTGCGTTTCTTGTACGCGACGAAAATCCGAGGGAATGGTTTTGAATTGATGCTAACGGTAAAAATGGAAACTAGTCATCCCGTAGAGAGCTATTTTTGTAGTGAGTTTCAGGCGATATGTAGTCACTGCGGAGTTATGGCGGCCTGAAGAAGCAAAACGTTGAAATTTGTTTAGGAATTTTTACGTTTTTTTGGAAAAACGACCTCTTATGGAAAATTTTTAAAAATTCTGTTTTGAAAGTTTTCACAGCCTCGCCGATCGACGCTGTTGTGTTCAAATTTCGTAACATTTGTCCGACGGGAAATGGGTGAAATCGTGCGTTATTTACCGGACAAAAACAAAATTTCGCCTGCCTCTCAAACTGTTACTACTTCGCGGATCGCGCCTAAAATCTGTCAGGGCCAGCTCCAACGATGTACTCAGAGTGCTCCAGATTTCATCCAAATCGGTTAACTTGCGGCGGAGTTATAGACGAACGCGTGAACACCGCCAAATTGCCATGTAGAGTAAATCGAATATTCGGCGGAAGCATAGCTACCAGCCGAATAATAATAAATATGTGAGCTTCTTATTACAGAAATCCATGGACCATGGTATTACAAGTGAGTTAAACTGAGTGAAAATGCTGATAGGGCCTATTTCGTTGAGTGATGGCACGTTGTCGGAGGGCGGTGTATGTGCATATGCGTGATGCAGCGTCGGCCGCCATCTACGTTCGCTGTCTCTCGATGCAGATAGTTTAAGCACGTCTCTGAAATATTCATACAAGTCGTCGGCGTGTGGCGCAGTGCTGGAGGCGGCCACTGTGGTGTGGTCGAGGTACTGACTGTGATTCATCGACCCTTCTCTTCTCCCAACACGACGTGCGTCGTGGTCTGAGGCGTTCGCCGCTCACCCACCGGCACCAATTTCATTGCATGCCGGTAACGGAGTCGGCAACAAAGCCAGCACACGGCGGGCGAGGCGTAGGCCACGTGAAAAACTATTGCGTACGCACGGTCGACGTCGGCGTCGCCGGAACTGCACCAACAACAAACCGACGCCGTTCCAGGCAGACAAAAATCATGAATTTTTCATTACTCGCCGCTAACCGCCCAATATTATCGCGCAGCTCGATCAGCACACTGTGCCAGCAGGCCTGTGGCTCTGTCAGTCGGCCGGTCCGACCAGTGCCCGGCCGGCGTCTGTTTATTGTGCACACTAGTGTCTAAATTATTCATCGCACTGACTGACTGCAGCAACTGGGCGTCGTCAAGCGTCCAACCGATGTAACATGTTTCTGTGACGTCATCACCACCAGCGTGTGGATCTGCCGTTGAACTATTACGTATTACGTAAATCTATCGTTGGCGAAACTATTATCAAATGAAAATAATACGACAACATCGAATAATAACAACTCTCGTCGTTTGTATTCGTTGTGATTGTTATAGATAAGTTCGGTGTTCAGGTAACACGACACCAGTACACGTAGTCGAACGTCGATAGCCAACCTATCAACAATACGTATACCTGCACAGTGCATAGCCCACACAGTATACAGATCTAACAGAAGTTTTGCCACGCTTTCTGTTTATGTACCCTTAAATAAATGAATGTCAGAAGGGATACAAATACCACTCACCTACCTTTGCTACAGAAAGTCATTGTTGCCAGTGCATATGCCTACATTGTATCACCAGTGATGCTGCCTCGACTGCGATTGGTTGTCTTATCTTGTGGTAAGAAGTCCGTCGACTTGCCTTAGTTCCACGGGGGAATGTTCTAGATCCGAGACAGATGTTTCGGGGCCAGGCCTGTTTCCATGTGGGACGTTCGGAGACCCATCTTGACGCCGTATGTTTTGGGCGTTCGTACTAGTTCCATAGGGACTCGGATACCCCACTGTGGTCCGTATGGTTGTTAGCTAGATGCAGTTATTAATGTGTGCACGTAATAATAAAGACCAATTAACGACACTGGCATGCTATTGCGAGTCAAAACGCTAGCTGTGAACGTTCATCTTTGTTAGTTGTATGTACTCTTAAGTGGTGATGTGTACGATTACCTTTGTTGTCCAAAGTGCACTGACCCAAAGGATGAAAGCAAACTTTGCAGTTCACAAGGTTTTCATCCTTAAGAATTCGTTTGGGAAAAAAGAAAAGAAAGACGTTTGAAATCGGAATTAACCGCATAAGTAAGAAGTCCGATCTAGGCTTATACATTAGGCCTACTTCGTGCTTTTTTGCTTGTTGCAAGGAACTGCATGATGTCAACACTGTAACATTCGTCACTTACAGCAACCATAGACAAGTTGACAACTGTTGAGTCAACAGTTGTCAACTTGTCAATGGTTGCTGTAAGTGACGAATGTTACGAATTTTGACAAATTACACCGGCATTCAATAAAAATGGAAATTATATGCCCATAGAAATTTGACCATCTTTGTTTCTGTGTTGCATATTTACAGAAAGCAGCAGCCATCAGTCTACAGCCATGCAAGTACTACACTGGAGACGGATGTCATCACCGTCGTACCAGTGAGTGACGTGTGTGTAACACACAGTCGCTCGCCGATGAACTCATTGTTGATGTAGAGTTGTCGCTTGCTGCCGGTGCAGTTCATAGTTTGGCGGCGATGCCGATGATGTTGTTGACAGTGGGAACTAGCGTCCCGCCGCCTCCGTCACTGATGCCGGAGTTATGTCGTGCCGGTCATAATACGCGACAAGTGCGTCATAAGCGACATCGCAATGCGAGGTGTGGCAGTCAGCTACCGTGCAAGTGAGATGGCAGGATCACGACTGGATCACCGAGGACAGGTCAATAGGCCTAGCTAAGTACTACTGTGCCGCTCTAGAGGTGACAACTGCATATCTGTATGGGATCGGCATGCGCGTCTCGTAGAAACAGACAACCCGACCGAATGCAATGTACGAGGAACGTTCAGAAAGTTTTGCAACTTCGCTACAAAAATTAACACATTATAATTTATCACACACACACACACCACATACACCATGCACTGTCACTTTTACCGCGCGACGCTATGCTAGCGCGGTATAATGCTGTGGCCGTGTGGCCGTCTTTTCGTCTGTGTGTCACAAGTCGGAGTTCAACCAAAACGGCTAAACACGTGGATCACCAAACAACGCCGCACAATAGCCTATAAAAGACTTTAGTTCTCTAAAGATAAAGATCTTTCTTGACGAAATTTCAATGGAATCACCTCTAACTGGGGCGCCATATTACAGGTCTGGTAGGTTGAAATCGTCGATTTTCGACCAACATCTCTCTATGTATCAGATTGTATCTCGGAAATGGTGCAAGATACGAACATACACTGTGTCTCAAAAAACACCCCGAGTGTTTTGCAAGGTAGTCCAGAAACAACGTTTAGGTGAGGTAGAAAAATAAACCACTTTTTGATTGCCTAATCTCTAAGTAATATTTTTGCCAAAAATTATTTAATTCGCAAAATGTTTGCTCAAGTTACAGCTAAAAATGTCGGGAGTGTTTTTGAGACACAGTGTAGTTACAACAGTGTAGTTACAATTTAAGGCTAACAGGAACTCGTATGTACTCTATCGAATGGTGCCACTGCTGACGACTTTGAGTGACCCCAATCACCCCAAGTCATCCCTATTTTTACTTCTCATCCGGTAGGGGTGCGAAGTATCGCGATAAGCGTGTCTGTCAGTCTGTTTGCCCGTGTGTCAGTCGCATATGTCAAAAAAACACTCAAAATTTCAGCCAATTTTCTGTACATGTTATCTATGGCCATGGCTTGGTCTTTCTCTGACGGAAATGCAATATGTTAAGTACTTCCGGTTTTGAGGATGACGTCATGTTTTTACATAGTGGAACGAATAGATAGGAAAGAATCAAAGACGAATTTTATATTTCGCGGCACCGGGGCGAAGTTAGTCGTCTCCGGCTGCATCTTGTTGCATTTTGGGTCTTCGTTTATATCTTTGGAATGGCTCAAGTTATAGACTTCGAATTTCGTATTCGGTTAGGCCATATCAAGTACTATTAGCCTTAGGATGACAAACGGATGTTGTTAAGAGTCATGTGGTCCACTTTTAAATTTCGGGGTTTCAGTCATTCTTGGGACTGGATGAATTAGGCACAGATTGATATTGACGACCGATAGCTCACGCACGATAGTTTACCCTTCCCTGCGAAAGGGGTGTGTTTAGGGACATGGGGACTCTTTAAATTTAGGAAAATAACATAATATTATTCTCGGAAACTGTACGAGACAGACACAGTTACAATCGAAGGCTAATAGAAAATCACATGTGGCCTATGGAATGACATCAACACCAATGACCTTGAGTTATATTGAAGGTCGCTTTTGTTTTTTGAATTTGAAATCTTACTGTCTCAAATACCGTGCCACAACGGCAGTAGTTTTCAAACGTTCAAGTATAAGCCTACTCCTTTTAATGACCATATCGAATGTTTATTGTACACGAGTGTATTTTCCTAGCTATATTATTGTTCCAGAAATAGCCCGAATAAATTTCACCCTGGAATAATTGTTTCTGCTAATCGTGTAGGACAAGTCAATTTCTCACTAAACGTTAGCCTAGGTTAACAAGAAGCTTCGCTACCGCAGAGGGACCGCGCAACGCGCTATGTTAGTTGAAATCTTGTCAACTGCTTCTACACAGCTGTAAGCAAGTTTCTTTCTAACATAAGGTCATCAAAGAATGTACTGTGCGAACTCTGTCGAGAGTTTGCCGAAAAGGAATTGGAATTGTGTGCGTATTCGTCTAACTGAAGCGTCCATGTAGCTTAGTTAAGTGATCATTTATTTAATTTATTTAACTTATGTTTAATTATGTAGTAACAACGAACCCGTCTTCCACCGTTTCCGACATGCTACCACATTGAGAGTGTATTTGACTGGCTGCGACCTTCAGAAGTCAATTCATTTTCGAAAAGTTAGTTGAAATTACAAGCCACGTGCCTTTTGCGATTCATGTGTAAACATTTCGTAGATGATAACGCTATACTTTCGAGGGTATGGAAGTTAAAAAAATTTCATGCTGCAAACATGACCTTCAAGGCGATTCAAGGTCACCAGTAATGGCGCCATTTGACAGGCCACATAGGATTTCCTATCAGAGGCGCCTACAAGGTTCATATAATCTTGGACGCACAGTTCCGCAGCCCAAGAATACCCCCATACAGTTCCGCATTTCTGACTTCTGAGGCTACGGAACCGTGCGTTTTAATAAAACAGCAAATACTATAACAAAGGCTTTGACAGCAAATTAACACGTAATTCGACTCGAAGCGGTCGGTCAGCTATCTGTGCACAAGCTGTTTACTTCCTGCATTCGACGATGCCTAGTGTCACGTGCCTGCGACAGATTGATATCAGCGTTATCTGCCGTGTTACTTATTTTCAGTTTCCAATTTAGTCTGCTTTTCTTCCATATCGGTCGCCAGGCAGCACCGGGGCGTATGGGTTTACACAATATGGGACATCGGACGTTGCCGAAAATTTGAGTAGGCACCTTTCTTGTACGGAACATACAGTCCAGTGAAATGATTTTGAATTGATTCTAACGATAACAATAAAAACTAGACATCCCATAGAGGGATCACTTGGTTGTGAATTTCTGGCGATTTGTAATCATTGTGTAGTTATGACAGCCTGAAGTCGCAAGATGTTAAAATTTTGTGAGCAGTTTTTGCGTTTTTAGGAAAAACAATACCTCACGCCAAATTTTTCAAAATTCTGTTCCGAAAGTTTTTGCCGCGACACCTATGGACGTTGTTGTGTTCAAATGTAGTAAAATTTGTCCGACGGGAAATCGGTGAAATCGTGCGTTATTTAGTGGACAATCGCCTGCCTCTCAGACTGTCGTTACTGCGCAGATAGCGCCCAAAATCTGCCAGGGCCAGCCCCCAGCAATGTATTCAGACTCAGAGTGCTCCAGATTTCATCCAAAGCGGTTCACTTCCGGCGGAGTTATAGCCGAACGCGTGAACACCTCCAAATTGCCCCATAAAATAAATCCAATATTCGGCCGAAGCCTTCTAGGCTTCGAGCCGAATAAAACGGAAAAAAGAAAGAAATTAACGCAAGCAAAACGCATACAGGGTGGGCCAAAAAGTGATACCTCTCGTACATATGTTACATTGTACGAGAGGTATCACTTTTTTTGGCCCACCCGGTATAGCCCTCGGGACAGGCATGCCGCGCGGGCTAAAAGTGTAAACAACCCCATAACAATGACCCTCGTATTGCTATTGCAATTGCAATTTGCACGACGTTTCGTATATCGACTTGCTCGCTGCTTTTCTGTTAACGAAACTGCCAAACAATGCGTGCTGCTATGCACTAGGGGTGTCGTTGCATTAACGGGACAATCATTGTCCACGCAACTCGGTGCTTGTAGTATACAAGAGCTCAGAAAGTGCTTAGATAAGCGACCGGGTCGAATTATATTGAAAATACCTATTCATGCCCAGAAGGCCAGTCGTTAGTAGTGACGACAGTTTTTCGAGGTCGCATGGATTTAAAACTAGTTGTAACGACCTTAGTTTGCGTAAAACTGGAAATTAATTTATGGCGATTTGCGCCTCCGGAGAAAAGTTATTGCAAGAAGCGACAGGTATACGCTGTGGGCGGGTATGTGGGTATACCCGGTCGCTAAAAGCTCTTTGTTTTTCGTTTATCATCTTACACACCAATAGTTATTACTGTAGCAGTGCAAAGCATTAGCTGCTACACCCGAACAAGCCAATGAAGTTGATATTATTGTACAGGCTTATACTGTTGAGATGTAGTATTTCTATCCGTTTCATATTACTGAAATAAACGATTTACTAGATTTGTAACCGGAAACTCTCAGAAGAAGAAAAGTAGACCTAATATTACAGTGCATGTTTTCGCCACATTACAACACAGCTAGCAAATTTCATTTTCCGACGATGTTGAGTAGGCTTAGTGGTAGTAAGCTTGGTGGCGCAGCGCAGCTCGCAGGTGTGTGATACTCCTTTTGTCAATACTAATCTACCACACGGCATTCATTTGAATGCATGAATGACTAAGGTTTCATTATTAGACCACGAAGATTCATTATGGAACATAAAGCTATAGCTACTGGAAAAAAACTACAGAACACAACTGGCGAACACGACACTAGGCCAAACTAACTAGATGTATAACTTCATCAGACAAACAACAGGCCTAGTATACAACGGTGCATAGCTCTCACTATTCTGTTAATGCAACTTAACCGTAATTTTCTGAAACTATATTAATATCAAAGTGTCAACGTCAAAGCGTAGAAAGCATGCATACACGCAGGCCAGTGACGTGGCAGCCACATAAAATACACATAAAATATTAGGCCTACAAATGAAACAAACAGAATCTGCTATTTTTGTGGTTAGTTAATGCATAAGGAAAATTAGCCCCATACGGGACTGATGGTCGACTCCTACTTACTGCTAACTTCAAAGTCACGTGACAGGCCCCGATAAGCTTGTATTGTGCCCTAATTTAAGAATCCGTGGTCATTTGTCAGCCCCATTATGAATGGGTGTGCCAGTATTGGCTGCACGGTGTGTGTTTGAGCGACTGTTTTGCCAAACTGCAGTGGCGTTTCTACATTATATACTGTGTACTGTTTACTGATAACTGCCATCGGTCTCTGGAACAACATACTGTCATCATAATTGTGTCCGAAGACGAAGCGTCTGTTGTTATTCGATGGCGGCTGTTTCACAATGTGAGGACGAATGCCGCCATGCTGGGTTACACGTCAGCCCAGCTACGTTCAATCGGCCGGGTCAAAGTGCGTCTACGCCGCCCGCAGCACAATGACGTCATTTCTCGAATTGTTTCGCTGGGAATCCGCCGTCGCCCACGACTAGGGTCACGCGCTGGCCGTAAACGAAACAACACGCCGCGCTCTGCTACTGGGAACCCCGTGACGTCACAGGCGGCTTCCCCGTGCGTGGTTTCTCCGTCACGTGATACGACGCGACCACATAAAGTGACTCACGATCAGCTGATAGCGGTACGTACGTCGCCCGATGGCCAGCATAAACACTGGAAACTACCTGTTGTCTTACTTGCTAATGTACGAAGTCTGATAAATAAACTCGATGATCTTGAAGCTGCTGTACAGATGAATTCATCAGATATTATCTGTCACGGCTTGTACGGTAGTACAAGCTGTTGTAAAAGCGACTAGCCAAAGTAATGGGAAAGGCCAAATTTTGACCCCCCGGGGCTCCGAAACCCCTGAACGGATTTCGATGAAACTCGGAATATA
>Ga0209363_1001160_pt1 | contig 12169 bp, 9 predicted proteins | sample WorMetexBAHAMAS3_FD_187385 | JGI IMG/M metagenome (GOLD analysis project Ga0209363, IMG submission 187385) | Marine gutless worms symbiont microbial communities from Max Planck institute for Marine Microbiology, Germany - Inanidrilus exumae... | ecosystem: Host-associated > Annelida > Digestive... | reverse complement strand
TTGTCGCACAGCGAAACACACTGTCGCCGTCATACGACGCACTCGGATAATGGTACCCCTCGAACGGTCCGCCTAAATCCCGACGACATCCGCGACGAACGAATCGACTCTCGACCTCGTGGCGGAAGTGACTTCGTCGTGGACAGGTCACGTGATGTGGTCGAAGGTCAACGACGATTGTCGCTGAGTAAGATCGGCGACAGTGGACTGGGTACGTCGATACATAGCGAACAGACGTCGCCCGATGAGACGGGCATAGTAGATCATCACCACCACCAGCAGCAGCAGCAGCGACTCAGTGATAATGATGATGATGATGATGATGATGATGAAACGAGTGACGTCAGGAAGTGTCAACATAAATGTCGCACGGAGCGTGAAAGTGAAGATGTTCAGTGTTACGTTGACAACGACGTCGCAGACGACCGAACGAAATTAACCAGACACAAATGTGAGTATACGCCATGAACAGCTGCTTTCACGTGTTAACGCGTTTAACTATAGCGTTGTTAAATTACCGGCATTTTGTTTTGCTGGTAGCTTGTCGCTAACTTCACTAATAGGTTTAAAATTGAAAATGGAGTGCTTTAAATTTACCGTAACGGCATTAGTGCAATATCGTACCATTCTGACACTGTTTCTGGTGTGGTGAAATGTACTGGAAATGTATTTTTTATATATAATTTAAATATATTGTTGTATATAATTTGAAAACGTGAGATAAACAAGGTGTCGCCCTAACGGGACGTTACCTTACTGACCCGCCGTGCCGACCGCCCACGCGCCCGGCCGCCTGCCGGCCCTACCGCCGGCAGCGATGCAGACGACGACAGACGACAACAGACCCCAGCCAGCAAAACAATACTGGCCCATTAGGCGGGCCAGTAATAATTTATGATAATGTTACGATAAGTTACCGTAACGTATATAGTATTGCAGGTGACTTACCGGTTAGTTTAGGTTATCCAACGCTCGCATCGCTAATGTGTAATAGGCCTAATAGTAATAATAATAATAATAATAAATTATATCACATTTAACCCGCCGTGTTGGTCGTAATTTCTGAGGCGGAGAATGATATATTACGTCATTTTTGTTCTGTTTTTATGTAGTATTGATTATTCAGTAAACATGAATTCGCTATAATGACGGTAGCGTTTGCAAATGGAATGGAAATAGGATTCGATTGAGATCTATTACTGCATTATTCTGTGACGCAGCCTAACGTGGGAATCCGCCTGGTCTTCAAATTGCACATGCAATGTTATGATAAACATGGCACTTTTACTACTACTTTTACTACTGGTGTATTGTCTGATGTTGCGATTTGTCAACTGTTTTATACGAATATACGATACGGTACGATACCATGAATTTCAGTGCTTTAGTGCTAAGAGGCACTTTAACAATAGGCTTATTGGTGAGTTTGAATTTAGTAATTTTTCAAGAATATATGTTTTTTGACCCTTTTTTCTATGGTTTTATCCATTAAATTTTTTAATCAATATGTTCTTAAACTTTCTAGGAGGCTAGGGTTGATGCATTTGATGCAGCGACTGGACGAGTGTACCAAACGTTAGTCCGAAGATCGAGGGCCAGTGTGCATATATGTACGTCATGTTTGCTGCTTAGCACAGAGTCAGGCATGGAGTCATTAAAAACAAATATACGAAGGTGAGACACGGACGAAAATGTCGGCGCTTATTAAGTGGCCAAGCTTTGTATTCATGAAAACGAAGACGTCATTCGTGATTCCACGGTCAGCCCAGAAGTCCGTCAGACACAGACAGCATTGATGCAGTGATGCGGATGCAGACGCTGATATTGGTGCTGACTCATAGGCTGTCACGGCGATATGACCGCGGTATTGTCAGCAAATGACATGCGGTTAATTATCTCACAGTTTATGATCGAAACACGCCCCGACTTCGGCGTCGTTTGCAATTACCGACCGACAGAGATTGCGGTCGAAACGTCGTAAACTATGATGGAAAGTTGACATGCCATAACGCAACACGCAATAATCTGTTACATCACCGTAATATTTGTCGACGTCATAATTTATTTTCGTGACGTCATCAGCCGTTGTGGTTACGTCATCGAGCGTGCTACCTTCAGATGTCACAAAGCGAAGACTTCTACTCTTACAGCGTCAACGGCGACATAAAAATGGCGCCAGGAGGCCGCCTTAGCTGTACTAAACGTACCATGGCTTACTAGTCAGTGTACCAACAATCAGCACTCGATACAAAGGTCCCGTGCTACGTATCATGCGTTTGCAAACCCGTTGGAAGGCTAAGTGGCTAGTTCAGTGGTTAAGATTGGTTGACTTGACGTCCAAGCAGGTGGTGTATTGAAACAGATGGACTGTCTGCGTTGTGGCGGGCCAAGAGAATAAATGCAAACGCGGCAAACAATATGTCACCGCCCCCCCTCCTCCCGCCATGTCCTATCCTTTATCTCCCCACTCTTCCTGGGTGGTCCGGTACAGCATCTGCATCTGTCCAAGGCGGCGGCGTTTCCCGGCAGGTGTCGTGACGTCAGCAGGCCGTATGGTCATTGTGATGTCGACCTACCGCAGCAACTGACGTCTGCTGAACTAGTTTACACTCACTGAGTGGAACGAAATAAAACCGTCCAGCAAAGTTCGATATTTTTATAACGCGTAAGGAAGTTAAGATAAAATTTTCAGATTTTAAGAAACAAGGCTTTGACTCAGCGACGCGTCTTTCACCAAGAGATCGCGAACGTTGAACCTGCAGGCGCTGAACACTTTGAACGTAGGTCGTGGGTTCAAATCCTACTCGGGGCAAAAGCTGCGTAACAACCTTGGGCAAGTTGTTCACATAAAGATAAAGATAAACTGTAATTTCGAGTTAGTGAACTGCTATGTTTATGACGCGTCAACCGTTGATAACGTCTTGATGTTTTGGTGACGTTGACCTTCAACAGATAAGTTAACTCTGCCGCGTCGCTGGCGCTGATGATGCCGTGACCTGCAGACGCTCATGCATCGCTCACAGCGAACTAGCTTCCCAGCGCTGCGAAGTAGACCTAGAATCGTGAGAGCGTTGTCGTTCGGTTATGCTGTTTATTGACGACATCGCTGTTCTGTGCTGTGATTGGCTGCTGACGTTCTGTCGCCGACGCTAACGGTGATTTATCGTCCGCCGACGCGACACGACGCGACGCGACTGCAACGCCCGCTAGGTGTCAGCACGTGACATCCACTAGTATATGTGCTCGGCTTGCTTACTTATCGCCGTCGGCGTAGTCTGTCATGACCGCAGTCTCTTCGTACGGGCTTGTGACGAGCTCAGCGAACGATTTGTTGTGTATTCTGATGAACCGGTTTCGCACTTCTACAGTATATAAATCAAGGAAGGCCTCACGATTCTGAAACGTCACATATTTAAATCAACTTCGGATTGAAAAATATCGATTTCCTTTTCGTTTTCGGCTGTCAAGCTATTTTGTCAGTTTTACTGGTGTTGTGATGTGAATTGGATGTGCAATTGTTCGTCATCGTGTGTGTATGGTTGACCCTCATGCCTTATTGGGCACTTTCATGCTTGCAGTAATTGTCCATTATAGAGGAGTATGATGATTGGCAGGTGGCCTTGTATATGGCGCGGTGGCGCAACTGGTAGAGCGTTGGACTTGCGATCAACAGGTCGTGGGTTCAAATCATTATCGAGGCAAAAGCTGCGTAACCACCTTGGGCAAGTTGTTCACACCTATGTGCCTCTGTCACCAAGCAGCATAACTTGGTACTGGCCAAAGAACGGTGATGCTCTGCTGCTGGGAAGGTAACCGCAGGCCTGGCGGAAAGTAATGGCAGCCTACTGCCGGGTGGATAACTTACAGGCTGACTGCCTGTACACCGGGATCAGCTCCGGACCCAACGCGCGGTAACGAGTATGGGAAGCCTTTGTTTTTTATACGTCGACGATGAACCCGTTGTCGCTGTAAGGAACGTAACAGCCACCCATTATCATCGCTTCACCAAGGACAGCTCCGCCCAGCGCGATACTGATGTAGCAGTTCTTTCAGTCCGTTTGTTTGTCTGTATGTCTGTCACGCGCTGGATTTGTGCTGAAACGACTGACCGATCATCACGCAATCAACACTGGGACTCTCGTTTTCTGATACACCGAGGATTTTGATGACGTTCCAAGGAGTCATCCCCATCGGAGGCGCCAAACACAGGTCTAAGGTTGGTGAAATTGGCGATTTTCGACCAGTATAGATTTCTGCGACTGTGATGCCATACCGCCGACAATTTGTGTCCGTCCGCCGCGGTGATTCGCGTGGACGGCGGTCCACTGGCGGCATTACGTTGCAGTCTCGTCATTCAATAACGTTCGACCGTCGAAAGTTTGTTTACAACATTGACCGGGCGCCGTGGTTTACAACAGTTCACCTTGACACGGAACATCGCACGCTTAGCCGAGCCTCGTGTTACAGGCAGCCGAATAAAAACGTGGCCGTTGGAGTAAAAATGCAACCTGTTGGGTAATTAGCTCTGTTTCTTGTCCGATACAGTTAGTCTACTACTGTACTGTTTCGTAACGGTTAGATATCCCGCATCATGTCAAGCGATCTCCCAGACTCCCAGTGTAGGCCTAGGCCTATTGTGGCAAATGTAGAGTCCGTTTAGTCGTCGGGACATGATTTACAACGACATGAAGAGCGTACTATTTATATCGACATAAAAACGGATCTGCTTTATACGCACATGTACGCGTACGCGACGTTAACATTATGGTGCCGTGGAGAGCTGCTTGCGTTGCGGCGCTGGTGATGCGGCATTGCTGGCATCGCTTGGCCTGGTTGCAGCGACTGAATAATGACATTGTTCACGTTCCGTCCTCCATTGCGCGTATACGAAGCGCCTTATATATGACCCGTGGCACCATCTAGTGATGAGCCCCAAAACGCCAGTCTGTAATTCGATACGTTTTCGGGTTCTCTGAGTATAAATAGGACGGGTTGAAGATGCTATAACGCAATCTGATTGGCACCCGTGTGTCTTCATCCTGTCGTGTTTATACTCAGAGTATACAACAACTTACGACAATCTTCCTTTGGTTGGGCATACGAACGCCAGTCCCTTTGTGTACGTAGAGAATCTGCAACGAGTCGAATGCAAGGCCTAAATGGTTGAAGCGGCTCGAGGGCCAAAGATGGGGATCTAGAAGCATCGCAAGCTTCCCAGTGGATTGCAGAACTGTGCCGCGGTCGACAAAGGATTTTCCAACACTCAGGATGCCTGTCTGCAAAATCTCCACTGATGTATACGAAAAATTCCATCCCCTGAGATCGCATGGGCCACTCACGGCGAGCTTGATTTCTGTCTACCCAACGTCTTACCATATAGCCCAGTCGGTATTGAGTGGCGCTGGAATAGAACATGACAAGTAAGTAAGACGAACCGATGAAGACTGCCACAAGCCGTTAACGTTTTTCACTGCAGTCCTAACAACAGCGACATGTCAAGATATGTGCCAGTTGGTGCACACGCCCAGGCCTGTCGTTGCTGTACTAAATGTAACACAGTACACCCGTCAACGACCAGTATAGTAATCGTCATGTTGCTCTCTGTAATGGGTGTTTGCTGCTTGTATAAGGACAGTTATCACTCACCAAAATAAAATCTGGCAGAAACAGAGAAATAAACAAGTAAATATGTTCAACGTGGACAAAGTGTAGGCACGCAATGAGAGAATAATATACGAACAGTTATCAGGCAGCTTAATGGACTTAGGTAGGCCTACTGTACGTTGTACTGAAATCGTAAATGTGTAGTGACCACTGTGTGACCAAACCGTGTCGTTTAGTCGTTTGATTAAAGTCATTTATCGAACGATAGCATTTAACGTTGCAATCTACAATGATTAGACAATGTTAAATCAATGTGCGATTATGAAGATGTCGGTAGTTTCGGTCAAAATACCCATCAGTTCGCTGACCGCTTCGATGCACTGTATCGAATATTCTGAACCATCACCGGCAGCGTCACTTAGCATTGCTTGGAATGCATCCTTGAGCCCCGTCTCTGAGGATTTACTGCCTGTATCAGCGCTGTTCTGCCGTCCCAAGCCTTCCGGTTCGCTTCTATAGCATACACAGCCGACCTAGGGCCTACCTAATAGCTATAGTATAGCCTGAGATTTCGCAGCGATAACTCTAAACGACAGCAGCGCTATATTTACAAATTTGGGGCATTTTTCGATACAAAAGTGCAGTCGAGGACCTAGACCTTATACCTAGGCTGCCTTCCTTCTCGTTTGCTTTCTGCTGTTTATCGATGTCCTTCTATAATAATGTAGCGATGCACAATGATGCAGAAGAATGTCTATAAAAACCAGAAATATGGGGCCACTAAATTTGTAGTATCCTATAGATAGATAAGGTGAAGTGAAGTCACATAATATATGGTCACGATACGATCTCCATGTTGTAGGGCATGATATCGTACTTTGCGAAGTTAACTGATGAAGATTTGTCACGTTATTACTGGCTCGCCTACACGTAGTGTAGGGGGCCAGTATTATTTTGCCCTCTATGTCACCCTATGTATTCGGCCAAACAGTCTGAACACTCCTAAAGAACGGCAGTCATTCGTCAGCAGGTTGTACTTTCTGGACAAGTCGGTGAACCACGAATTATTAACATAATATAACACAGTGCAGCTGTCATGCAGGTGTCCCTGTTGACGAACTGCGCCGCGCGACAAAACAATATCCGTGTGTAACGCAACGTTTTGAAGACAAAAGAAGCTTGTCTCACGTCAGAATGGGTAACTTGCTGAATGATCGATCGGTTTGTCGCAATGTCTCATTTCCAATTGTCAGCGCTCACACGCTCGCCACGACGACGAAACTTTCTGTCATTGCGAAAAAATGTTCGATGGTGCAACTGAAGTCTGATAGCGCTCTGCCTTTTCTCATGGTGAGATACAATACAATACAATACGCAGAAAGAAACGTTTTCAGTTTGCGCTTCAACAATGCAGTTGATCGACACAGTTTCAACTCTGTCGGTAGCTGATTCCTTTGTAATGCACGTAAGATTTATGCGGGTATGCGTTACACTTAGCTGGTCTTTTTTTCTGTTGTACTCCTCAAGACCGTCCGTTTCTAAATCCGCCCCTGCCTTGAGCTGAAGATTGGCTGGAAAATTGGATTTGTACTGGCGTATATGCGTGTGGCGTATGCATTAATGTGCTCGTGTGGTAAGGACAGTGATCGCCCACCCAAATAACAGGCAACGCAGTATGTTTAAAAGCAAGAATTCGACCGTGTCTTCGTTGAGTCGGCGTCTGCTGTCTCGGGACTGCGAACCGGTCGTTATGTGTACAGTCGCTTGCCACAGACGCAGTAGAGAATAGTTAGCAGTCAGTGCCCGTCTGTGCGCATGCGCAGTGATTTCCCGTGCGACGAGCCACCGCGCTGGTCCACTCCGTCGTCGACTGGCCGGAAGTAAGCGGTGAATGTCGACAGTCCCACTGCGACTCCGATCCACTTTTCTATAGCAGTTGTCAACAGTACGGTACGAGTTTGATGGTACGACTGTGAGGAGACGACGAATTACGTACGAGCAATTAGCAATCGGTGAATAATCTCACTGCTGATTGTGTCGCCAATTCTGCTTAGTAGAACACTGTGACCGTTCAGCAGAGTCTCTTCTAGGCTGACCGAAATTTTATCACTGGATATAGACGGACGGAGTTTGTATAATGCTCATTCGTATGTTTGGATCGGCAGCTCTGTCACATTTCGTAAGCGTTTGTAAACTGTGATAACTTAAATATTGCCACTGAATAAATTTAATCATTTCTCTAAGTTTTTTGTAACGCAGCATAATAGTCAGCAATGCGCTGTTGTGCAGTTATGAAATTATTCAGGCACGCTCAAAATTGTTACCGGTATACCAAACTTCACCGTTATAATTAGGGTAGAAAAAGGTGATAGCTTGGCGACGGACCTGACAAACTGTGCAACGTACTCTTGTGACACTGTCTGATACTGCTACTAGTATATTAAATTTCTGTAGCAATTTAGTATAATAATAGCAGTGTCAGACAGTTAACAAGAGTTGCACGGTTTTTAAATTCATATCGTTATCAAAAACATGGCTAACAGACTAGAGAGAGACTGAGAGAGTACAACTCTTCACGAAAGCGAATTTGGGGGGTTTTGTCGCCAACACTTGCCACACCAACTATATAGAAGTATAAAATGTAAACAGTCGCTGGTTTACGGAGTTTTTGACCGTTACTTCCACATTCCTCTATTGATCGTAACAAAACAAGAACTTTGTCTTTCCTTTCCTTATAGGAACCTTCCCATAAAATTTGGTACAAATCCGTCCACAATCTTTTTAGTTATCGTGGTCACAGACAGACAGACACACAAACCAACGCCGGTAAAACATATTTCCTCGCTTTCGCGGGGAGAATAACAGCAGTCAATAACACATACTCATAATTCATCACTTAACCTGAACTCGGCATGTATCGAAAAAGGTAAACACATTTATGCACCTAAATTAAACGCAATGTAACTGTGAGTGGTCCACATTATCGTGTTTAGCTAACATCTAGGCCTGTATGAAGACATACATCATGATGATGGTGATGTTTGCACGGTACACGGGACAACTGTGCCGACAGTCGCCATTCGGTTCGCACAACTCTCACAAAAGCGAGCGTTTCCGCTAGTGACTAGTTCGATACCCTCACGTGATGCCATGAGGCAAACTTCAAAGCAGTCGGCGTCTGTGGCTGCTGCATCTGCCGCCGCAAATGTCGTCGATTGAGTGTTGTCGTTGTTGTTGTCGTGTTTACAAGTTACATTTATAAAGTATATTCGCTTACTTACTTACTAACTTACTTACTTATACTCAGTCCGCCATTGGCCGGTTGTTCAACGTCCTGTCCTGCAATTTCAGCACTCTCTCCTGTGCTTTTTACATTGCAACTCTAGTCTCAGAGACGCACCGACGGTGATTAAATTGAAAATGGAATATTGACATCCATTTACCATTTTCACCAACAATGAAATATGAAAGATGGACTTAATTACGTCAACGGAGTATGAGCTGTCACCTAGCGAGTGACTCCACACACAACGTAACTATAGATTTACAATAATTTTTTCGTTAAAATGTATAATACAAAAAAGGAACATAGGACATTTAAGAAAAAAAGAAATGCTGAAACGTTACGCATTGTTCGTCGATTTGCGCACCAGCTTGCTGTCTACGATTGCCTTGTTAATTCATTTTACTTCCTTATAGGTGGGCGAAGTATTGTGGTCACCGTGTCTGTATGTCTGTCTGTCTGTAAGCTCGCATATCTCAAAAACAACACGTCCAAATTTTACCAAATATTCTGTACATGTTACCTGTAGCCGTGACTCGATCCTTCGCTGGCGGTAATGCAATATGTTACGTATTTCCGGTTTTGTGGATGACGTCATGTTTTCACATAATGGCGTAAGCGGGCCAGAATCAGACGACGTATGTTTTGTGCAGTTCGCCAGGCGGCGGCACCGGGCGAAGTTTGCTGTCTCCGACTGCATCTTGTTTCTAATGGAATTACGGACTGCGTGTGGACCCCGATATCGAGAATCCGGACACCTCTAGCCAGCCCCGGCTGTTGGACCACATGGCTTGTATAGGTGGCCCGTCCCCCTGGCGAGTGACGTCACAGACGTCGTGATTAATAAACGTGGCTTATTAAGACAAGTGTGGCCGTCATAACAACTTGACGACCCCGAGCAACTGTCGACGACATTGGAACCGCTAACGCCTTACGCTTTTTTGTGAGTGAATGCTCGCAGCCAGGGACCATAATGGAACGATGATGCTTGATACAATGTAGCCCTTGATAGGCTGTTGCATTCTGTACAGCGAGTGGGCACCCGGCCCTCCCTCCACACTGTACCGAATGCAACAGCGACATTTGGTGTACCAGCATCACACAATCTGCTGTGCTCTGATGAAAGACGATCGGAATTAACCCATTTTAGCTCAGTGTTCCCAATATTGCTACACTAATTCAGAGACTCGAGGACAGGCTGGCTAACCGACCACTTTTAGTTTTTGACTCAACCCTGAGCGTCAGAGTGCCCGAAAGTCAAAAAATAAAAATGGTCGGTTAGCCAGCCTGGCATCGAATCCCTTATAGTCGCTGTCCCCATTTTGGAACTCTGGACAAAAATGGGTTAACACTGCTAGGTCCTATCATTCGATAACGTCGTTGAGATGGTTGAGTCATGTTTACTGAACGGACACTATATTGCAGTAGGCTATATTAAGTACTCAATAGTTGCTCAACTGTTTACTGGATATAGACTATTTAGGCATATAGGCTACCTGTCACTTGCTGATGTTATCGCAAAGAAAGCGTACAAAAAGAAAAACTTAATTGTCCATACCACTCAAACGATATTTTTGTATGTACGCGCGACCGATACTATTTTTTTCAGTTTATGATCTGGACTTTTTCGGGAGTTTATTACTGGCCCGCCTAATGGGTCAGTATTGTTTTCTGGCTGTCCTCTGTCGTCGTCGTCTGTAACGCTGCCGGCGGGGGGAAGCGGGCCGTCCGCCAGGCGCGTGGGCGGTCGGGCGGCCGCCACTGCACGGCGGGCCAGTGCGGTTACGTTCCGCTATGGGCGACACTTTGTTTACTCCGGATACGCTCTGCTGTCTGTGCCTAACTATAGACCACATCGACGACGTTAAGGTAGCCTTGCTATTAGGTTGTTTGCACGTGTGTGTGTTAGTGCGACATCGGTGCCTAGACGATCTACGGGTCCTTGCCGTCACCTTCAACCAACAGATTCGCTGTTAGTATCAACACTTGTCGAATAAAGTAAGAAAGTGGTGATTCAGCACATGCATGGCATGTACACTAATCGTTATTTTTGTTTTTAGTTTTTACGTCATTTTTAGGCCGAATCGCATGCAATCAGTGCATAAGATGCACCTGTTGCTACAGGCGAAGCAAGCAAGCAAAGATTTTATTGTTCATAAATAAGAGTGAGGACAACACAATATAGCACAGTATTAGGTATATACGTAACATATAATAACTGTTAGGTGTAGGAGTGAAAAAAATGTGAACAAATGGAAATTCACAAGAAGTTAGAAAACCTTTGGAAGCGAGCACCCATAATAGGAGGTAAGTAAGTAGCCTGGAAAAATGATATATCAATTGACATCGACATAGACATAGGTATACTGAATCACTAACAGACAGAACTAATATGCTAAATAATACCAAGTAATGGTTTTTTATACATATTTGCTTGGTCTGTCGGTCATTGTGTCTATGTGTCTGTTGGTCACGTTCTGAGCCTTGAAAAACGACTGAACTGATCGAGATGCCGTTTGTGGAGGGGCTAACTCCGGTGGACCCAAGGAACCATGTATTAGATAGGGGTCCAGATTGCCCGGGGAATGGGTAATTTTGGCGGTTGTTCGGCCCATTAAAAAGCATTGAGAGTCTGCTGCGATGTACACAAAAACGAATGAACAGATCGAGATGCCGTTTTTGAGCTGACTCATGTGGAGCCAAGGAACCATGTAATAGATGGGACGAATCCATTCACAGCAGCGAGGGGTGACAAGTCGGCGATGCGGCCTTTTGCCAAATTACTTTGGGCACTTTTCTGTAAGGGTTGCGTGCGATGAAGCTGGTTATGCCCGTATGTTTTCAACATGCACGCTAAACTTTCGTGTCGTGTCGTATCGTCACCGGCGAGCAGCAAATGCGCTAACACTAACCCTAAATCTTCCATAATTCAATCAACCATCCTCTGGTTTACAGGTTACGTAATCGCTGAATTTCGTAACTTTTTCATTCTGCTCGCAAACTGATCGACAAACAAAGGAACGTCGGTCAAAGCAGTAGTCTAGTGGCGGGGTATTGCGTTCCGTCAGTCGGTTAGCGGCGTCTGATCATCTCTGATGCGTGTGACAGGCGTGTCAGAGCAACTAGTCGAACTGCTTCAGGAGCGTCACGACCTACGTCAACAAGTTGACATGCGCAAGATTGCCGTCGACCAGCTGCAGAGGCTGCAGGCAGTGACGTCAGACGACCGTGACGTCGTCGCCGGGTCCCCATAGTGCGGGTACATTAGCGACAGACGGCAGC
>Ga0209363_1001159_pt1 | contig 12178 bp, 9 predicted proteins | sample WorMetexBAHAMAS3_FD_187385 | JGI IMG/M metagenome (GOLD analysis project Ga0209363, IMG submission 187385) | Marine gutless worms symbiont microbial communities from Max Planck institute for Marine Microbiology, Germany - Inanidrilus exumae... | ecosystem: Host-associated > Annelida > Digestive... | reverse complement strand
CTGCACATCACTGGCCAGCCAAAAAATATTATTTGTGGCAACAGCTTTTGAAAGTTGCCAGATTGAAAATGAAACCTGCAGGCAGTGCTACAAAACTAGTTCTAAGTACAAGCCAACAGTAACTAAACTGATATGTTTGACTGAAGTAATTCTGTCTGCAGTAATTTTCAAGTTGGATATAACTGTTTACACAATGGACAGGGCAGACAATGCATATCTATGGAAATAAGAACGAAGTCGGTCAGGTATGGCTTTGGATCGGACAACGCCTCTTCAGTAAGGAGTCCAGTTGTGGATGAAAAAGAATGACTGATATATTCAGTTAAGGTTTAATGTCCTATTCAACACAAAATAGGTCATTTAGCAGCCAATTTGGCTGGGAAAAACGACTCCAAAATGATCTATTTTGTGTCAAATGGGACGTTAGACCTTAACTGAATATATCAATCATTTGACACAAAATAGGTGATTTCGGAGACGTTCTTCCTAGCCAACCTCTTGGCTAAGTACTGAAGAAACTAAACCCAACACAACAAATCAAGAAATACAAGAACAAAATGACATAATCTAACATGAAAGAACACACAAAAGACCTAACCGAAATAAACACACAAAAAGATATCTAAATCTAACGTGCATAAATGTAAGAACTGCTCACGCGTGTGCATGTCACTGTGCACAACTGTCGTACACAACACAGCACAAAGCAGAGCTCAGATGCTGTCTATTGGAGGTGAGGGGCAAAAAAAGAATGAAACCAGGCCACTAGTGAGGATTTGTGCCTTCAGTGCTTTGACACTGGTGGTTTGGTGGCAGAAAGGACACCCAGACTTCAAAAATCCAATTCTCCCAGAGGCTCTCTTCTGGGACAGTTGGAAGAAGGGAAACTGAGAGGAAACAGCTGACCCAGGTTCAACTGGAAAAATGACCATTACATGAAGTGGTAGTAGCAGCCAACAGAGCCAGATGCAGACAATGACAAACATTGTGGAGACTGGTCATCACAGCAGGCAACTGGTTGGTCAAACAGGTCACACTTATTGACAACGACAGGGGCGTCACCGGTCAGTGTATGTTTATGCACTGCAGACTAACAGATCGAGTTAAGTGTTCACGTCCCACTCAACACAACAGAGGTCATTTTGATTCTTCCTATCCAATTACTAAAGGAACTAAACCAAACACATCAAGACCAAACACACACCAGTAAGCCTAAAGATACTATAACATAAAACAAACATAAAAGTATGTCAGATGTCAGAACTCCACATTGTCGGGCTGAAATGTATGCTGGCCGCATCACATGCTGCTCCCCTGGTGATTTACAGTATGCTGATGGGACAGACAGACAGACGGATGGACGCCAGACAATTACATTATGCTGGTCAACAGATACTAAATTCAGCTGATGACCGTATAGCCGTGGCAGAAAGACACAGTCAATAAAAACAGCAAATGAACTGCACCGTTGACACATCATGTATCCACATGCTACACTACCTAGTATCTACGATGCAATTTGAAATCAGTCGGCAGCATGTACGACAACATTGTCTGTAAAAAACAACTAACAACACAGCAGAATTATTCATACAGCATATGTATGATTTAGCACAGTCACCACGAAACTGACAAAGCGATCACAAGATTATGAATTTGTGATTCGTGTCTATATTCGTTGTCACAATTAGTTTGGCAAGATGTGGGTTACTTGTTGAATACTCCGCCAATCTGATGCAACACTACCAACCATCCACAAACAGTTTAGATCCATTGTCAGAGTGTGTTTCTTGACCGTAACAAAGTAAAGACAATGACACTTTAGACTCACTGTGGATGGAACTCTTGACACTACTCAGAATGTGACGAAGACCTCTACGCATGACCTCCAGAAACGTCACCGACGCGCTGCTTCAGAAGTGTGTCATCGCCTGTACTGCTCGGAGCAATCAACTGCTTTGGAACTGTGTCGTCTGAAGTTCTACCATCCAAGTGACCATTTCCAGAAATGCCAGCAGCTGGCTGCTTTAGAGGCGTGACATCAGCTGCAAGGCTGAGATCAAGCGGCTCTTCCAGAAATGAGTCACCCATAGCACCACCATCCATCTCATCAGGTTGAGAAGAGGCACTTGTCAGCTGAGTGCTGGCATCCATAGCAGATTGATCTGCAAAGCCATACAAGCTTAATACTAGATGGCTGTATTGTGGGGAATGCCCACAATACAGTATTCGACTCGAAGGCTATCAGTGCACAAGCTAGGTACTTCCTGCATTCGATGATGCCTAGTGTAACATGCCTGCGACTGAGTGATGTCAGCGTTATCTGCCGTGTTACTTATTTTCAGTTTCCAATCCAGGCCTGCCTTTCTTCAATTTCGGTCAGCCAGGCACCACAGTGGCGTACTTGGTTTACCCAATATCGGACATCGTGTAATCATTGCATAGTTATGGCGGCATGAAGTCTCAATATGTTGAATTTTGTGAGAAATGATTGAATTTTTTTGTAAAAACGACAACTTACGACAAAATTTTCAAAATTCTGTTCCAAAAGTTTTCATCGTGACACCGATCAACGTTGTTGTGTTCAAATTTCATGAAATTTGGCAGATAGGAAATCAACGATGTACTTATAGTGATCGAGATTTCATCCAAATCGGTTCACTATCGGCAGAGTTATAGCCGAATGCACAAACACTGCCAAATCGCCCCATAAAGTGAATCCAATATTTGACCAAAGCCTAGCTTCAAGCCGAATAATAAGGCAGTACTGTACTGTGCACATCAAGACAGTCATAGATCGAGTATCCGAATTTTATGAATTTAATATTTTTAAATTCATAAATTTTACTGAATTTTAAAAATGCCCATTAATTTTATATTGAAATCCAGTACTTTAATTAGACTAAAAATGCAATCACACTTCTTTACAGTCACAGAAACACTCAACAGTGACAAGTCAGACTCAAATCAGTGTTATTTGGAGTCAGAATCAGCAACAGCCCACTGTTCCCATTCAACTGTTGTATCAACATTGTTCACAGCTTGAATGTTCTCCATCAGACGTAGGTTCGAACAAACGTATAGACCAAATCTCTGGACCTGTCTTCAGTAAGCATGTTTCACTTCTTGTTGTGCATGAAAACGTTATTCTATGTACAGCTTAACAATGTGATACTAAATTTTATTTTATTGATTGTTAAACACACAGGTACTGAATTATTAATCTACGAAGAAAGTTACTTACTTTAGCTTAGTTACTACTGAGATGGGCGACCATTCACAGACGGTAAGAATTAATGGCAGGTATAGCTCACACTACTTATGGATTAAATGTGTGGATAAAAACATGCCATACCCGGGCACAATGATTTTATAAAGTGTCACACAAAATTACAGGCTTTATTTTGCACTGATTGCCAGCATGGTTCAAAGTTAATGATTCTAGCTAGAGGAGGCAGTTAACCAAGCATTCTCCAAAATACTCGAGGGAAAGTTTTATTGGCCTTGGCCTCAAAGCTTCTGGTAGTTTTGGGCCGTGACTAAATCCCTCATTTCAATATAATGCACAATGCGAAAGTGTGAGTCACACAGACATGCAGATAACTGAGACATACCATGCGACGAGACAGGCCCTTCAATTTCTGAAAAAATTTTCATACAAACACACGGAAATTTTGCAAAAATATGGTAGCAAAATAAAATATTTTAAAATATAAAAATACCAAATATCATCAAAACAAAAAACAGAATAACTGCTGCACTTATTTAATTAATGTTCAAAACTTCACAGTTCCATATGGCTTGTAAGGTTGACAGTCGCTATTTCGCATAACTTAAACAGCAAAAATCAAAAAGATCCCAATCCTCTCCATTGTTGACTATAAGTTATGATGTCTGCCATAGGCCACCACTAACAATGTGTCTGGAGACATAGCGCATGCACCATATCACGTGACATGCATATTTGAAATCCTCAACCCTGATTAGTCTATTCACCGTGCAATTTACATGACTCTACGATCAAGATTTTAAATTGAGAAATCTGTCAAAATAGTATATGGCCCTATGTTAAAGGTCACAATAATGTCTGTGCATGTGCCAATCATGTGACCTGGCAATAAGGGGCCAAAAACAATTACACATTTGGAATCCCTGACCCCAAATTGCCTATTCACTGTACAACTTTATAGGGATACGATGACAATTAAGGGCCGTTTGCAGGTGAGCAGGTCCAAACTTAAAGCTGTTTTCAGGCGAAAATTTCTAAGTCCCGTCGAAAAGAGGCCACAAAATGGTGGCTGTAAATTTTGGTTTTGCAACCCCGAAAAGGCACATCCTTGCACGGAACTGCATCTTTTGACGTATTTTGCATCGAAATCCGTGCTGGCGCCTTGGGTGTAGACAGTCTGAAGAACCCCCAAAAACGAAAATAGCCAAGTAAAAAATTAGATGTACAAAGTCACGCATGCAGAGAAACAAACCCCTTATTCGATATGGATCAAATTTTGCAGCATGTTAGATGTCCATGACATTATCACCTGAGTACGTCTCAGCGATGATCGGTTAAAGGGTTTGAGGGCAGCGGGGTCAAATTTTGCCCTTCCCCCATTGACTTTGACTGTCATCCTTCCAACACCGACACTAACGTGCGAGTGTGTGATACTGCATCAAGTACAGAGACGCGTTAAACTAGTAGCCCCTACAGGAAGTAGTCTACGCACGGCTAACAGTAGCTAGCGTAGCATAATTTAACGGGCACGCTAGCCGTAGCCGTACCAGCCAAACGCCACTTAAACGCTATTTATGAGTGCGATATCACCGTCGGCCGTCGTCAGCATGTAAACCAATAAATGTAAGTATTAAAAATGCGACAATTATACACAAATCCCACCTTTCACGCATTATCACTCACCTCATTAAGCTCCGCCCACCAACGCGAGACACACGTAGCCAACTTTTTTTTGGCTCGCGACGGCTACGATAGCAATTGTAGCGGCTACGTGTAGCCAACTAACTTTTTAACGTCACGGCTACGGTAGACATTTGTAGCGGCTACTAGTTTAACGCTTCTCAGTACATCAATTGTCACTGCTATGGTTGCTCTAAATGTGCTAAATGTGTTCTAAGTTAAGAACAACCACTAATCAGTAGGCTTTAAAAGTGACAAATGAGGCCCCAGCTGACATGACAAAAGTTAGTGTTTACAGTTACAGTTAGCATTAGGGTTAGGTTTACAGTTCAGGTTTTCGGTTATGGCTTTGATTTACATCACAATCTGTCATGGTGGAAATTTGACCTTTACCACTGGATAAGTAATTGACCTATTACAATATGCCAAGACGTCTAGTGGTCAATGTCGAATTTCTTCTATTAACACCTTTATCTTTTACTTAGTTAATTCTACACAGATGGCATTACTGGATAATAATTGTGCATTCTATAATGGGGCTGGATAATAATTGTGCATTCTGTAATGCAGAGTACAAAGGAAAATTATAACCATCAGGAAGGCAAGAGTTGTGTGATGTCTCAAGCTCCTGGTTGTCTTCAGGCTCAGTCAGCATTTCAGCCACGTGTTCCTGTCCCGTTTCCCGAAGAGCTATCTTCAGGCTATCAAACGCTCTCGGTCCACATTTCTCCAGCACATCCAGCAGTTTCCCAACTCGTGCATCACCTTCAGGCTGCCGCTGTATCAAACATGCACAAACACATCCGCTCACCTTTTCACGGCCACTTCTCAGGGTCAGTCTGTAGCATTCGTTCGTTCTATGCAGGCAGGCGTCCAGCATACTCTAGACCCCAGCGCTGAGACCTTTATATCGGTCCAATGCACTAGCCCAGAGAGAGAAGGGAATTGGTAGGTGTGTGGTGTATGTGTGCATTGTGTGGGATGGAGTAAGGAACAGTAGGCATGAGCATCTTGTCAGTTATTTCTAAGCGTGCCCCCTCTAGGTTTGGCCTACCGTCTGGCTAAGCATTATTCAGTGCCAGTCCTGACCGACACTTCTTCAGCACCTGGTCATCTGACTGACAATTCTTCAGCACCTTGCCAGGGGACTTAGCCACATCTGTCTGCTTCGGCTCTCACATCAGCGCAGCCGACACCTTGACGCTGTTAATCAACGCATCAGCAATGGACACCATCAAAACCTCTTACCTGCCCAGGATTAACTCCCTGTTCGTTATGTGCACAGGAATTATTAGAAATAATTCTTTGGTAGGTGGACGCGCCCGGGCCGAGGCGCGAACCTCAACCACTGAGCGTGTCACACTCTACAGCACATGGCGGCTGAGTGTGCTGACCACTCACGGCCACATGGGCAGGTCACTAAGCGCATAGTGACTCTATTGAATTTATATGCGCTATACAAAAACTCTTATGTATGTATGTATGTCATCAGTCAGTAGCACTCAATTTGCCTTTTCTCAGACAAGAACTTGTTAAGTCCTCTTTAACACTATTCCGCTACGTCATCCTTAGATTACCCCTCTGATTCCAAATGCCTCCAATGTTGTACAAAAAGTAATCCACTCTGCACCATCTTTACCTGTTTATTTCTAAACCACCTCAATTTGCCATCTTAATTACCATGTCGACTGGTTCCATTCCACACAATTCTCTGAGCTCTGCAATTCTCTCTTCTTTAAAACCAGGCCCACACGTCCATCAGATCGCGCTCATTTCAGTTCCATCAACTTTACCTCATGCTGAACCATGGCTTTCAGTTTCAACAATAAAAATCCTTTCCAAAACAGTGCAGACAAGTACTGACAAACCTTTCTCCAGATATAATTTCCTGTGACTGCCACCACAAATAAATCATTGCCCTCAAGACACATGGCTTACGTTTAAACACTACTTCAGCATATACGAACTGCATGGCCGAGATCTGCTCCATGATAACAACAGTGTAATTGGATGTGGCACAAACAACGTTTAAATCTGCTCCACCGGCCATAAACACATTACCTACCAGCAAAATAACTAAGTCACTGTTACATACCATAATCTCTTCTTTCGCAGCTCGGGTGAGGATAGAGTCTGATTGCAGTTTCGACAACAGCAGCTCATCCAGAATAATGCTGCGAAGTAACTGTGGCCTCTTTCTTCTCAAAATTGTCTGATGTTTCATCGACATTGCTACAATTAGACCACAGTCGCTGACTTTATCGTTCACTTAAACTAAACTCGTTTTAAGCCAAAACTTGGGACCTCAGTTTAAACTCGGTTTGAAACCAAACATCAACATTGAACTATGGTTTTAAACAAACATTGATCCAGACAGGCAGCTCTAAAAACTATAGTCTTTAACTTTGATTTTAAACTAAACTGACTATGCTTTTTCACTTAGACGACAGAAGCCAACATCGCCAATTTTTATGGAATCCCAGCATAACAAAGGACTCCAATCATCGCCAAATGTGGCCTAATGTCTGGCTAAGCTGGGACTGGCACTTATTCAGTGCCAGCCCTGACCGGCACTTCTTCAGCACCTAGCCATCTGACTGACAATTCTTCAGCGCCTAGCCAGGAGACTTTGCCACATCTGTCTGCTTTCGGTCTCACGCCAGCGTGGCTGACACATTGATGCTGCTAATCAAGGCATCTGCAACGGTCACATTTTATCGAGGACACCATTGAACCTTCTTACCTGTTCATTATGTGCAATGTGCATAGGAATTATAAGAAATAATTCTTTGGTAGGCAGATTCGCTCGGGTGCGCGATTTTGGCTTGTTGGTTTAAAACCAGATTTTCCATTCAAGTTTAAGCCTTGGTTTAAACCTCAGTTTAAAACTAATGTTTTAAGTAAAAGACAAAGTCATCTATTGTATTTAACAACCAGTAAGCATTCAGCAAAGTTTTGTGACAGATTTGCCGATACAGATTTTACACAAAAGCATTAATTCCATACTGGAATTTTCAGTAGTTGCTTTTCCCATTCCAATGTATACCCATCGTGTGTGTACAACTTTAACATATTTTCTACAGCAAGTTGTAGACTGCCTCAAAAATCTAAACACCCACTTCAAGCCCCAAAGCCTAATCTAAAAATTTCACACAAATTCATAAACAAAACACAACCCAACCCAGGTAATAATACCCAATGATAAAATCTAACATGGTTTATTTTCTAAGGTGTTGCATATCAAGAAAGCATCACAGATTACAATCAATCAATCAACCAATCAATACAATCAATACAATAGAAATTACTATAATAATTACTCCTTTGCTCGCTTACGTTCTACACTCAACACTTAACTCCAAAACCACGATCAACTACAGCTAACAAACCAACCTTACCCCGCCCGGTTCAGTTTATCCACAGCTGATATAAAAACACAGCATTTACAACCCGCAACAGCAACTGGCAGAGATTTCGTGCAACGTAATTGTATCGGTGTATTAATGTTTTTCAGTAAACATATTAATATCAGTGTCACGAATTAATTAAATAGCAAATATGCAGGAACATTAGTCACTAAAAGCCATCTGTATCTAATGGATGTTTCATTACTATTACTATAACAGGATGAAATGTATGCCAGCCATGTTGCATGCTGCCCCCTGGTGAGTCACAGAGAGTATGCTGACAGGGCAGATGGACAGATGCCATACCATTACATTACGCTTTCCGCTACATGCAGCCAGTGTAATAAATCATCATCATCTGGATTTTGTAACTGAAAATATATAATTGCATAACAGGAATAATAAATGTGTCCAAATCCTCTAGAAAGCAACAGGAAAACTGGCACACAACTCAAAAATGGGCATTAGAACTGTTGTTTGTTTGTTACTGAACAGGTAGAAATGTAACTTGCAAGACTGCTAACCATACTCGGAGTCGTTCTCTATGAACTCCTGAAGGTACTTGTCAGTCAGGTCTTTATCAAGCAACGCGGCACACCGCAGCTGCTCAGTTCTCACCAGTGAGTAGATAAGCTGTTTGAAAGCCGACACATCATCATCAACTAACTTACGAGCGACGTAATCCAGCAGTTTACCAACAGCGGCCTGCTCACCGGAGCTACGTTGTGTCTGTTCACACACATTGCACAATCTTCCTGTCAGAACTGACAGAAACACTGAACAAACTAATCAACACCTTCTAACTAATCCAAATCAGAATTTGATATATATCTTTGTTAAATCACATAACCTCCACACTGGCTACAAGAGTCAGGACAAAACAATACCTTCAAGCAAAATATGTAAAACTGTAACATGAAAAGACAGCCTTCAATAACAAGGACTAGCAGTGCTCTTACCCGCTGTATGTCAATTTTCTGGTTGCTATTAAGGGAATCATTCTGCATCATGTATGACAACAGAGGTTCACTAAGTTGAACCATTGGAACAAGATCACCACGAACGTTGGCCAGTCGTTCTAAAAATAAACACCGAAAAACATCTATGACAAATGCAAAAATATGCAGTAATGCAATCGTGCAGGTCAGTCGTCCTTCACAAATCGACAGTGTAAAGCAATGAAGCAACTCAAAGCACTTACCCTACCATGAACAAGTAGTTCAGCTGTCACTGACTAACCTGCGAGACACACTGCATCACGACAAACGGCAAAATGTTAAAATAGTCACGTGACCACAACAACACCCCTTTTGTGTATGATATGTCATCCTGTTGCTAGAACTGATATAGCCTACCTGTGTACAAAATTTGACGACTTTGACTTGCACAGTCAACCTTTACATCAAATTTGTAGTCTTTGCGATCATCAATTACAAAGATGCATAAGGCAGTGCAAAAGGTAGAAACTGAGGTGGTTTAACGTGCTTAAAGGTCACCCAAGGTCATAGGCAACATAAACATTTGATAGAGAGCATACGACTTCCTAGAAACTATGAGGCTATTCTCATAATAGATGACACAGTAGTAAACTAAGCCAAGAATTAAAGTGGAAAATAATAAGTTTTCTTCCAGATTACACACATGCACAAATGGCAAGTCATAAAAGAGAAAGATATAAAATAAAGCCAAAAATTTAAGTACCCTTTGTTTTGTGCTGGAATTGGATGATGAAAGTAAAATCATTAAAAAACTATTAGTGATTAAAGAAATACGTTCTTAGCTGCAGACTTTCCATCCATCCAACCAATACCGATTGATACAGAGGAATACGAGTGCATGCACGATATATTACTCGCAGAAGGTATGTGTTCATAGTCACGTGACCTCTATAAATTTTGGGGGAAAGTGACAATATCTCGGAAACGGTGCAAGATAGAGACACAGTTGCAAAGGAAGACTAATAGAAAATGGTATGTGCCCTATAGAATGGCACTGTTGCCAGTGCCCTTGAATGATCTTGAAGATCACTTTTCCTGTCTGAAACCTTCATAACTCCCACAGAACATAAAACGTAACACAAATTTATTACATAGCACGTCGCTGAGCTTCTTGGTATAGTTCAAGTATGGTATGTTACATACACTATTTTTTGTACGAAAACGTACTTGCAGCTTCTGGTGGTCTGACAATATACTTCTCAGCAATTTCCTCATCAAGTTTTCTCGCAAGATCTTCTTGATCATTCTTTGCAAGCGCTCGTACAAGCGTTGTGAAGCCATCTTTACCAGCATCATGGACAAGATTGATCAGTTTTGCCCGAGCTTCTTTCTCATAGTTACCGCCTTTGTTGTACAGCTGCAGAAATACATAGTAGATAAAATTGATGCTCACAAAAGCCAACAAGGAATGTTATTTCACACACCAACAAGTTTGTAGCAGGACAGAATGTACATGTATCTCTGATGTTGTGATGTTGATAATAATGTGTTTTTAATTAGACAAAGTTTAGGAAATGAAAATATTTCCACATGCAAACTGTACAACCACAGTCATTAAAGATAAAGAGGCCTTGATGTCTGCACAAGCAGTAATTTTGATAACAGAGTCTCTTCAGGTGGTAGGATGTGTTACAGTGTACAAAACTTACTAGAATTGTGTCCCACAAATAATAAACAATGCCATTTTTCAAAATCGCAGTGACAACAAGTATTGTTGTTTACAAAGAAACTGAACTGATCATGCTGTTCTTGTACAACGTGCAAATCACTAAGATTAATCTGTTGCCTCTTACTCAAGATAACTAGACCATACTTGTAAACAATTGCTCAGACCTTCTGAATTGCATCTTTCTGTGGGTGCTTTAGCACATCATTGTGTAACATATCAGACAAGAAGCTCTCGTCAATTTTCATTGACCGTGTTAGATCTCCACGCACGTTATCAAGTTTTCTATTGTAATCCTCTGAAAACGAACATCAGCACACAACTAAAATTTACTCATCGCAAAGTAACAACTCCCAAAGCCACCAACCGCTGTCTACGTGGTGTAGGTGCAGATAAATGTTCACACTCTGTGCTGTGATAGAATGGTGACCAGGATTGACAGAGGTTCAAATGCATTGTATTGTAGGGTTTAACGGTTTCATGACAGCAGTAGACACCGGCGCGTTAAAAAACCTCCTGCAGTTATCCCCAAAGGTTCCCTATTCAGGACTTGGATCTGTACTGGGGACATTGATCTCTACATGGGAGCTGCCTCCACTGAAAGTAAGATTGAAACGAATGCAGGTAAAACAAAAAATGAAAATTCTGACCTTATGTTGGTATAGAAATATGCACGCTTGTTCACGTTCAAGAAAACACACTCTTTTATCTGTTTCAGTACAGACCAGAAGTAGGATTTAAACAAAATAACCAGCACCTGGACACATAGACTTGTGCCTTATACCAGCCAGTCAGCCACGCTCAACATCCGCAGATCACATCATCCAAACGTCTTCCTCGGAAACTGGCATTTGCTAATGTGGCACTACAACCGCTTACATGCCTCTCCTGGGCCCATCTAAGAGTGTTAGATAATGCAAATAACTTCTCATCAGAAAACAAATTCAAGACAGCTGTTTATCTGGCACTCATTTTTAAAAGTGTACTCACCGACTGCATCTTCACGGAGTAAAAACTGTCCTGCAAATATGCAACGATAACAATATCTCAACAACAACGACTCATTTAATGCCAGAATGAACACATGGTTCTCTCACAAGCTGACAAACATTCAATGACTTTTAAAGAACCAATAATACAATAACGGCAACTGTTTTACGACAGTTACGTAGGTCTATATGTGTTAACTGGCATCCAC
>Ga0209363_1001158_pt1 | contig 12179 bp, 10 predicted proteins | sample WorMetexBAHAMAS3_FD_187385 | JGI IMG/M metagenome (GOLD analysis project Ga0209363, IMG submission 187385) | Marine gutless worms symbiont microbial communities from Max Planck institute for Marine Microbiology, Germany - Inanidrilus exumae... | ecosystem: Host-associated > Annelida > Digestive... | reverse complement strand
TCGGTTTAGGGGTTTTGGAGTTCTGATACCCCCAATTTTGCCCTTCTCCATAGGAATAGCTGGTCGCCCTTACAACAGTGTAAGCACTACCATGCTACACTGTGATGGACATTGCATTTGATACTGTTATTTTTGTCTGCAGGCTGTAACTATGGATTCATGTGTTAATGTTCAAAAATTTTAGCTGATTATGAATTTGTTACTGATTCACTTTTTAATTAATTTTTTTGCCAGTAACTGTATGGTAACAAATTTTTAACCTGGTCTTCTTTGTATTTGTTGAATTTTTGCAAGATTATACGATACTTTTAATAATTTCAGTATGATTTAATGCAAGCACCATTAATACGATTTACACATTAAATGTTATTTTTTTGAAATTACTTAGTATCAATACAGTTATTAAAAGCATTCAGTTAATCAGTCTTATTATTGTAATCAAATGCAGTTGTGAGTTGTGACGTATGTTTTCTAAGTGAAACGTTGTTTGTGTACTAGTGCCTTATGCTTGGGATGAACCGACTGCATTGCCACACATAACGCTGAAGGTGCAGAGTGGCACTGGTGCCACATATGACATGAACACAGTCGGCGACGGCGAAAAACTCTACTACGAGAATTTCATTTACATTGCATTCACTCATACTTTTAGAAGGTGCTTCTCGCCTTTCACGTGAAAACAAATTTTTACTGATAAATTGAGGAACGCGCAATACAGATTTTTGTGCTCTCACCACCCGACAATGTCGTCGAAGGCATTATGTTTTCGGACTGTTCATTGACGACGTTTGTCCATTCGTTTATCTGGACAGATCTTGTTACCAGTTACCATGATATCTGATAAATGGCTTGAGTAATTTCGATGAAACTTACAGGGATATTTACTAGCCCCCCGTTGATGACCTGATTACATTCTGGAGTTTAAAGGTCAAGGTCATAACAGGCTGTGGGCATCTAAATCCATCTTCTTGTTTTTTATACAGCTGCTGCAAGGCATAACATCTACCCATGTGTCCAGATGGCACTGCTAATCTGTGTCAAAATGACTGAATGCACCGTGAAATCATCAAAGCTTTTTAAATGCTATTTTCCTGCTACGCGGTGTCCCTGTCATTCTGGTTTTTTCATCATGGTGTCATTTGGGTAGGGTTACCATCAGTCGGAATTCTGAATGACCAATAACTTTCTGTAATCCAGAAAGAATGTGTGGTTAGTGTGGAACACTTATAGGAAGTCGTATGTTGTCTGTTGCAACCGCCATAAGTTGTTGATGACACGGAAAAGTTAACTTCATTTGCAGCACTTGACTATCACTGTCGCATACAGGAATAATAGTTGTGACAATTTCACAGACTGTTGTTATTAACATTCATATGGAATTAACTTGGGATAACTTCAAAATGGTACAGAGCATAATCCGGTTTCTGTGTGGTAGTTGAATTTCTTATCTCTTCATCAAATATGTGTACTTTGTGATCATATTTTCTTGCTATAATATTGTAATTTGGTTTGCATTTTGTGGCTTATTTCAGCTCCTACCAAGGTTCAACAAGTCCCAGCTTGCCAGGCTACAAGAGCTTCTTTGAGTCACAGCAGCTTGTGCTTGACGTCGTTGATAACAGGGTTATCTTGAAGAAGAAGGTTTGTCTACACCGTGCCTTAAAACTGGATTCTGTGACATTTTCAAATAACGTCAACCAGTATGGTCCACTGTCAATAGTTTTTGCTACAGAGAATCTCTGAACTCTTTGGCGATTCTGTACACCAAACAATGTTGATATTCGTCTCATGATGAACAGGAATCCTGTATTCTTTACCACGTGACACTATTCTAGCGTGGTATGTGATTTCGTCGTGTGTGTCTGTCTGACAGTCAAAAGCCGACAAAAACCAAAACGGCAAAACATAGGATCCCGCAAACAACGCCCAGGGACTCTAGTTTTTTATGCCAAAAATATTGGCACAAATCCAACGGGGTCACCCCCAACGGGGGCGCTAAATAGTGATGGGGTAGGTTAAAAGTGGCAATGTTCAACCAGTATCTCGCTATTATCGTTTATTGCGCCAATAAGCAGCAAACATACATACACAATTACACATACAAAATAACACACACACACACACACACACACACATTCAAGATCTCAAAAAGGATGCAAGATAGGGACATAGTTACTATAGAACGTTAATTGGAACTCATATGCAATCTATCGAATGGTGCTATTTCCAGTGACCTTGAGTGACCCCTAACTACCCAAAACCACCCCATTTCTGTCACAAGCCGGCACTGTATGAAAACGGCTGAACAGATTGAGCTTGTTTTTGGCACAAAGGCTTCCACCGTCTTATCCTACTGTGTTTTTGAGGCGAATTCGAGTATCTCCAAAATTAGGGTACTTACTATGGAACTTTGTCCCAAACTCTGGACTTAGAAAATTTTGCAACTGCATGTGGATCATCTCGGGTGCTGTCACCTTAGGTGGATGGTCAGTGTGATAAACTGGTGATGGTCGTCGATTACCAATTTATTACACTGACCGTCCACATCTATGTACAACACAGTGGGCCTGAGGCACCGCGTCATGCGGGTCTGTCAGTGGCAGCGGAGACTTGTAAGACATGGAATACACCAGCACGTTTCCTTTCTTGTGCTGTCCATTTTCAACCATGAGTCTTAGTACACACAGAGTAGTTTATTCATTTGCTTTTGTTTTATGATGGCATGGATAGGAGCCAGGAAAGCGTTCGCAGCTGTGGCGGATGTCCAGTGGAGGCATGCTACAACATGAAGGCTCGTCTGCTCCACGAGACCCCCACAAGTCGGTGACTTCCAGTGCAGCTGCAGTGAAGTCCAGCAGACCGTCAGTCAAGTATGTTCTCGATATCAAGGACATTGCACTGCAGCCTAACAGAGAAGTTCCACTGACTCTTCGCAAGCCGGATGAACGACGAAAGTCGACTCAGATTTGGCAGTTTAAGGTTTGCCATTGCAAATGTGCACCTGTGTGATTTTTGTCTTGATTATATTACTGGGCACATTGATACTTTGTTTTGATATTATATTAGTTCAGTATAATGGTGAGTAAGTGAGTGTCTAATTAGATGTCACTTAGTGAGGAGAGTTTATAGTAAGAGTCTGTAGCATGTGGGTACTGGCATCGGAAAGTGACGTGAAGGTACCACTGTGCCTCTGTCAGGATTCTGGTGGAGGATGAAGAGAAAGTAAGACCAGGCCACTGATGTTGAGGTCAGTGCTTTGAGTCCTTCAATGCTTTGAGTCTGTTGGTTGGGTGACAGGTAGACTTATCCACAGTGCTTCTGATCTGGAACAACTGGAGGAAGAAAACTGAGGAGGAACATCTAAATACCCAGTTTTACCTCCAGCTAACCCAGTTTCACCTGGAAAATGACTATTAAATGGAGATTGTTGTAACTTTAACAGTTAAACTGATAGTAATGACAACTCTAATAGATTTATTAACAATACTTTTTATTAGCAACAAAAGCTGTGAAACTAATGGTTGCAGACATGTGTAAAATTGGCAGCACATTATTCTTTATGTTTATTAGCTTCAAGTAACTGTACTGTAAATGGGAAACAAAATTTGTTTACTGTGAGTGATCTACTTTATTGGGTAATTTTGTGCTAAAATGAATTTTCTTGAGTTACTTGCAAATTTCTTGCTGGTTTGGTTATAATAGTACACAGTTGTAATGTTTTATGTGCTAGAATGGTCAGTTGTTCTGTGGACAAACCAAGTTATGGGTTCAGTCTGCAGGCGGCAGTTTTGGACTTCATGATGGTGATGTTGCTCACATCTCACCTGCTGGTTATGTTATAGAGTTAACTGAATTCAAAATAGACTTGCTTTTACTGTTGTTTTTTTTTCTTATTATACGATACGATACGGTAGATTAACATGCGTTGAAAAGCTGACAAGATGGTTAGCTTAATTTAGCGCTTGGCATAGAAACGAGAAAATGAGGAAAAATGTGTACTATGTGTACTGTATCAGTTTTTTTATGTGTACACATGTCTCTTGCTGTATTTCTATTAGTCAGTTATTTTGTGTACCTTTTCACGTGCAATTTCCAATACACATGAGTAGTTGCATCTTTGATATATGCATTACCTTTCGTGGAAGAAGACTATCCTGTAGCAAACTTAGTTTAAAGCAACTTGAGTTTTTAAATAAATGTTGAAAAGGGTAAATAGTTCTAATCTAATGCAAAGCTGGATTTTATTGTCGTGACCAAACCTCAAGTGTTACAGTAGTCGATGAATGGTTGACATTGGCTGTGTAGGAGGTGAGGCAGTGTTAGGTCCATTGTTATTCCAGTCTTCAGCTCGAGCTGCCGCCGTTGAAGTCTTGCCTGAAATGGCTGTAGACCGACAGAAAAGCCAGGAGGGTTCTGGCGTACTGTGTGTCAAAGTGATAACTGATGGACCAACAAGAGTCCTGCAGATAACTGACGTTACACAGCAGGTACAAAATACAGTGATCCTAATTTTACACTAAAGCAGTTGGTCATAGGTGATATGACACCATGTTGTCACTAGCCACAGGTTGTCACACTCACTAGCTGCAGTAGTGCCACACGTCAACACAGATTGCCACTTAAGTAAGTAAATAACTAAAAGAAACGTGTAATGCGCCGTAGTCATTTAAGTGTAAATGAATCAGACGCACTGGGTTAGCCGTCATGGTGTGTTAAAAGCAGATTGAAACAAATGGCTTGTGAGATGCTTTCAGAATGAAGCCAGCGTTTGAGATAAATAAGTGCAAGAAGGGAGAGGTGTTTTGGGCAACAAACCATTTTGGCGATAATAATTTGGGCGACATTTCTTGGTTGATGGGTGACACTACTTGAGGATACAGCAGTGGCTGAACATGGCGAAGCATGGCGGCAGTGGAGAGGCATTGGCGCACGTGGCGTTTTAGGTAACGAGTTTCTATGTACTGTATCTGTTGTTTACTAAATGTGGTGTTGAGCTGAGTATTATGGTATTTCAGCAGTTACATGGAAAGTCAGTTGATGACTGGATGATCATTGGCAAGAAAGTTCCAAAGCCAGAACTTGCTGTGGAAGCCATGAAAGCTGAATCTAATACATCTGTAGTGGCAGAAACAGCAAAAGCACTCAACTTTGAGGTTTGTGTTTATGCAAAAAGAAACAAGTGTCCAAAGTAATTTGGCAAAAGGCCGCATCACTGTCTCATCACCCCTAGCGGCCACGAATGCATTCGTTTGCCATGTACACTGAGCAGTCACACTCGCCAGCACTAGGAGGTGAACAATGCGAAATGCACTCTTGCATAGGTATTACGGTCGGCCGGCACCTTCCCCTCAAAAGTGCTTCTGCCTGTGGGAGAATCTTGATACCCATGAAATATGAACAACTTTATTCACCTTGCAAGGTAGTACAAATGCAAACAAAAAGAGACAGAATAGAAAAGAGACGCCATGGAACAGTTTATAAGCACAATGTGATGCGGCAGAAACTGCCAAGAAGCACATAACAAAGCAATAATTAGCTATGTATGAGAAAGGATGTTAATTTTCTGCGCACCAAAGCTGAACAATTCGCACAGTTCATTCTGCGAATTTACCAGCTTGTACGGGAACGTTTCTTTCCTTTTTTTAATCAAAGTAGATGTGGTGTAAAAACCAAAATAATTTTGACATTCCGTTACAAGATCACTTATTCAGTTTTGAAAATTTTTATCAGAATTCTGGTAACAGAAAACTGAAGCGATTTATATGGTTCCTTGGGCTCACATGAGTTTGCCGCCAAATGGCATCTTGATTGGTTCGGCCATTTTTGCACACACAACAGACCACACTATGTGCAGCATCTGTAGCAGTAGGCTGCATCTACACACTACATGCATGTGATGCGGCCTCATAGCTGTTATATTGCACATTGTTATAACATGGGTGACATCAATGAGCACTGAAGCCTGCTGATGACCTGTGTGTAGTAAACTGCCCAACCTGTGTTTATGAAGCCACTCCTCGTACTGTGTTTTCATAGTGAACAGTGTTATCTACTAGCTGACGGACAGGCAGGCATTCAGTTGATATAATCTGATATGATAGCGAACATCCGCCCACCAATCCTTTTACTACAGTTGTCCATGACCACTAGTGGCAGGCAGTGAATGGAAGGGAGGAGAGGAGAGTACATATCCATAGACTTGTTTGTTAGCTGTGGTACGAATGACAACAGTATATCTTTCAGTTTCTTACTGTTTTGATTGAGCAGCTTGTGCACTATGAGCGACAAATGAAAAATAAAATAAACTCGAAAACGTAGGCAGTCGTATCGACATGCGTACCCGCGCCAGATGCACTTGATACCTCTGTGACCTTGACCGTTGACCTTTTGACCTCGGTCAGTGCATGTTGAGGTCCTGCCATGGACTATATATCCATCGACTTTGGTGCTGATAGCTCAAGCCATTTTCCTTTTAGAGCACGGATTAACAGGCAGACAGACAAACAGACGTGACTGAATGCCTTACCCCATGCTGCAGCCGGCCTAGGTAACTAGTTATTTTAGGCTCAAAGAGCCTGTCATATTATACTCTATGGGACAAAAGAACGGCCTTCACGCATTCGGCTATAACTCTACCGCAAGTGAACCGATTTGGATGAAATCTGGAACAGTGTGCGCCAAATGTTGAGGGCTGGCCCTGGCAGATTTTGAGTGCAATGACCTCTGTGTTGAAACTGGGTTTCTGTGGCCTTGATTTTATAGTTATAGTATATGAGAGGAAATTGTGTTGTTCCGTTTGCACTGTCACTTTTGCTTATATAGATGCATTTGTATCTGCAGATCGTAATGCGGCTGAACAAAGGCCTTGGTATTTCTCTGGTTGATCGTACACCAGAAGAACTGGTCTACATAATGTTTCATGATGTTGTCTTTGAGTATGTACAAGAGAATGATGAGCATTCACTGAGAGCAGATGTTTATTTACTTCAGGTTAGCTCAATGTTACTTGTACATTCCATGTGTCATAACGTTCAATGTATAAACTTGGCATTGTATGCATGTGTGTTATACTCATTGAGTAAGTAAGTAAAATACCTACAAGATAATTTATGAACCAGAGGCATTTATTGCTCTTGAAGTGGCAGGTATAGATGTCTGTTAGTTATATGTGATTTATGCTCTATAGTTATAAAATAGATTTCACTGACATGCATTATTATAGTAGAAATGTAAAAGTAGTCAGTTTTTAATAGGTTGGGAGAAGATTGTATTGAAAATTGTAAGTGATTAGTTGGCCTTTTGGCAGACATTGAAATATATCTGCTGACAATGTGAGTTGCTGTCAATGGCAATGTAGGTTGACAACCAGTTATTTGGCAGCTGCAAGCCTGTCCTGCTGTATGTAATGCCAACATCACCGCAGCGCGAGACTGCAGCTGATACAAAGCCTGCTCTCACACTGGCTATACATCGTATGCCAAGCCGCAACTGGGATGCAAATGTATTCAAGGTACATCAACAGTGTTCTGCCTTTGTGCACAGCTTACTACTATTCTTTACCTGTGGTTTTACCTTTGATTATTTTTTACCTGTGACTTTATTGCTGCAGTTTCGTGCCATAATTAGCAGTTGTGTAGCATACAACTGCACAGTTTGCCATGGTGAACACCTAAAGTAGACCGTTAGATTTGTTAGGTCGAATTTTTGGCAGTTTGCTTTGTTTTGTTACTTGTGAGTCGTATGTTTGTTTGTTGTATGTATTAGCATTTTGTCCTCTCTCTGCGGCCACTGGCGCTACAAGTGGAGGAGAAGCTGCTGTGGAGACTGCTGCTGTTCTTTGGGTTTGCTCAACAAGAGTCCGAGCTGGAAACTACTGATGAGGCTCACATTGGCTCTCAACGGTCAGTGTCATATTCCTTGCAGATGTGCCCCATATGGGCTCTGGGGCGGTAATGCACCTTCGCCGCTATATAAATTATTTGTTTGTGTGTTAAATTAACTTTTTTTTTCACTTCTTTTCTTCCTTACTTTCTTCTTTCCTTATGCTGTCTTTCTTACTTATTTACTTTCTTACCCGTTTACTTCTGACTTATCTATCGACTTTTTCCAAATAGACTTGTTCCATTTCCAGGCTGAAGGTCGTAGGAGGCGACCAAACGTGGCTTTTTATTTTTTGTGTTAATTTTATGTTGTAGCATATTTTGTTACAGATGCATGTTTGCTTTAGTTGTGTTTGTTTTCGTTTTTCAGTACTAAGCCAAGAGATTGGCTGGGAAGAACGTCTCCGAAATGACCCATTTTGTGTCCGGTGGGACGTAAAACGTAACTCAATCAACCTTGCAGATGTGTTTTTCGCTGTGGCAGATCAGTGTACAGACTGAGACAGTAACAGTAGCTGTGGTGATTGGGAAGAAATCGGCTAAAATTGCAGTCATATTTTTCAGTGACAGGTAGCTTGCAGCCAGTAGTAAGAGTATCATTGAGGGATGGGGATGTATGTTGTGGGGATGGGATGAGGAAATCGTCAAATACTATGATACAGTTGAAGATAGTGATGGAGATGTAAAGTGGTTTCTCTGTCACCATGTTGTTTAATATACTTCCCAAAGATATATTACAATAACTTCCTCGGCAGATTTTACAGTACCTGCAATAACTGTGGTGCTTGCTTCAGTGCACTGTTGTCTACGACATCGACACAGTTTAGACGACATTACTTCGGTACAATAAAGATCAACTCTATGCAAGTCAGTCTCAGCATGTTGACGTCTGCCAGGCTTCCTTCAGACCTCAAAGCTATCAAACAGTCTCTGCGATTTCCGCTTATACGCTTCGAGGATGCCAAAGTTGAATTAGGTAAGCTCTGTTACACATTGTCTTTATCTAGTGCCATGCTCTTCAATATTTGAAGTTAATGATATTGTTGCAATATAGTTTTACTTTTTGAAAGCCTTTTAGTCTTAAGCAAATTTGTTGACTTTTTAAAATTGTTGACGTTTCAAAATTAATTATAAAAAAACAAAACTGGCTTCCGTTTGTCCATGTTGCAAAAACTGCCACATTAAAGCAGCAAATGTCCAAATTTTGTCAACAAATTGAGCACACTAGCTGTCACATTTATTTTAGTAAGCAACCTGTCATAAATGTAAAACCTAGCTAATTTTGACAGTGTGCGTGTGTTATTTTGCTTTTTATCGAAATTCATTCGGGGGTTTCATGGCCACTATGGGGGGTACAATTACTTTGGCTGTTGGCTTTTACAACAGCTTGTACTATCATATCATTAGTTTGTTACAGCTTGTTGATGGAATAATTTTATGTTAACAGTTATGATAGGCTCTGCAACTGGTGTTTGTTATTGTAGATGCTTTTGTTAAACTGCATTTGTTCGAGACGACCGATTTTCTGCTAGAATCGATCCGACTTCACTACACCAAGGAGTTGAAGAGCCAGGCTGCAAAGATACTTGGTTCAGTGGACTTTCTTGGGAACCCACTCGGCCTGTTCAGTGACGTTGCAGAAGGCATGTCCGGCCTGCTGGAGTTGAACATTGGAGGACTTCTTTCAAACGTCACACACGGCTTCTCCAACACTGCAGCCAAAGTACTTGATTGTTGCTTTTACGTGACGGTGTCGTGAAAGCAAGACCTGCAGATTGTTTTGCATTAGTGTGTATTCCAGCTCCATTCTCTGTTTTTACAGCCATTTTTATGTAAACGTGGTTAGCCTCTTTTCTTCAGTTTTCTGGAAGAGACTGTTCTGGGATAATTGGCACAGATTGTTTTTATCGGTAAGATGTCCTTCCTGTTACCCACTCAACAGTGTCAAAGCACTGAATGAAACACAAAGCACTGACCAAAACCCATGTCCTGTCCTCATCCTTTTGTCATCCACCATCGGACTCCTGATTGGGGGAGCATTAATGCCTTTATGCCGGATCTCCAATTCCAGTCATTTTGTATTCTATCAATTTAGTTGTTGTACATAATCTAATGCTTCTTTTGTCAGTGATTTATTTTTACTGGCCCGCGTAATGGGCCAGTATTATTTTGCTTGCGGGCGTCTGTCGTCGTCGTCTGTCGTCGTCTGTAACACTGCCAGCAGGCGGGTGGGCCGGGCGTGTGGCCAGTCGGCCGCCGCTGGGTCGGGCACATGGGCGGTTGGGCGGCCGACACTGCATGGCGGACCAGTAGGGTTACGCCCCCCGTTAGGGCAACATTTTGTGTTTATTTGTACAGCTGACTGGAACACTGTCTGACAACGTTGGCATTGCAACGTTTGACAAAAAGCATCAAGAACAACGACAGCAGATTATGACGACGCACTTTGACGGCGGGCGAACAGATCACTTCCGTGCTGGTCTGCACAGCTTGATGCATGGCGTTGTCGGAGGCATAGCTTCGATACCACGGCAAGCCATTGTTGGCGCTCAAAATGACGGAGTTGTTGTATGTCACATTCTTTACTGATTATGGTAGCTTGATTACCCATGCCGATGGTAGTCACATGGGTAGGGTTTTCAGTGGTGTTTATATGTTTGTTTGTTTGTTTGTCTGTTTTTACACACAATATCTAAAAAACCGATGCAGCTAGGATCACCAAACGTGACATAGAAATATTCTACCGTGAGTCCTGGAAACTCATTTATTTTTGGGTCAAAAGGTTAGTGTCACGAGGCACAAAAATATATATTGCCAGTGTGGGTCATGGCACTCTTGTGAATGCAGACTTTTTCTAGTTTGTTGTTTGTTTCGATGTCATAGCATTGCTATGGCATTAAGGAAAATGCCAAGTTCTGCCTGTGTTTGACTGTAAACGAGTTCCATTAATCATTTTTTCTTTGATCTTAAACATTTGGTTTTATTATGATGCTGTACTTTAGCTGTATAACTGCATTTGTACAAAACTTGAATTTTGATTGTTTTGTTTATGACACTGTGTAGATGACTGGTTGACAGTAGGGCTGTTGAACGATTAATTTTTTAAAAATTGCATTAATCATGTGATTAATTATTTTAATTGCATGTTAATCGTGGTTTTAACGCACATTACATTACGATATGGTATGGTACATTAACATGCACTCAAAAGCTGACAACATGTGTTACTGGGGAAGGGGTCATCGAAAGACGCTGTTAAACAGTACTGTATAGAAATTAGATGGCATTAGCAGAAAATATCATCGTAGAATAGTAGAATAAAATCAAATTTAGAGTAGTGATGCAACCTCAAAGTAAACGCTTGTTCATTAAAGCAGTAAAGTTGATTATTTTGAGGTTTGTATTGGATCTTGTTACTGGTGTGACTAGTTTGCATTTAAAATTTAGTGGCATTAATCATTAATTCCCTAATGCGTTAACGCGTTAGTTAATGTGTTAATTCAACAGCCGTAGTTAGCAGTCTTTGATTGATCGTGTGACAGGGTCTGGTGAGTGGTTTTGGCAAAGGCGTGGTCGGCACGGTGACCAAGCCTGTTGCAGGTGTGCTCGACTTTGCTTCCGGAGCAGCAAGTGCCATTCGTGACACGAGTAAGAGTCACATTCACCGGCGGCCAGTGCGTGCTCGCCGCCCACGCTGTTGCTACGGACATGGCGGCCTTCTGGCGCCATACTCGACGCAGAGTGCTGAAGCACAGGAAGAGTTGCTGCAGCTGAACAATCACAACTATACTGAAAGGTTTGTTGGGATAACACTGAATCATGGCATTGGTTAGATATCATATTTAGATCGACTCTTCTGAGTCGACCTAATAAAGTGGGTCTCAAATGTCCGTCCGTCCACAAAAAGTTTCTTCGATTTCAGTGAAATTTGGCGTGTAGGTAGAGGTCGTTGAGTGATGCACGACGTATGCTGCATTACCCAATCCAAGGTCAAGGTCAAGGTCACGTTGGAAATCCTTTCATTTTAAAATCCTATCTCCTTTGCCATTTACAATATGAGCTGGCAACTGACCACTGATTCTTAAACAAGGGCACAATATCTAAATTTGTTCGGGCCAGATTTTTTATATTTATCCTAGTTTTTGTGTCACATGACTTTGAACTTGGCAGAAATGTCAGTTGCGAAGAGTTGATCGTCAGTCCCATACGGGCTAATTTTTTAAAAATTTATTTCCAATACTGTGCAATTTGCTGCCAGCTATCACTCATTTTTCTACTGCTGCTGCTGCTAACTTGTTT
>Ga0209363_1001157_pt1 | contig 12181 bp, 5 predicted proteins | sample WorMetexBAHAMAS3_FD_187385 | JGI IMG/M metagenome (GOLD analysis project Ga0209363, IMG submission 187385) | Marine gutless worms symbiont microbial communities from Max Planck institute for Marine Microbiology, Germany - Inanidrilus exumae... | ecosystem: Host-associated > Annelida > Digestive... | reverse complement strand
TGTTCGCAAAATGATAAAATGTTTAACGCAAGGACTATTGTCTAGCCATTGAAATATCTATCACAGTACAACAGCTTACTTTTTTTGAGCCACCCTGTATATAGCGCAGCACAGTCGACGCTAACTTTACACTCAAATACTCCTAGGAATTTAACCTCATCGTACGTAGTTTTCGTGCTTTTTTACTTCGCACCCTAATCGGGTGCGAAGTATTGCGATCAGCGTGTCTGTGTGTATGCATGTATGTATGTTTGTTTGTCTGTTTGTTTGTCTGTCTGTCTGTCCGCTCGCATATCTCAAAACTCACAGTCCAAATTCCATCGTATTTTCTGTACATATCTACCCGTGGCCGTGGGTGGCTCGGTTCTCCTCTGAAGTCAATGGAATATGTTATGTACTTCCGTGGATGACGTTATGTTTTCATATAATGTACGAATACCGAATAGGCCAGAATGAAAGACGACCCGTATGTTTCGTCAAGTTAGCGAGGTAGCTGCACCGACGGCGAAGTCTGCCGTCTCTCACAATAAAAATTAGCCCAGTACGGGACTGACGGTCGACTCTTTGCACCGGACAGACCGTGCCAATTTCAAAGTCACGTGACACAAAAACTAGGCCAAATATCAACAATGTGCCCTAGTAAGGGCCTAGTTTAAGAATCCGTGGTCATTTGCCAGCTCCCATTGTAAATGGTGGAAGAGATAGCTGTTGAAATGGCCGAATTTCCAACTTTGAAGGGCTCGTGACCTCGACCTTGACCTTTGTCGGGACATACTGCATACGGTCGTGCATCACTTGTCGACCTCTACCTACACGCCGAATTTCATTGAAACTTCGAAGAAACTTTTTGTGGACGGACGGACGTACGCATGTACGTACGCACGTACGGACGGACGGACATTTAGACTAGCTTTATTAGGTCGACTCTGTCGAAGAGTCGACCTAGTAAGTAGACTCTCTAGACGTAGGTTACCTTCCGTCGAAAAATTCGAGTTCAATGCTGTTGAAGCGGACGACAACTCTCTCTCCGCGCTGTCCGTAGAAAACGTACAGACAGCGGGCGTTGGGTCGGTAGTTCTGCGGGTAGGCCGGCGAGAAGAACCGTCCAGTTTTCACGTCCGCTTGGCTGTAGAAGTCGTACGTACATCGGGTTCCCCATCGTCGGTTTCCTCCGACTAACTCGAACTGACCTTCAGCAGCACAGCCCTGTGCGCCGTCAGCCAGCAGTAGGCAAGCACCGCATAAAATAAGACAACTAGATGCATGGCAGAGCTCAGCGTGAGCCCGCCCGGCGCGCAGCCTCACCAACGCTAACCGAGCTCTTGACATCTGCGTCGACCACGGGCGCCATCTGGCGAATATGATTAAACCGAAATGTCTCGCAAATGTGAGCCTGCAGCTCGTCCTGCGCGCAAACTTTAGGGGGTAGGGAAAACTCGCCAACCGTTCTCAGCCGTTTGTGGACCAAAGTTCATCAAATTTAAGGGGCATGTAGGGGAATCCCTGTGGATTGACGAGTTCTTTTCCGATTGTTGATATCGTGTTTCGCTGTAGATATATTTTGGGTCAAAGTTCGAAGTTGGTACCCAATTTTTTGCCCCCCAGCCCGTGAGGGTAAACGCCCGGGGAACTTTAGACCAAATTTTTCAAATCGCAATCATAAGTGAATAATTTATGTGTCAAAGTTTGGGTGAGATCCGTTCACTGACCTCAGAGATTAGGCGTGAAAAAAAAGAAGAAAAAAGAAAGAAAGAAACACAGAGGTATAATATAAGCCATTCGTCATCGCTGTGCCGGGCGGTCTAAAAAGAAAAACCTGAAACAAGTATAGGCTATATGCCTATGATAGTCGTTAACAGATCCATAATCGGATAATACATGAAAGCATTCGGATGAGTACAATAGGATGTGATCTGGGGTGAAATACAGGCCAACTCAGCCTCCTACCCTCAGCGAGACGGGAAATGAGTACAGGCCAAAGTGCGATGAAGCTCTGCGGCTAGGGAGTAAAGGTAGGATGGTTCATTCCATTCGTGGATAAACGAGTGGGTGGCAGGTAAAACTGTGTGATCACTCGTTAACACGTGCCTTACGTGAGCGCCTTAGAGATGAGTATCGGACTCATGACAAGGCGCCACACAAATGTACTGTTTACATCACGTTTAAATTCAGTGGAAGCTGGGATTCCGCACCCAACTTGCAGGCCGTCACACGTCCAGCTACGGTAGAGTTAGATACTCCAAATTTGGTAGGCAGCTACAGCTCCTTTATATGACTATACTTTCATGTCCAAATCATACTGTTTTCGAACTGATTGACTGTCGGATATTACTCTCAGTCTGAATGCAAAATTAAAAACAATACTTTCGTAAATTCTGAAAAGTACAACACCAAAGCATTTCAGGTAATATTGACAACTGCTACAGTTAGTATATTGCTAAACTAGCATGAAGATAATCGTTTCACGTGCAAAATATTTAATTTATTTACCTAAGTTAGCTGAGTTTTCTTCTCTTTCGTTGCTACCGGTTCTCTATTGATTCTGACGAATAAAGATTATCATAACGGCGTGACTCTGGAATTCGTATAGGTCGGCCATTGGATTGGTAGGTCTACTAAAAAGCCCTTACAAAAGTAGTTTAATCCCTGACTGTGATAAATGTTAAAAACTGTGGTTTTATAACAACGTGTAAAGCCCATAATTCACACATATAAAACAGCGCCACGGAAGTCTTTTGACATTCTGGCGCTTTACAAATCGGATTATTATTATTATTATTATAACAGCAAAAAGCTGTCTGTCTCGTTAAGGGCCGTGGATATAACACACAGTTCTTATTATATTCACGGCCCTTGACAAAATCGTGTTTTGGGGACTTATGGGTAACGCACACGGTTCATCTATGGCTTATTGAAAAGCGCGTGGTTGACTTCCTATTGGTGCTAATTAAACATTTTCCGTAGCTCTCACGGTTGATGCACTATGAGTTGATATTGGTCGAAATCGTTGTGTTCGAAAGGGGTGGGTTAATTTGAGCGCAAATTTCAGGGTGAATGGGGCGTCGCCCACCAACGACTGTTGGGAACAGAAAACTAGAGTCCATGGGCTATCGTATGGCGTTGTTTGCGGCGTGATCATACTTTTAGCCGTTTTGATACAATGCTGGCGTGTGACAGACAAACAGACGGAGAGACGGACGAACACACGATGACAACAAGGCTGTCAGTGCTTAAACCAGCCCTAACAAGTTCGGCTACACACGGCCAGCACTGCCACAACGACAATTGGATCGTTGAAGTTCGAGTGTTAATGTTACGTAAAACTCGGCTCGAATTTTACGCGGGCAATAATCGCCACTGTGAATAAACTTCGCCAGTATAATACTGAAAGTAAATCACGCGCAGCGGCTATAGGCAGTCGAGGAAAAGTGTCGTCACAAGATGCGAGGCAAATCAGGTACATTATGGTCTACAGCCGAAAGGGTTTATCAACAGGTCTGAGTTTTGAGCTATCAATTCCACTCTTCTTGGTGTTGCGTGGTGGCTCAGCGGCAGGGCGTTGGACTTGCGATTTACAAGTCGCGGGTTCAATTCCCGGCCGGTCGGCTTTCACGTAATATAGGTCAACTCAGCCTTGCATCCCTCCGGGGTCGAGTACCTGCTTCGGCTGGGGGTAAAGGCCGGATTCTCACCTCTGTCGGGTGGCAGGTAACACTGTGTGATCCCATATGGCATGTGAGTTTCCCCGGGCGGTGAAGAGCTATAAGTTGATGCTAAACTACTATACACTGTTTACTTTACTTACTTTTACTTTACTTCTCCTTGCTTCATTTCCGACACGCAGCAAGTGGTGGGCGGTATTGTATATAGCAGTTTGGCGGCAATTCATCGCCGTTGGACGGCATCGAGACAGCGACAACCTGACAGGGCCAGGATTAGGTAGCCATAACCACGCCCCACGTCCGCATGTCTGTTATAACTGCATGCCACCATGGCGACGTTGGTGGTCTATTGACAACTCGCCCGCGACGCCGACAGAGCGCTTGGTAGGCGTATCAAAAGAATAGTTGACTGAGTTCCAGGCAATGCACGCTATATAAATGACTCGGCATACATCGGTTCGGCAGATCAGTTCCATCCTTCCCAGATGTTTTAAGTGTGGTTTTGTAACGTTGTTTTTAAGGTTGAACTACTGTTAGAAAAATTTGACAAGAAGGTGTTTTACCTACTCAGAATCACGACCTGGCACTACATTCACTCTCTCCTAGCAACCAGCAAAAATGCTGATGTGTCCCTCAGAACGAGAAATCACAAGTATTAGCGTCCACTTCCAGTGGTCACTAGTAAACAACCTCACCAGTCGATCGTGCCACGTTGTCTTCTTAATTATGTCTAGCTCTTGTATAGTTGTATTGTATTTTCTGTTTTGTGATTCATGTTTTATTTACGTTTAACTGCTTATTTCACTTTGCTTTTAACTATTCATATACGTTTGCAACATATTTTACAATAAATGAATGGATGGATGGATGGAATAACGTAGGCTTACTTCTGGTTTAAGACAGAAAATTTATAAAATTTCATTCATTCATTCATTTCATGCATTTATACTCGTTTAAAGTTAGTCGAAAGCCAGTTTTCCTTTAATGGTAGAAAGGGGCGAGCAATCGGATCGATATACATGCCACGGGGACTAGTGTGCGATGTCAATAATTGACCGGGCCTGACAAGCAAATCACGTTCAAGTCGTTGTCGGCGTCTGTCTACTGGTCGAAGCCGGTTTACATCGATGACCTCGACGTAGATCAGTGGTCAATGGTCAGTCTGTGTGCCTGCTCGACGACAACGAAACGATTTATGGACAGAAATACTGCCGCGACGTCGGTAAAAAGACGTCGAGTCGACAGCTCGCTGAACGGCGTGCCCGATGAGATGCAATGGAGATAGATGGGTTGCGGAGACTGCACGTGTCGCCCGACTGACTTAGCGTGCCGCCGCATCACCCTTCATACTCGCCACGCAGTCCGCATCACTAAAGCATTTATGACGTCGTTTCGACGGACGAAATCGTCGCCGAACCGACGACAACGCTGATCGATCGACGTACACTTCCGTACGCCGGACGTGTTGCATGAAAGCCGTGAAGTAGAATGACGGACCGCATGCGGCGGATAAACAGAATCTTGTGCGTCGCTTTCATACTAAGCAAAGTTAATCGCACGCAGTACGCAACCCGTCGGCTATGGAGTGGCACAATAAATTTCTTTAACTAACTGTGAAGACTGAGATCCAGCGGCAACAACCAACTTCGTAGCCTATTCGTGCTTACAGTCGCGCCTTTGTCGATCCTGCTCCATCTATTTCTTACTTCTACGAAAGAGGCCATGCCAAATGTTCGCTTCTGTGAATCTTTCGTTCGATCATTCATTCATTCATTCATTCATTTATTCCGTCCGTGAACAGGATTACTCAAAAAGTCGTAGATCAATTTCCATGACACCGCGAGAATGGACAGACCTCGGGGCAGAGAACGATCAGATTCTGAGGTGGTCTGCTTAAGGATTTCTGGAGTTAAAATGCAACAAAATACATTGCCGAACTCGACATTCGACAGGCGACGCCACCATTGGCCGCGAATTCCAACGCGTGCATTATTTCAGATGTCGTGTTTAAGTAAACACTGATAATTTCCTCGGAATTTCTTCAACTGAGTCATGAACTCAACGAGTGCCTTTAATGTATTTAGTTATTTTGTCCAGTGAAGTAACTGATGATTGTCTGTCACACCGTTTGATTTATTGCGCATATTGTTGCAGTAATCGTCATTGGCGGTTCAGCGTTTACAGCAAGGCGCAGAAAACAATAGGCTTACTTGTCGTGGAGGGACCGCGCGACGCTGTGCGTCACTTGAAGATTTTGTTAACTTATGTGAGGCTGTACGACGGTTGACGACGATAGTAGTTGTCATAGTCATTTTGCGTACAAAATTTGAGTATAAGTGTAGATTTACATAGTCGAGAAACACACGGGGTCTTTAAATTTAAAAAAGAAACCTACGTAGTCCTGACCACACCAGAGGGTATATGAGGCTCGGTATAGAAGGAAAAACGGAATTTAAAAAGTGTAGTGCAATACGTGATTGTGACGAATAAACATAGGCTTATATCGCGCTACGCATATGCGTTGCAAATGCACAGTGCCCTATCGAGTGGTGCTATTTCCTGTGATTTTGAGTCCCCTGACTACCCATATACCACCTCATTTTCCCACATTTTATATCGCTTCCATTAACTTCGTAGTCGGTAGAGTTAGATACTCCAAATTTGGTAGGCAGGTTGATCGTAACAAGTCCTAGCACACGGATGACAAACCACCCCTAAAAGGGGCATGGTCAGCTCACGCGACCCATTTACATGTTTTTTTGGCATCAATCATATCTCCGGAATGACTGAGGTGTTGATTCCATGAAACAGTGTGACGAAAAACTGTACTGAACAGTGTCGAAAATCGGGCTTGACTACTTGAAAGAACAAAGAAGGCATTCGGTACCCTGGTATGGGCAATGCGCTCAAGGAACAAACGCGCAGCCGACTTTCATTGGTCCACCGTACATGCCGCACATGAAGAACATTGTAGTTAATAAAAAGAACCAAAGTCGATGAGCGATGTGACAATCCACGAAGGTAGCGCGAGATTATGCTATTGGTCTATGGCGGTATGGATTTGTGAAAAAGCGTACGTTATGACAAACGACTGACGAATACGGAGGCGATCCTGCCGGTTTTATACCCCACGGAATTTCCATGGAACTCCACGGATTTCCTGAACGTTAGTGACTGAGTGACACTCACAGCGGTCGTTTAAATTCTTATTTCAGTTTCAGTTAACGAATACCGTGGAATTTGTAGAATCATCATCCTCTTTTAAATGCTGTCTAGGTTCTGATAAATACCGGTCATTCAATGCCGTTTTTGGAAAAAAAAATTGGTCGAATTGCCTCACACGAGGTGGTTACTATACAGCTAATTAAGTCCAAATGTTTCTCATTTCTATGTTACGGTTTAGAAGCCTGCCCTCTACGAAAGTCACAATATAATTCTATTAACTGTATCATTAATAGCACGTTCAAGAAAATTTTTAACACGAGATCACAATAGGTTGTGGATATATGCTTAGACATGTTTAATTGTCTACCCGCAGAAAAGGCTATTGCTATTCGAAAAATGAATTGTGTAAGATATTTACTGATCATGCGAAGCAGCGTATGCACTGCATCAGCAGCGGACGCAATGAGGAATACTTAATCAGGAGTCCGCCGATGCATGTCGATCGTATGAATTTTTAAACTGCGGCAGGTCGTTCGGTGAGCCGGAAGTGGGCATGCCGCAAGACTGTGGACGTAGCGGCGTGGACGCGCACGTCGACGATAAGAACATCCGGTTTGTTGGTCGACCGAGCCGCCGTCGTACGTCAGCCGACCGCCGCGACCTGGCCTCTCGCGCTCACACAATTATCTGCTCGCCGGCCGCGCCTACCCCGTCCCACTCGCTCCCCTGACAAATCAATTTGTTCTTCTATCAATTTTCTCGGCGGCCGGCGGTGAGTGGGGGAGGGGGATCGACGAGACGCGACTCGCTAAAAGTCGTCGCGAGCGAGTTGTTTGATGAAGGAGATTGGCCGGCGGCCGCAGATGGACGATTATTCAGTCATGGGACGGCCCAACTGTTGCGCATGCGTGGTTCGGCGTCGTTACGCCGCTGACAGCCCACAAGACGTACTCTGGCCGCACACGCTATCGACACACGGGAGCCGTGGAATCGCGGGCTGGACATTGATGGACCGGGCAATGACGGACCGATGGTAACTGAACTCCCAAGACGGTGCCGTTTATGTCAAAGAATCAACAGTTAACCGGTAATCATAACATGAGCGGAACTTATGGGCAGCCATGTGTAGCTCTTTACATATTTCAGTTGGGGGTCTAACTGCAGGCTAGTCAGTGCCGCAGAGTTGCAATTTCTGGGTTATGCTGTTTTGCACGGTAGTGCAGAACATTAGTTACGTGAGATAAGACACTAAATCAATTTTCTTTTGGATAGAATATTTGATCCGTCAATATACGACCAATAAATACAAGTGGGAATTGGTCCATAATCCCGTGCACAAAGATTGCAGTAAATATATAATTGGTGGATTTATTTGCCAATGTAAATTCACTGAAACATTGGACAATACGGTAACCGAAATTTCGAATCACAAGTTTAGGTTGGCGACATAGAAAATATTGATCTTAAAATTTTGTAAAAGTACCAGAATACTGACACTAAATTAACTTATTCCACTAATGTCCATGATTGAAAAATTCCATATTTGCAAGACAGTAAGTTAGGCTGCGGACACTACTGTGCCAACGAAGAAGAAGGGCGTAGAGTAATTTATTTCATTGTAAAACTCGACTTACTACAATCCACGCTTACGCCTACATACATACAACACACCAGCGCTACACAACTTCGTCCGTTAACCTACAGTCCTGCAATTTTTGTCAACAACTCTCAACCAACGTCTTACTACCGTCAACGTGATCGCACGAATACTTCGAGTTCGTTTTCTCGCTTGTTAGCGCCACCGCGCGATCTTTTATGGATCAAGATGATCCGAGTCCGGCCATATCATGTCAACGCAAAAACAAGAGTCTTCGCTGCCGCTGACAGACCCTCGCGACGCAGAGGCTCAGCGCATGCGAAATATTCCGTATCGCAATGCATCATATGGTAATCAAACCGTATATTCTACTCGCGGCCTAGCTGCTGAATACAGATCTCGACGAAATTCCTTTTCGACCAATATCTCGCTATATCTCAGAAACGGTGCAATATAGGGACATAATTACTACGGAACGTTAATAAGAATTCGTATGTGCTCTATCAATTGGTGCTATTTTCGGTGACCTTGAGTGACCCTAACTACCCCAATCCACCTTATTTTTGACATTTTGTTTCACCTTTCATATCTTCGTAGTGAGTGGAGTTAGAGACTTCAAATTTGGTAGATAGGTTGATCGTAGCAAGTGCTAGTCCACGGATGTCAAAACCTCCCCGAAAGGGGCGTGGTTAGGTCACGTGAACCATTTGACTTTTGGTGGGCACCAACCATATCTCTGAAACGGCTGATCGTCTCGGGCGCTGTCAACTTAGTTCGCCGGTGAGTGTCATAAACTTCTGATGGTCGTTGGACAACTGTTGATCACACCCACCGTCGAGATCTGTATTCAGCAGCTAGGCCGAGTAGAAGAAATGGTTTGATTACCATATGATGCGATACGGAATTTTAGCATGCGCTGAGCCACTGCGTAGCGCGGGTCTGTCAGCGGCAGCTGTCCAAATTTTGCCCCAATCATATATGTGGAATAGATGAAGCTAGGCACCTGAAATTTTGAGCGCTGTTTGATACACAGGAGTAATAGTGCACGCATCATATATTATCCCCAAAAGGGATGTGTTCAGCGTCACGTAACCTCTTTAAATTTTGGGAAAATAAGTGACAATATCTCGGAAACGGTGCAAGATAGAGACAGTTGCAATGGAAGACTACTGGAAAATCATGTGGCCTATCGAATGGCACCATTGCCTATGCCCTTGAATGACCTTGAAGAAATTTTTTTGCTGACTGAAGGCTTTCTAACCGCCATAGCTCGTGAAACATACATGCAGCACGACCTTATTAACACAGCGCGTCGCGCGGTCCCTCTGCGATAGCCGAGCTTCGTGTTGAGATATAGCGAAATATTGGTTTATAATCGCCGATGTGAACCTACCCCACCTCTATTTGGCGCCCCCGGTTAGGGTGACCCCGTTCGAATTTCGCCGAGATCTTTGAGGTAAAAAAACTAGAAGTCCCTGGGCTATCGTACAGTGTTATTTGCGTGATCCTACGTTTGGCCGTTTTGATGCAATACCGGCGTGTGACAGATGGACGGACACACGATGACGGCATATATACCGCGCTATAGTATGGCGTCGAGCGGTAAAATTCTTATATTCAATCAAGAAGAGAGCACGGGATATCTCAGTATTCACGCGTCCACACTCACTATCGTTTGGCCTCATGAATATTCCGTGCAAAGGTGGACGGTGCAGATGCAGCCTCAGAAGCCGAGAAGATATCATTTACACACCGAGATGCTTCGTGCGACGGCTGACGCTGATCGATCTAGCCGCTATACCGCTGATTGCGTGACGCCGGATGGTCCATAATCCCGTGCGCGATGTGCACTGGCTCCATCTAGCGACGAGACCCAGCGACTTAACGAGACGTGACGACTGGCACTTGCTAGTCAAAATGACTTCGGGAATGCAATAATGCGTTCGAGTCACAGTATTGCCAGCAACAAAACAAAGCTATCTTATAATCTTCGATATTACACTTGTTATGATTTTCGACTTTCTATGAATATCGCACAAATACTATATAACATACTAGTTTTGTTGTCCATCGATTTTACTTACGCACGACGCGCTTTTGTGTTATTTACACAATAGCGTTATTTTATAAAGCACGAGTAGTAGTTGCAATGGTAGCTTGTAAGTAAGTAAGTAAGTAAGTAAATTTATAGAGCGCGGTTATCGTCAAGAATCTCTAAAGCGCTGTGACAGATTGTAGATTGTTTCTTGTTTTTAAATCTCAATTTAGGCTTATGCTTATGTCTTTTGTGCGTATGTGGGCCAAGTTTTCGAAATATTAACTTGATAATGATGATGATGATGAGTTGGTGATGATGCTGACGACTATGATGATAAACCGTAGACAGCTGGACAAGCACGATCAAATGCCAATAACAGTTTCAGCTTTCGTTGGGTTACAACTTTTATAGAAACAAGGTGTCGCCTTAACGGGACGTAACACTACTGGCCCTCCGGGCAGTGTTACCGTGGAGCTATAATTAGAATGGAGGCGGCACGACGTCATCGCCTCGCTTGCGCGGGTGAAGCAGCCTGCAGGCCAGCCGTGTAGTGTTACAAACCCCGACAGATGACAGTTGACGACAGACGCCAGAGAGCAAAACAATACTGGCCCCCTACACTATGTGCAGGCGGGCCAGTAATAATATTAGTAGACTGCGCTTTGTTGTATCTTGTTCCGAATGACAGTGCATGACACATCGAAAATGCTCTCAATTTCCGCCTAATACTTACGACACCGCACGCGCCCTATCGAATTTCGTTGAAAGCTTTTCCGTGCGTTCGTTGAAGATGGCTTTCAGTAGTCCCGGGAGGGACGCGGCAGAAGACATTATATGAAGAAGCAATGGCGAGCCAAGTCCATTTAGACGCCCGTATCAGCGGCGAACAGTCGCAGTCGGCGCATGCGCGATGTGACTGTGACCCGGAAATGAAAACGCAGAGCTCACAGTAAGGATAATTAACGCAAAGCTGACGACGTATGGTCGCTGGGATGGCAGTGAGATGGCCATGATGAACCCCTACTGCCCGCCCGCACGGACTTCCGACTGTGTCAACAGAACTACCAGTAGTGATGATGTGCCGGTATGGCTGTAATTTAGTTTACATTAAGGAAAACCGGACATAGAAATAATTGTTTAGGAAATTTATTAGATATTTTATGGTGACGTCACCATGAAATGTTTATTTACTGTTAAATAAATGAAATTACTAATTACTATTTTAGCACGTTTTACCATTTAAAATAGCATTCTTCGCATTTTTTTTCAAATTCAGAAAACCGGTTGCGATTAGTTTCAACCGGTATGTCGACTAATGACGGTACCGGGTAGCAAGGAAAATGGAATACGGATGTTTTGGTCCGTGCCGGGTACAGAATTTGAAACAAAAAATGACTGGTAGATGTAGTATATGCGAGTAATATTTCCTGTCAGGTATAATTTTCGTTTGAAAAGTAATTTAGTCGCAAACAGGATGTTACGTGTGCGGATGGAACGAAGTTAAATTGCAAACAAGAAATATGTTCTCTGGAACATGGTATCTGCCCCATAGCCGACTTCACAAGTCCATGACTGAATTGTGCGCATATTCGCATATTCCTCTATTCTGTTGATGTCGTTATGTACATCTATTGCTTAAAAATATTAAGTGAATACTGAAAAGTCACTAGGTTGTTCAAAGCGTTGCCGAGATATCGTAATTTTTAAATTGTTAGGATG
>Ga0209363_1001156_pt1 | contig 12181 bp, 6 predicted proteins | sample WorMetexBAHAMAS3_FD_187385 | JGI IMG/M metagenome (GOLD analysis project Ga0209363, IMG submission 187385) | Marine gutless worms symbiont microbial communities from Max Planck institute for Marine Microbiology, Germany - Inanidrilus exumae... | ecosystem: Host-associated > Annelida > Digestive... | reverse complement strand
GTCGCTACTGCGCGAATCGCGCCCAAAATCTGCCATGGCCAGCCTACCACATTTGGCTCACACTGTTCTAGATTTCATCCAAATCAGTTCACTTTCGGCGGAGTTATTGCCGAACGCGTGAAGACCGTTTTGGCCCCGTAGAGTATTTGCAACATAGGCTCTTCGGGCCTATAGTAAAGGCTGGGTGCCTTCGCCACCAGTCGGCGAAGACTGTTTTTCGTTTTCGGGTTGTCCGTCCGTTCGTCCGGACAGATCTTGTTACTACGATATATCATGAAGGCTTGAGCAATCTCCATGAAACTTGAAGGGAATAACCACTAGCTCCAACTGATAATCGGGTTAGGATTTTGGAGGTCAAATGTCAAGGTCACACCATTCCGTCCAGTTGGCGAAGGCATCCACGTTAACGCTGCGTCGTCGAAGTCCATCTATTTTAGAATATATTGAATGTATGTAAGTTAACGGACAGATCTAGTGCAAACTACTCCTTCAAGGGTACCATGCCCCTCTTATATGGGAAACCAAAGGATCGGCTAAGCTGCCGTGGTTGTTGAAATAGTCTGCTCTTCTACTTACGACGGTGTCTGCGTTTCACGTCGCCGTGTGACTGCGTGTGCAGGTGAGTTTCATAGACTACGTGGTACATCCGCTGTGGGAGACGTGGGCGGAACTGGTGTTTCCCGACGGCCAGGAAATACTGGACTCGCTCGAGTCCAATCGCGAGTGGTACGCGTCACGCAGTGGAAGACATCAGACGAGCGCCAGCGAGGTCGTTGTTGAAGAGGATTCCGACGACGAGGACAACGACGACCAACCATAGCACTACTACATGTACTAGGCTATACACACACCATTCACTATGGACAGAGAGCACTGGTACACTACGGTCGGTCTGCTAGCCTGTCAATGTCAGGTTTTATGCCCCCGCCACCAGTGGGGAGGTGACATTAAGCACAGCTGCTTGTCCGTACGTCTGACTGTCTCATGCCCCTAGCTCAAAAACGGTGCGTTTGGGAGCTATGGTTACTACAGAACACTAATCAAACCCCATCCTGGAAGTGCAACCCACCGATTAACGTGGCGGTATGGCCATCAGAAGTGGCCAAAATGTCCTTGAGGCCGACACGTCAGTATCTCGAAAACCAAGCCAAGGTTACTAGTAAACGTGAATAGGACGTCAGAGGCTGCCTATCATTTGTTGCGGTTGTTGATATCACCCTAATCATCGGAAAGTAACGAAATGGCCATCCACAGGAAGCACATCATTTCGCCGCCGTCTGAGCAATTCCGCTGGCTACTGGCTAGGTAACGTCATTCTTCGGCCTGAGCGCCTAGCAATTTGAATCAACACCGTCCATACGCTCCTTTACTGGCCTCTAAACCGTCATCTTACCATTTGCGATCAAGTTCACCTAATGCCCCATCGACGGCGGACCCAGTAATCTGTTTATCTGCGACAGAGGAGCAGAAAATTTATGGCTCTGAAACTCTGAACCAATCTTTACACAACACGGTTCAATGGCACGGCACTACTGATTCACTCTTGGCTTAGGTGATAACAGCAACGTCAAATCCACGGACGGATCCACGGAGGAACGGGACGATAGATCCCCACCAGTTTCCCTCTTATGCACCACTTTCAGAATATTCCAGGGGATCATGCCCCAGCACACCCCCATTGGCGCTCCTACCTTCGACGGTCACGTCGTCTAATTGGGTGGGGCTGGGCATGTCCTTCCACCAACAAATCCTGGATCTGTCCCTGCTCAAATCGTATCCCTAAGATCATCCATGTTAGTTCTCAGAAGACCTACTGCATTAAACTTGCGCAGAAATGTTCTTGAATTTTTTTCACTCCGCCACCTTTTTGACCATGAAACAGTTTAGTCATATTTTGGTGTTCAGTAGAAACATTATTGTGACAACAAATGTTGTTACTAAAAACGTCTCATTGTGTTTATCACCAGTTCAGTGACAATAATTATATGCCCGCCAAATAGGACTGCACAAAGACAGCTCAATATGTAGTGTTACATTATGCAGAACTATCGGCTCTATGATTACACTATATATGTATAGGTTAATAGGCAGTGCAGTAACCAGACACTATTCATTTAGGCAGTATGTTTGGAAGCATTCCAGCAAAAGCACAACTGGAGACTGGCCCTTATTACAGGCCAGATGCACTTCACGACAAAGTCGAAGCTGACGGCAGTTGACATGTAATTAACCAATCTGACAGTCTTTTATACGACACGATATGGTAAATTAACGTGCGCTCAAAAGCTGACGAGATCGCCAGCCTAATCTAGCGCTAGGGACACAAACGAGAAAATTAGGATAAAATAAAGAAACCAAGTAGCTCAGAAGAAACGGCCTGGGCAATAGTCCGTGGAGGCAGTTATTGGTACCGAAATAAACAAATGCTAGACACCTTACACATAGCTTATCTACAGAGAAGAGTGGCAAACGTGGTTGGTTAGATAATACTGGCTGCAAAGAAGATGCAATGAAATGGAGTCACAGTTGTACTGTAGAAACTATGTTGACCACAGCATTACAATATTTATGGTAAGTACAAACAGCAAAATCATAACAAAAATACAATTAACTAAATACATACAATTGCAACACATTTACAATTAAAATACAACAACACAAACAACAGAATAAACAATGGTTAACTACCTCTACACAACTAAAAACCAGTTATGTTGAATTAAATCTACAAATTGCTGTACTCTAATTTCACAACAACGAATCACAAACTGTCGTAATATCGAAGATATAACAAATTAGCATTAGTAAAGGCACTGCATGCAGCAGCACTGGCGATCAATGCAGAATGCAACTTGCTAACAAGTCATGGTAACAAATGGCTCAACCATGCTAAACTAATCTATATGCGCATTGCATGAAACATGCATACTAACGTAAAATGCCTGAATTCTTTCACGACATATAACAAACATCTCATTCATTTACAATGTGTGCGCCAGGAACAGGCATGTTTGTAAACGTTCATTACGTTGGATTAACTATGATAATTATGTTCATATTACACAATGAAAACGCGAAATCTACACCTAATTGCGACGTTTCATTCGCCAACGGCGAACTTCATCAGGTAGGCCCTATGTGGTCACGACACGTAACCAAAATACAGTCATAGATAAAAGGCAAGAGAAGCACAGAAAAAGTGGAATCCATCAGCAACAGAACACTGACACGGGCGGAATAGAAAGAATTGGCAACAGAAACCAACAAGTCAGCCATAACAGATCATGTGGCAAAAGAAAATCATGTCATCGATTGGTCATCGGAAGACACGACAACTCAGACAATCTATCCACATACACAAGGAGGTCAACTGCATGAACAGAGATGGGGGAGCCTACAGCCTACCTATGACCTATGACCGTATTTTAGTCACGTGTTCATCAGCAAGTCACGTGAACACATTCCTGATGAAGTTCGCCGTTGGCGAACGAAACTTCGCAATTAGGTATAGATTTTGCGTTCTGGTTGTGTAACATGAACGTAATTATCACCAGGAGTCGCTGTAAACACCAGCCAACAGTTCATTACAGATGCACATGATTTTCACAGTATCAGAAATAAATACTGGCATCACAAAATGCCGGTCATGCAACAATGTCACGTGACCCTAACCATGTCCCTTCATGTAATTTATCACCTATAACCAGTATTTACCATGGTAGACCATCTGTGTGTTAAATCTGGAATGCCTGTGTTTACCCATTCCAAAAAGAGGATATACTGAAAAACTACTCAAGTAAGACTTAAGACAACGTTTAGACGCTGCATGCCCGCTGCCAAAGGTGTTTCTACAACATTTTCACCTTAAGACAGGCATACAAAAATGTTAGCAATACTGCATGATTATCATTCGCATATCACATATCATAGCACAACTGAAGGCAGTAGAATTATGATGTTTAGTTAGGAAAATCCCAAGATCATAACAGATTAATCTAAACCTTAACAATGACACACCCCTAAAGCCGGGGCCTAGCCCCAGTTGCCCCAAATATCCAAAGTGTCTAAAATTTAAATGGCTAGTGTGACGTAAATGGCCTTGGACTGAACTGCTACATAACAACGAGTTAAGTTTGGTGGAGATCACACAACCCCTATGCTGCATTCCAGTCTGCCACAAATTTTTCATTGGGAGTGCCACATAATGGTTGGGGCCACTTCCACGACATCTGACGAACCTGTTAATACACCCACAGTATATTGCACACTGACTAGCATGACACACTGAATGAACCAGAAACCTTTTGATTGACTAAACAACTACTTGTTGACCTGAACATTCATCCGACTCATCTCTAAGACACATTTGAAACATCACATCAGTCAGGCTCAACCGAATTACCTGCTCGACAGTTACACAAACATTACAAAAACTCATACAGATGAACATGTTAATAAACCTATTCACAGTAAAGATGACTTGAAAGCGAAAAATACGTACTGTATTATCTCTCAGCACTTATGCATACATTTTAAATACTTACTGGTCAGCAGGCAAAGTTCTGTTATCATGTCATTCATTCTCTAGCCAAAATGAATACAAACCACTATGTTTTTAAAATTTCATTTTCCCTGTTTATTTATAGTTCTTCTTATGACAAATTATGTCTCACTTGGAAACTATGTCTTGCTTGACATCAATATTTGTGATCTCTCATGTGAAGAAATGATTGATATCAGCCTGCAAGTGTCAACATTTGACTGTTCAAGACATGATAAATTTCCACGATGAATTCAAAAACAGATGACATTTGTATATCATGCAATATACTAACACACTGCAAGAAATCTATAGATGGCACATTTGACAAATATTCATGAAATCGCTACGTTCACTGAGCATAAAAATTTGTTATGCTGGATGCTACCATTTATTCTGACTGTAAGGCATGCATCTCAGGCTTAGCAACTCAGTATAATAATAATAATGTATAATAAGAGTAATAATAATAATGGAAGGAAAGATGTGGCCGAGTCCATAAAGATTATTCATATTTAAACATTCTAAACAGCAGCATGCCATTGTACAGCGCTATTTCGTCACTAAACGGTTGTGTCATGCACTGACTGATAGAATGGCATCATCACACGTAGTGGCGTCCTGTGACAAGGCTGACGTTGCATTGCTATGGTAGCCCTCGTCAACATGAGCTTTGTCCGATGACAGTGACAAAGACGACAAGTTAGACTCGGCAAAGCTGCGCTGCATCTCAGGTGACAAACCTGTCTGACAGTCTGTATGCATCTGCATCCCCATCACATCAACACAACTGGCTGACGCTGATTCATCGTGTCCAGTCAACTCACCTCCAAATTTGCTGGGCCGAGACGAGTTCAAGCCTAGTCTAGTTGGACTGTTCTCCAAGATCTGCAGAATACTGTCACAGCGTGTTGTGTCTGGGCCGACTGACACATGCAGGATGCTGACAATTTCACTGAGATGACTGACAGTCTGCGGGCTACACTTACCAGTGTCACACACTTCACCAGCATCCACAGCACAGTGGCAGCCATCCAGCAGCTCGTTCAGTGACATGGTTGATTCAGTGTCTGACGATACAGCAGCGCAGCACGACTTCCCGACACAGTGTGACTTCTGACCGACACTAATTTGATCGCCCAACACGTGTGCAGTAGCAAACTGAGGCATGTTGCAGCGACTGGAGTTCTGAGCAGGATCTGCTTGCTGACCAACAACATCTAGTTGTTGTACAACAGACGGTGTAGCCGTGACGACCGACTTCTGATCACCCTGCGACTGTATCACAGACGGCATACTTGTGTGACATATCCTAGCAGCACAAGTGGCCTGCGGTTCAGCACACTGTTGCTGCTGCTGCTGTCCATCTGTCACGATGCAGTCTGGTACATCGCTGTGGTAGACCTTCTCCGCACAGCCTCGCTGTTGCTGCAGTCCAACAGATGGCAGCACACTGGTGCACAATGGCTGCAGTGACATTATCTGATCGTCAACCGACAATGCATCCTTTCTGCCATCTTCATCAAAGTCTACCAGTGTTGGTGATGCCAGTCTGCTGACAAGGAACTGCATCTACAACACAAATCCTACTGCAATGTCCACTGCCGAGCCATGGCAAGCAATAAACGTTCACGAGCCACAGCCACAAAACGACTGATTTATAAATTCGCACATGATGTCTTTAATGATGTGACACAAGTTTACTCACATGCACAAATCAGAGCAATAAGGTCATGACTAGAAAAATAGACTAGATAGGCAACGCGTCATTTATCTACTGCTAGACATTAAGCCACAAAGATTCCTGTTGATGCATCTAGTTCAGCATTAAATATACCAGTAATTTGCTCTATAATTTGATGGTAAAATGGTATAAGTTACTCAAAGAAACTATAGCATCTTCTCCCTGATTCCATCAGTAAGGGCTTGCCTACAGTAAAACTTTGCCCCAATGAAATGCAACATTTCTTCAGTGGTGCTGGCTAGCCCAGGTTGACCTGCATAATGACTGCCGAATGGTTGCTGTAATCAAGCGTAAATTTCTTTACCGTAAACCTAAATTTGGGTTATACGTATTTTTAGCTAAGGATGCATGCTTGGATGCAAAACATCATCAGTAGTTCCCTTACAGGACTTAACATGCTGGAAATCTTGGCAACACATGCACCAGTGCTGAATTAATTTAGACAGTTAATGTTAAATTTGCTTCACGCTACATAGACCACAAACATTGCACTATGATATATAAAATGATTACCTGCAAAAGTACCCTAACAATGCACAATGTTTCATCAACAATGAACCAATACTATCGATTACAGTGAATGAATGGAAGGTTATAAACATCAGCGGCAGTTAGTTAGTTAGAGGTTAACGTCCATTTTCAGCACAAATATGGCTATATCACAGACGAAAGGTCGGGTGGAGAGTCATCCCTACCCAGAAAAGGAAGGCCAGCGATATATTAACCTCAACCCTGGCTGCCTTTTTGTTCAGCAGCCACCCAAAAACGGAAAAGGATCGAGGGGCTCATTTAAATTATTATGCTAGCGCCTACAACAGGGGGAGACAACTATCACACCGCAAAACAAAACTAAATCAAATACGACAAAAACAAGTATGCATCCTTAGCTAAAAAATACGTATAACACAAAATCAACACACACAAGAAGAAACGAAAGCCAGGTTTTGTCGCCTCCTACAAAATCCAGCCTGAAAACGGAATGGGATTATTCTGGTACAATGGAAAGGGATGGAAAAACAAGAAAATAGATGAAGCGAGTAAGAAAGGGAAAAGTAAAAGATACTAAAAGATAGAGTAGAAGGTGGAGAAGTTGGGAAGTGAAGGGATAAGGGGGTGGAGGGACTGACCAAGACCCACACGGGGCACACATCAGCGGCAGACTAGCTCATGATATACTGTGGTTCCTCACTGAATGCCAACTGAACTGATGAGATGATATCATCAGCAGGGTTCAAACCTGTTCACGATCACTGCACATGCTGCGTAGTGACTCAAAACTGACGGCCATGTCAGATGTCAGCGACTCCGACTCTGTCCACAGTTTCATTGCCTGCTCCTCCTTCACACACACAGACAACAATAATGACAAATTATTATTATTATTATAAATGAACATAATTATTAACTGCAGGCCTAGAAGAAAGTAATGGCAAAATTGGCAGCCTACCACCGGGGGGATGACCTGCAGGCTGACTGACTGTACAATGGGATCAGTTCTGGGCCCAACGCTCGGTAAAGAGTATGGGAAGCCTTTACCTTTACCTTTTTATGGTGGCATTTCACCTAGTGCTGCAAAACCACCTAACATGAGTTAAAAACGTTCAACTTCAATGTCCAGTCCAAACGTTAGTAGTACAGATGGCCGTCATCCAGCAGGGAAAGACTCACTGAACAGAAATGTTTTCAGCTCACAATGAGAATGACGTAGTGTTCTTAAAAAGTGTAAGTAGAGAATTCCACACTGTGGCTGCAGCAGCCAGGAATGAACGGTCACCGAGTGTTGAGCGACACATCACAGGAACAGGCAGTGTTGTGATGCCTGAGGACCGGAGGTGATACCGACTATCATGGTTAGTAACTGGATGGATCATCTTGGACATGTAGTCAGGCGCCATTCCATTAAGACGATGGTAGGTTAACATGCACAGTCAGAATGTAATTCTTTCCGGCACTTTGAGCCAATGCAGCTCACAAAGAATTGACATGACATTCTTGTCTTTTCCAGGTTGATAGATCAACCTCGCTGCTGAGTTCACGATGGACTGGAGATGCAGTAGAAGCAATTCAGAGAAAGTACTCATAGAGTTCACACCACAGTGATGAATGAACAAACTGACATAACACGTGATCTGATAAACTCGTTTTATGCAGTGGCACTACTTGGAAAGTATTCACAACTGTACAGTTTGGCAATGTCAATTACTTCTGTCACTTTTGGCAGGTTACTGTTTTCACCACTGCTTGTTTGTGTGTTTATTAGCAGATAACTAAAAAAGTTATAGATGCACTGTTATGAAATTTGAGGAATACACAAATGGTGGACCACAGAAGAGTTAAATTTTGGAAGCGATCTCTAACAAATACTGGGATATTTCATCGTACTTATAGAGAGTCCAGTAGTTGAGTGATGTCAAAAGCGAAAGCAAAGTTGGGAAAAACAGAAAAAGGCACAGTGTGGGAAAATGTAGGCCAATGTATCTGCTGCTTGCAGTAGTGACACTGCTGACTTCAATGTGGTGTGGTGGAGGTATGCACTCCACTGAGTGTTGTCTAGTTTTTTGAATGTTTTTCATTTTATAATTACACCAATCATCCACAAAATCGGACTAATTGTTACTCGCCTGAAGACCAACCCCTAACAAAATTTCATGAAAAGTTCATTCAAAACATTTAGACTAATCCTGTCAAGAGATACATGGACAAACAAACATCCGGAATAACAGCAGTGAATAAGTTACTTCCTTCACATACATCACTGCAGCTGCAACAAAAACTCAGTTTATAGCGGTTACTCCATCACAACCTGCCTGGATCAAGCTAAGAAAAACATGCAACAGCCTACAGTCACTGCTGTCTTGTTACCATTGTAAGATCTCTCAACTTACTACAAACTGCTGAATCTTCCCGACTTCAATGCACACTGCTCAAACCATTATCAGTTATCACTTTCTACTTGGCCTGCCTAACAGGCATTAATGAAACGAGTGTCTTCAAATAGATGTCTTGAACACTGTCTTACACAGCAAGATACCAAAATGTGTGTACATCATCATCTGTCCTACAACTTCTAATATGTTTCAAGATCTGCTAGCTTTCCAGCTGTCTGTAAGGTACAACATGAGCAGCAAACTCACTGGCAGGTCCTTGATAGCGATGATGTCATCACTGTTGAGCTGGGTTCTTGCTCTGTCACAGAACAGACGTCGGAGATCGTTGTTCTGCTGCTGAACTTCGATGACACGAGCTCGCAGCTTACAGCACTCCACCTTCAGGCTCTATGAGCAGACAAGCACACGACCAGCATCACGCAGCACTGCAGCCATGTACATCTCATGTATACAGGGTAGCGGCAAAACAACTGTGTATTGACGGACGCCATTATGCCTGTTTCAATGGCCACTTTCCAGGCAAACCTGGGTTGGGCGGTTCCCCAGTTGGATTTTCTTATTCCATATGTTTCTGTAGGAGAATCTTGGGGAGGAGTGGAACAGGTTTTCCTATGGGCTGGATGCCAGCAGTGTCGAAACGTTGATGAGGACTCACTCTGGGGCAATTACCCACTGGTCTCTTCCATTCTTGATCTACCATTAACTCTGATGCCAATACTGCTGTGATTTTTTTGCTGGATACCAAACCAATGCAATGACTTGGCAATGTGACGGTTCCTTCACAGTGCTGCTAAATCAGCTCTTTTTTGCCCATTAAAAATATGAAACTTTTGGCACATGAATTTATACATCACATCTCAAGTTCTGTTTGGGTGAATGGCAGGATATATGGGACTGTTTGCAAGTGTAACAAACTTCACCACAGCAAAGAAATTCCCATCATGAGTCAGTACTTATTAACAGACACTGAATTGGTCATTCTCACATATCACATGCAATCTGGTGATTATCTAACAGTGAAGCACATACTTATGGAATGAATTGAACTGTGAAATGTTAAAAAAATATTTCACCCGTCCCTTCTGTGAACAATTTGTTAGCCACTGGCACCCTTTACTTCTTGTCCATTTTTCAGAATTTTGAATCCTTTCAAGACAGAATTCATTAATACCCTTCTAAATGTCTTCTTTGGACATCCTGTTTGACATCCATACAACATCTGACACATCAGAGTCAACTTTACACTGCACACATCCAATTGATCTTAGTATGTATCACACTTGACTGTTCCAATCTCAACAGTTCTCCACTGAGCTCTATTTATCTTCCTTTTCGTCGAATGTCAATCAACATATTTATCTGACCAAGTATGACACAAATTAGCAATACGTGCACGTTACCCTCTGTGCCATGACGGCTTGAAGCACTTGTGACGTGATGTCGTCAAGACATTTCTCGTACTGTTCACACTGGCGCTCGTTCTCCAGCACCAGACACGTCTTCTCGGCCTCAAGTTGCTTCATACGTTCCAGCAGCACTTTGGTCCTCTCAGTGCTGCCACTCCTCAGGCTCTCATCTGAATGTGACACGCCACTCTGCACAGACCCACACGCACACACTTCTAACTGCCAGTTTCCACACTGTCCTCGGTCAGGCGGGTTTTCAATCAGTGCTTTGACACTATTGGCTGCATGACAAGAAACAGCAACAAATAAGTGTATCACTTTTCCCAAAAGATTCACTTCCAAAAAAGTGCAGAAAACAGAGGGGAACTGGCTGGAAAACAAGGCGGGGTGATGAGGGGTTAGCCGGTACTCTGACATAGGACATCAAGTGATGCAGTGGTATTTGTTGCAGGACAGATGTTCAACAAACAGAGTTAAGAACCACTCTGCATGCAGTTCATCAATACTGTTACACATAAAATCATCAGCAAATCCAGCAGATTCTGCATTTCTGTATTTATCAGCTACGACATGACCAGTTATAACATCACAGCTGTTGATGTCTCTGTTATCTGCAGTAATTCACACGATCTCCTGATGTAATGCATGTTTGGATAAATATCATGCCATCTTCAGTATGCAACTTAAACACAGCTGATATAAAAAATTAAGTGATGCTTACTACAAAAATAAATAAAAAACAATAATAACAACAACAATACTAATTTAATGGTCTTTTTCCAGGACAACCTGGATAAGCCGGCACCAGACAGGTAAACGTTTCTGTATCTTCACGAAGCAAAACATGACGAGATAGCAATGGCATCAGCAGGACCATATGCAAATCATTTGCACCTCACTTCAAACAGATAACTATGCCAGCATTTCTTTGCTGATTTGTTTACAGTATTGATGCTCTTAACACAGAGAGATAAATAAATAAGTGTACACATTTATACACTGCCATAAGGCAGTAACTTCAGAAAGTACAACAGTCAGAGATTATTGAAAAGACCATCAAACCCTGTTGCCTGTCCAAGAAATTAATCTCAGAGCATACACTAAAGATCCTGATATTAATGATCCGACCACACTGACGACTGCACCTGGTTGATACTGGTAATGATTCAGACTCATGCTGTCTGTGTTTTACGACAGAGACAGACGACAGTCAGCAACTCAGCATTAAGACTAATAAAAGCCAGTGAAGTCAACAGTCAGTAGCCTTAAACCTAGCATAACAATAACTACCACACTGACTGGAATTGGTTATACACACAAAATTCTCTATATGTAAAGTGGGCTGGCACGTACCACTGACAACCTGCAGTCTGCACTCCGAGAGGCACATTGTCGACAGCCAGCACAAGCCTTCTGCAGCAGAGACAGGTCTGACAACAGACAGTTTCTCTCCTCGGCCACTCGACTTATGTCAGTTCGTAAAGCTTCCAGCTGACTCTGCATCAGTGAAAACCAACAATGTTTCCATCAGCCAGATGCACAATAATGATATATCCTGATCAACATTATCATTATTATTATTACTATTAATACGACTATGACT
>Ga0209363_1001155_pt1 | contig 12181 bp, 6 predicted proteins | sample WorMetexBAHAMAS3_FD_187385 | JGI IMG/M metagenome (GOLD analysis project Ga0209363, IMG submission 187385) | Marine gutless worms symbiont microbial communities from Max Planck institute for Marine Microbiology, Germany - Inanidrilus exumae... | ecosystem: Host-associated > Annelida > Digestive... | reverse complement strand
GAGTTTTAATTTTTCATCCATGGTTTGGGGGGGCATGGCCCCGTGCTTCCCCCCCCCTTTGGATCCGCCCCTGGGCCGGCACTGTACCAAAAAGGCTAAAAAGGCTAAACGCAGGATCACGCAAACAACGCCATACGACATTCCAGGGACTCTAGTGTTCTGACGCCAAAGGTCTCGGCGAAACAGTGCAAGAAAGAGGCGTTGTTACTATAGATCACTAACAGGAAGTGACATGTAGCCTATAGCGAATAGCGCCGTTTCTGATGAACTTAGTGACCTGCAAGATCAATCAACTATTTTTGCATTTGCAAATTTTTTCAAATGTGATTGTTCACATAGTTGTCAGCAATAAAAATTTGCAAGATTTCGACTGACAGAGCGTCGCGCGGTCTCGCTGAGACAGCCGAGTCTCTTGCGTGGTTAATTTATGATAACAAGAATGATGAGATGCTACTGCCAACTGAGGCATGGGACTTCTATGCCGCAGCACAGTGCGATCGCGAATCAGTCCCGGATTAACTATGGCGTAGGCCCTTGACACTGCTCAACCTTCCATCTCTCACCTGTCGCCCTTTATAAGTAATGCTTAACTGTTTGAAAAAATCTACAGTTTAGAGCTTACAATGCATAAAACATTAGTGATTGATAACCTAACGCACGTTCGAAATATTTTTCAGCAATCTTTTGTAGGCCCCTTCGATGTCATCTAAGCATTTGCCTACTATACTTATTCGGCCCTGGCGCGATATAATCTGCGCCGGTTACAGAAAGCAGTTAATTAGGCCATGTTGTAGTATCTGGCGACGCGAGCTGCAGACGAAGCGCATAGGAAATTACCGGGACATGTCGACGTCGTCATCGTCAATTCGTCATCCTTATACGAATATGTTAAACAGCTCAGATCGCAAGCGACGAGTAACTAAGTGCAGAGAGCGGCGATGAACTCGTGACGACGTTGGTTGACTGTTCATCGCTCTGGCCGCCGCCACAGAAATGGCACGATTGCGAACTGTTGATGACCGGCTCACGCGACAACCAGTGGACGTAATGTGTGTGTTGTGTTCATGGACGGCTTTCCAACGTGCCAACTTGCTGACAGCAAGTCAACTCGCCGACGAGTCAATTCGCCGAATTGTTAAGCGTGCATGGAAGTCCGACAACCGCTTCGTGTCTTAAGTGTGTTTTAGCGGCCTTTTAAACCAAAATGATTACGTCTACGGTGCGCCGTAAGTACTGTGATTTCCATGTGAAAAGTGTGAAGGTTTCTTTTATTACCGCGCGACGCTACGTACGCCATCGTCGTGTGTCTGTCCGTCTGTATGTTTGTCTGTCTGAAAAAGGCGCGAACCACTTAAATTTGGGGGGACCCTAATCATATATCTCGAACGGAACGGCTGAAGCTAGAGTCGTCAAATTTCATACGCGACCACAGTTCGTCGACATCCTTGATCGGCCCTTGTAGACCTTCTCCTGCATTACTGGTCACACCTGGTAGTCCACCGGATTTAAGTCTAGGCTGTTGGCGGCCAAAGCGTTGGAGGAATCAAGTCTGGAGTCAATTGTCTCATGCGCTGTCTTTTTGAAACACTTAAAACTCTGACAGCTGCCGAAGACACCATTAATGAAGCTGAATGTAGGGCGTGTAAGAAATAGACGACCTGCGGCAGATATTACACAGTATTAAAATGACTTCAGTTTCTCTTGGTTGTAAAAGCCGCTGCTTTAAAACAGCAAATATCAAAATTTTATCCGCAAATTCAATGCACAGAAGCTAGCCATCCGCCATCTTGAATTTCTAAAACTTTGAAATTTTAACCGCCGTTGGGGTTAATAGGATCAATGTGTATCATCGTACCAAACTTCGTGCCGATCAGTCAAACCGTTGCGGAAATGTGGCAGATTTTAGAAACTGGACGGCGTGCCATGCCCATCTTTTACTGTTTTGAGTGGCTAAATGCAGAATCGGAATTGTATTTTGTCAGTCTCACTTAGTGATGTTCATAAAAATTGTCTCTGGTATGACGGCATTCGTAATCCGTATTGTTTTCGCCAGTATCACTCGTCGTTCCTTAACGCCGGAGCAGATTAATCTCGTCTAAATGATCTCGTCTCGGACTGGATTTATCCAATCTGGAGAAAAACGCAGCCATTGTTGTCAGCTGCATGAAAATATTTCCGCGACACATGCGCATTATTTCATCTGCGTGTGGTCATTCGACGTATTCTTGCAGCAGGCAGACGAGTCAGGCTCTTTATCGACCAGAAGGACGGAAGCACACCGTTCTGAGCGTTGTTCAGCCCACCATTAATTTAGTGCGGCAGCCACTAGTAGGCCTACCGATTACTATCATCACAATAGTGAGACTTGCAGTACGTATAGCTGAAGATTCTTTCGACATTTCCTGTTGCCACGGAAACCGCGGAGCGCACGTTCTCGACAATAAAGCGTGCGAAGACGCACCTGCATCCGGCAACAGACAATGAGCTTCTACAGTCCGACGTCATTAAATCAATCTAAAGATATCTTCAGACAGGATGCGGCGCGGCGCCGCCAAATGATAACACCCTAATTTCAATGAGCGCGTCCACACTGCTCGCGGCACCGCGTCACGTCCTGTCTGAACGTACCTGTTACCATAGCAACGTTCCTTGAGCGAGCATCGTAAAGCCCAGGACCTGCTCTATACTTGCTGAAAGTTTGGTAAAGATCTGTCCAAGAACTCCGCGGTGATAACAATGCAAAATTGCACCCACCCACTCCCTGCAAGTCAGCCACAAGATCTTAGAAGTTACTGGACCAAAGTTCACGTAATTTATATCAGACGTAAAGAGATCACGCAACAATCCACGTTGCGATCCTCTCAACAGTTGTCAAATGCCAGCGGAGAATGAAGACGCCGTTAAAGAGGCCATCACACCTCACACGTGTCGCTACACTACCTTATAAAATATTAATGCAAAAACTGGCAGCAGTCTGAAACAAGTATTGTGATTAACGATACGCATATAAGGTGTGGTGGATTATTTAACTATTAATTTAGCCGCCGGTGGGTTATATGTTTTGCTTGCGATTTTTTTTTCAAATGTTCCCCTTTCATTCGACGAGTGGACAGATCGCATGCAACTCGGATTGTTGCGTTAACACCGGCGGTGAGACCGTGAAAAAGTTCCTATGGCTAAAAAAATTGGTGAACTTCGGCCAAGGGACTTTGCCATGTCAACTAATTTTGTCGTTTTAAAACATAGTTGCTGAAAACAATATCCGTCCAATTATTTTATTATCAACCAAATGATAATAAAATAGCTGAACGGATATTTTTATTTTTTATGTTTTAAGCGACTTAGTTATTAACGTAGTGATTCATCACTTCGAGCTATAGCCACATGTGCTATAGCGCTTGACAGTTTTTGCTGTTCCTAATCTGCCTACAGGGCTGGTTACTCCACCGAAACTGCTATGTTGAAAATTTTGAATGATATCCGCGTGAGAACACAAGTGTACCGTCTATTACTGGCACTTGGCATGTCTGCTGCCTCCGATGCCGTTGACCAAATCATCTTACGTAAACGGCTTAAAAGTTTGTTTGCGCTGAATGACATCGCTGTCTTGGCCTTTCGGTTAGATCATTCCTGACTGACCGGTTCCAGTATGGCTGCTAGAACGAGAGATCAGAGACTATTTGTTGTGTTAATTACTTAGTGGTCGTGGAGTATCACATGGCTCAGTGCAGTGCTGGACCCGTTGCTCTTCTCGTTGCATACGATACGATACGATACATTTACGCGCGCTCAAAAGCTGACAAAATGGCCAGCTTAGTCTAGCGCACGGCACAGAAACCAAAAATAGGGAAAAAACTAAAAACAAAAACCGATTTAGCTCAGAAGAAACGGTGCAGGCATGTTGCTGCAATGAGTGACATCATAGAAATGTACGGAGTTAGTCTTAATTCAACAGTATCCTGATGACATCTAGATAACACGTCGCGACCCGTCCACAATTAAGGAGGTCTGATAAATGATCTTTTATTCGACTCGAAGCTCGACTTCAGCTGAATATTGGATTCACTTTACTGGCGGTGTTCACGCGTTCGGCTATAACTTGGAACTCTGCCGCCGAAAGTGAACCGATTTGGATGAAATCTGAAGCACTCCGAGTACATTGTCGGGGGCTAGCCCTGGCAGGTTTTGGGCGCTATTCGCGCATTAGCGACAACTAGAAAACCAGACAAAATATTATTTTTGTCAGATAAACAACGCACGACTTCGCCGATTTCCCGTCGGCCAAATTTCACGAAATTTGAACACAACACGTCGATCGGCGTCGCGATGAAAATTTTCGGAACAGAATTTTGAACATTTTACCGTAAGGGGTCGTTTTTTTCCAAAACAACGCAAAAAAAATTCTCAAACATTTTTAAACGTCTTGCGACATTAGGCGGTCCATAACTCCGCAACGATTACAGATCGCCGGAAATTCATTACCAAAATAATTAAACATCTACGGGATTTCTATAGTTTCAATTTATACCGTTGGAATCAATTCAAAGTCATTCCCCTGGAATGTACACTTCGTACAAAAAACTCCCTAATTTTATGCGACGTCCGACGCGGGTTGACAACACGGTACACAACCCTGATATCACTCAGTCACAGGCAGCCAATCACCATCGACTATTGAGTCACGTGACACTAGGCCTCGTAGAATGCAGTAAGTAAACAAACAGCTTGTGCATAGATAGCCGAGCGATTCGAGCCGAATACTGTATTGTGGGCATTCCACACAATACATCCATCTCGTTCTCGTCTTGTGAACTGCACCGACGATGTCTCTCGATGTCGTTTAGAAAGCGGTCGGTTGCTGAATCCCACCAAGACTGAAACGATAGTTTTCGGTACCGGCGCCAGGCTGAAGGCCGTCGATACGTCGGGCGACAACGGCGGCTGGTTGCTCCGATGCAGTTAAAATTTTGGGCGTGAACTTGGATTTGACCTAGTGACCGATGTGGTCAGCTCTTGCAATTTTCACATCCGTGCGAATCGAGTCATTTACATTTAGACGGAAGACTACGAGTGCAGCTAGTTAAAAATTAAGTGAGCAATACTGCGTCTAAATGTAAATTACTCGAGTCGAAACCTTGCCGAGATAAAAATAGAGTTGAGCAGAAAAACAATCATAGCTAAAAGTGTAGTGGTCAACACGTTTAACAACGAGTTTGCATTTCACGGCCTAGAAACATTTCTTATCATTCGCTTGTTACGCTGGCCAAGTATAACTTTGTAAGCGTAATCAGTGTTAGAATTACCGATAGGCATACCCCTGGACCCTGGTGGGGCCCGGTCCCCGCAATAGAGTCACCGACCCCCAAAAGTAGTTTTAACATCGCCTTTCAGCACACATATGGCTATATCTATCTGCACCAGACCTTAACACCCGTTCCTCGACGCAACAAAATCCGCTCTTTATAATCCCATCAAAAGATCAATGAATGGTGCCGAGACGACCGCACAATTTTTCTACCGTCAGTACCATACCGTCTTGCTTTTATGCGGAAAGAAGTTGGGCCTATGCCAGCAGTTTCCTCTAGTACCGTAGTCTGCAGGTGACGTGTAGGCTACATTTATTGTCCTCGAATGAGTGTTGAGCGATATGAAATTGCGTAAACAACTGTTGCTAATTTTGCTATATTGGGTTTTATGGGGGTTCATTACCGACTGCATCCATCATCTGACGTGTCCTGTCTGCCCTAACTCGGGAATGAAAAGCCCTACAAAGCCTGAAAGCGGAGCAACGGAAGCCCATGTATAGTGCAACTTTCGCACCTGTTTTTGGTAAAAGGTCAGACGGCTAATATTAGCCGCTAGTACTTTAAGCTCACACTTAGTAATATATCACACACAATCTGTGTGAGCTTAAAATACTAGCGGCTCGATTATCACTCCATTTCCTCCCTCCTTCATATTTGTTTGCGTATACAAACACCATCTGTTGTATAAATATGCAATTCTGATATGCTGATTATAAGCACTTTGTTAAATTAAGCACGGTTCTGTGGGAGTGGTGGATCATTACTTTGGCAACTCTGACATACATTATATGGATAGTACTACAATGATTTCCACAAATAATGATCTTGCTTAAAATAACTAGAAGATGGACTTCAACGCCCCAACGTCAACGCTTTGACCTCCAAAATCTAACCAGGTCATAAACGCTTAAAAGATAGTTTTATCACGCTTTTCGCTGTACATACTCAAGGAGTAAAGGTGCTAATTCTGAGATGACAACAGTTTGAATTATTGAAGTCGTGCTAATGCTCATGTTTTTGGATAGGTGCTTAGACAGAGCTGTGTACATTAGTTTTGCTGCTAGTGATAATATCTCTTCATTGCGTAATGTACTAGGTTTGCAGGATTTCTGTTCTTGTTAACCAGAGACACGCTAGACTACTGAATGGCCTGCTTGATATTAGTGGTGCCACTTTAATGCATGTACACTGTATTAATTGTATAGGATAGTGTAGTTCTCCTGTCTGTATTATTTTTTGTGTGTGTGTGTTTTCTTGTTTCTTTGCTGCCTCATGGCGAATAAAGATATATAATAGGGGCTAGTGTCAGTTTTATCGCAATTGTTCGAGCCGTTGAGATACCATGGTAACAATATTTGACTGGAAGAACAGGACAGCCTAAAACACATTAATGCCTCTGCCGACAATGTCGGGTGGTAAAGGCATAAAATAATAAAAAAAAATAACTGCAACCAAGGGGAGCAATAAATTTAGCACAAGTTTAAAACCGTATAGGATCACCAAAGAACAAGTCAGTGTCTGAAAAACGTATCCTATCACCTGAGGCTGAAGAATAATATTCAGGTACGAAAATTTTAATAACCACACAGGACAGCTGACAAAGAACATCAGTCAAACAAAAGTGTATGTAATACTAATGCATGACGAAGAAACAGTCTAGTTATTAACAGCAACACCCAATGAACCCTATCTTTCCATATGGCACTGCTGATAACGCATTCATCTGACGTATAAGAACGTCAACATTCGACCTGCTTATGGTTCAGATTAATTTATACAACGTATTAGCTACGTATCCGCACTGGGTCAAACTCCTCCTGGCATAATTGCTGATCAGCACATCGGACTGCTCACCATGAAGGTGAGATACAGTAGCTAAAGTAAAACCACATTAGTTACTTACTGACTGACACTGACTGACATGTTTTTTATACGACACAAACCATCTGTGGATATAGTTAGCAGAAATCAGTCAAAGCACATGCAGAGTGCCTATCAGTTCATCAGCACCTCCATCTGCACCAGTCGAGCGTTTGTATCACCGGGAAGTCGATATGGTATCATGCCAGCGAACATAATCAACGCTTGTGCTTGTGAACGGAGCGTCATCAGCAACTGCCAACACACACAATGTCAACCTTCAGAATTATAATTCTCACCCTTCATTAAGAGCTAACAGTGGCGTCACGAGACTCTGTGGCACCAAGCTACATGTTCATGTTGCATCTCCTCCCAACTCAGGTTGCAACTTGGTTGTCCATCCTGTTTGTGGTTTATGAATACAATTTGTGATTGATTGATCGAGTTAAGGTTTTATGTCCCTCCTAACACAAAATTGGTCATTTTGGAGACGTTCTTCCCAGCCAATCTCTTGGCTTAGTACTGAAAAACTGAAACAAACACAACAAAAGCAAACATGCATCCGCAACAAAATATACGATAACATAAAATTAACCCAAAAAACTACAGCCAAGTTTGGTCGCATCCTATAACCTCCAGCCTGGAAACAGAATGTGTATATTCTGGACAAAAATAGACAGATAAGTTAGGAAGTATATAAGTAAAAAAGAAAGCATAAGGAAAGAAGAAAGTAAAGAAAAAAGGAGGAAAGAAGTTAAGTAAACACACGAACAATTTACATAGTGCCGAAATCGACACATGACTCACGGCGCATTACTGCCCCAAAGCCTGCACAATTTTCGATCACATGTCGTGAAATGCCCAATGAAACATGCTCAGTTATGTCAAAATAGTTAATTCAAACGAACGCAAAATTGGAAGTAACAAAAACTAGTGCAAACTATTCATACTTTAAAAAAACCCCATCCGCACCAGCAACAATGTCTAAGCAACATTGTCAAATGCTACAAAGTCGAATGTTGCTTTGACGGCAACAATGTCGAACGAGTTTTGCATTGAAATTTGTCCTTTCAATGAAGTCGAACGTTGCTTCAATACTGTTGCCAAAAACGGCAACAATGTCGAAGCAACAGGCAACAAAGTTGCCAGCCAGTTGCTTCAACAATGTTGCTGGTGTGGACCGGGCTTTAGATGGTTGGGCTGTGTTACATGTGCATTCAGTACAACAGTGAAGGTACTGGACATGCAAATGGTCACTTTTACTTTTATTCTGTCTCATAAACAGCACTAAAGCATTAAACAAAAAATAAACAGCTATGTTCCACAATTTGCTGTATAACAGTTGTTACATGTAACTAAGATGTTCATTTCATACACAGAACAGCCTTGTAACGAACAGCTAATGGCTAGAATGGTAATAAATTAATAATTACATATTACAACAGACCTATCCAATTACTGTAAATTGAAAAAAGACCGACTACGGCAAAATTTTAGCGACTTATGTCATCTTACAGCATCTACAACCTGCTGGAGAATTATCAGTTCATTATATTGCAGCTAAGACTATGCACTGTCTATGCACTCAGTCCGTACTAATCACATAGCTATGGTCTCATGGTATCTGTGTGGTTGCACAATCATACAGTGAGCTGGAGTCTAATCATGGCACATACAGTATGAATGTATACACTACCAAAAGCACAACTAAATTGAAAGGTGACATTTCCATGTTTCTAAGTGACTGTAACTACTTGATTAAGGTTTTACATCCCACCTGACACAAAATAGGCAATTTTGGAGATCGGAGATGTTCTTCCCAGCCAATCTCTTGGCTTAGTACTGAAAAACTAAATCAAACACTACAAACGCAAACATGCATCCGTAACAAAATATACTGCAACATAAAATTCACACAAAAAACTAAAGCCAGCTTTGGTTGCCTCCTATGACCTCCGGCCTGGAAACGGAATGGGTCTATTCTGCAAGGAGTAGATAAGACAGAAAGTAAAAAAGTAAGGAAGTAAATAAGTAATGAAGAAAGTATAAGGAGGGAAGTAAGGAAGGAATGAAGTAAGGAATTAAGTTAAGTATGGTAAACAAACAAACAAACAATTTATATAGCACTGTAACTGTGACTAATGAACAATAATTTTCAATAGTGAAAACTTGCAGACATGTGATCTGCATGCAACATATATTCAGATGTGTAGACAGTCAACTTGTCACTGGTATCACAGCATACCGTTTCTCTTCTGGACTCATCAGGCAGAGTTGAAGAAAAGGACGCAGTTGCTGCTGGACTCTGAAAACCAGCGCTGCTCCTACAATGTGAATTGCAAACAGTATATGATGACCAACCATCGATTCAACGACCGCACTGATTAACAGCTCACTCACATCATGTCTGCAAGTAATGTTGTTATGGTGGCAGGAATTTGCAAAGGGGTCAGTGGCAGTTTGTTGACATGCCACCACAGTGCCGGTGCTGAATATTGATCGGTGTCAAAGCTAGGGTTGTTAATCGATATCTGGATAGCCACTAGGCAATTCTGTTGTGCTTTAAACTTGGACATGAAGTTCATTTATCTAGATGTGATATGCTGCCTGGTCTTTACGGGCCATGCATTGCCAGTCAATCTGTCCTGTTTCCTTCCCAGCTGGGTAAAAAGGCATCGGCCAGGTGCTCTACATGTACTGAAGGTTTGCAGACTCGACCTGGAGAAAACTAGGCTGGATGAACAAAAAACGAAGTCAAAATAGTAGTAGTAGTAGTATTAGTAGTCAATTATGTATTCTTTGACCAGCAATAAGTATGCAATGTGAGTACATACTTAGTGCGATACTGATTCAATAACAGTGTCATCATAGCAAGCAAGACATCGGGCAGACTTCGCCGAATTTCATCCGTGTATGTACGAAATGCTGTCACTTTCTGTTCCACGGCTTCCTGTGTTAACGGCAGAAACTTCAGGTCCTGCATCACCTGCACATTCAACAGCAGTCACCAGTCACTATGTGGTTGTCAAAATCGTTACCCGACTAATCAACAATGTCTCGATAACTAGACAGCCATCAGCCTGGGGCAGTTCAGTGTCCGCATCAAATCACCAGTCAATTGGATGATTTTCTGCCTACAAACTAAACAATTATAACAACACAAATTGATAGACATTCCGAGATAATGCTGTTTTGCTGAATGTGGATGAACGTAGCCACGACAAAGTAATACTGATCTCAAGACATGGTATCAAAAAACAGACAATCCATAAAAACATCTGATAACATTCACACTGTAACAGAGATGCTAGTAACAACAACAGTACAGTGTAGCTAAAGAAAAGCTGGTGGGATCTTTAACAATGACTTTCTTACAAATTTACTGCAAAGCCTCACTATGAAAGAACTACTAGAATCAGTTGGCACATGGTGAAGCTTCAGGGAAGAGTACAGTGTCATCTTTTTGTCATGTAGTAGCCTATGACTTAGTTTTTTCTGCACCATCTTGTATAATGTGCAAGTAAACAAACAAAATATCGATAATAAACACAAAGACGTCACTGTGGGTACCGTACACTGAACCACGAAATAGGGCCAAACATCTCGACATATATTTGAAATATGCAATCTGCCTCAATCTCTGACTACAACAAAAAAAATCCATGCACTCACTGAGGATGCTCGCTCATGGCTGCCGCTATGATATAGGTCAAAAAATGTCATCAGATCCAGCTGGAGATAGAATGTTGACATGGCCGTCCTCGAGCCTTCAACGCCCAGAGACCGATACCTGCCGAGAGGCATAACAGCACCACAATGTCTGCACAAGACCGCTTCTAATTTGAAAAAATAACTTCTTATCCTGATAGCATTCTGTCAAAAATTCATCTCCAACAAGACATTCTGGCCCTGGCAGATTTTGGGCGCGATCTGCACAGCAGCGACAGTTTGACAGGCAAGCAAAATTTTGTGTTTTTTTTTCTGTCAAGCAAATAACACACAATTTCACCGATTTTCCATCGAACAAATTTCTATGAACTTTGAACACACAACGTCGATCGATGTCGCAATGAAAACTTTTGGAACAATTCTGAATATTTCAGTGTGAGGAGTTTTTTTTCCAAAAAATGCAAAAATTCCTAACAAAATTTCAATGTCTTGCGACTTCGGGCCGTCATAACTACGCAATGATTACAGACTGCCAGAAATTCACTGCCAAATGATCCCTATGGGATGTCTAGTTTCCAGTTTACCATTAGCATCACTTCAAAATCATGCCCCTTTGTTGAACGCTCCGTACAAGAAAGGTACCTACCCAAATTGTTGGCAACTTCTGATGTCTGATATTGGGTAAACCACGTATGCCGTTGTGCTGCATGGCTGACAGACATGGAAGAACAGCAGACTGAATTGGAAAATAAGAACACGACAAATAACGCTGGCATCACTCAGTTGCAGGCATGTGACATCAGGCATCGTCAAATACAGGAAGTAAACAGCTTGTGCACAGATAGCAAACCGCTTCGAGCCGAATACTGTATTGTGGGTACTCCACACAATACAGCCATCTAGTTTTTTTGTCATTTTTTCTGGACGAGAACCTTACAAGTGGCATCCAGCCAACAGAAAGCTACAGGCTAGACCTTCCTGTCAAATAACTGACAGTTAAATGAAACTCGAAGCAATGATCCCAACCAGAAAAATTCACCCAGTGTCCTCATCTTGCCTTCATCCATCACTGAACTCCTGAGTAAAGTGGAACTGCTCCATTTAGGCCGACTTTCTAATGCCGTTTGCAACAGCCTGTCAAAGATGGTTTACAGCATCATTATTATGATCACCGAGCGTGTTACAGTTGGTTATCCAGGGCGTACCACAAGCAATTATTACTGCATTGTGCAATGGCCTGTAGACCTCAGTATTACGGAACGGGGAGGAGCAATGGTCGGTCGTGGCGGTGCCTTCGTCGTAGTTGCCGGTGGGTCGTCAGCGTGCGGTTGTCTTTATTGTTTAGT
>Ga0209363_1001154_pt1 | contig 12182 bp, 7 predicted proteins | sample WorMetexBAHAMAS3_FD_187385 | JGI IMG/M metagenome (GOLD analysis project Ga0209363, IMG submission 187385) | Marine gutless worms symbiont microbial communities from Max Planck institute for Marine Microbiology, Germany - Inanidrilus exumae... | ecosystem: Host-associated > Annelida > Digestive... | reverse complement strand
GTGCAGGGGCGGCATTTCGAGGGGCGATTTTTTTTAATTTGGTCGCCTTGGGCCCTTGGCACTTGCATCGTTTGTGCGTCAGCATAGAGATGAGAGCGCAGTAGGTTAATTCTTTATTAAGTGCGTTGTATTGGCTGCACTGCTCACCTGAGTGACCCGTTTATCAGTTGACTTTAAAAATAATTAGGCCTAATCGTTAATTTCCTAATATTATTGCAATGCTGAACTAGGGTAGAGTATTTCCATCATGACAGTGATAGTTATCGTTTATTTGCAATATAGCTTTGTGTATATACCAGTTTTCGCACGACACAGACGTATTACTCAATCATTCAATCAATTTTATTGACGAAAGAGTAAAAGCAACCACTGACATCGTCACAAAGATAAACACAAATTACGCAACAATAAAACAGATACAACAAGAAAGACAACTATGTATAGCGTAGAAATCTGTAGAAATTACTGTTGGATGATAAGTCCGTTTTCTGTACAGCTGAAAAGAGGAAGGACCGGGACTAAAGTATATATTAAATTTAGCGATATGCAACTATTAAGAATGATCGAACATTGTAGGCCTAATCGTTTCCAGCTATTAATCACGTGATTATTCACTATTCTATGCATCAGTTTGTGCACGTAGAACTGCGTGTCAAACACGATTTGTTGTACGCAGAAACTTTTTGGCGATGTTGAAGAAATTCTTTGCAATAGATAACGTTACGATAAACGATGACACACCGTTATGGCGGCGTATTAACAGGAGAACGTGCATCTCTGCTCGCAAGCACTATATATAGCGCCTACTGCAGCATTTCTACGTTTTGCTCATTGAGTTGACAATCATGAGAAGCCAACGAAGTTGGTTTTACATTCCTATCAATCAAGTCACCAGCAAAATATAATTTCATCACATTATTAAACTGTAGCGACGGCATGCATTGACTGTATGACTTCGGAATAGGTGCTACTGAAGTTCAACTGCGAAAGAAGCTCAGCTATCGCAGAGGACTGCACGACGCACTGTGTCAGTTGTAATATTTTTAACTGCTGCACAGCTGGACAAACAGACACATTTTTACCTCGCGACGCTATGCTAGCGCGGTATATGCTGTCGTCGTGTATCCGTCTGTCCGTCCGACACACTCCTGTATTGTACCAAAACGGCTAAACGTGAGATCACGCGAACAAGGCCATACGATAGCCCAATAATTACTCTAGTTTTCTGACGCCAGATCGGCGATTTTCGACCAATATCTCGCTATATCCAAAAACGGTGCAAGATAGGGTCATAGTTACTATGGAAGGCTAATAGAAACATATCGAATCTGTACGTAAATTCACCAAGAGGAGCGAAGCGTGCTTGATCCTGTTCTTTTCCTCGTCTACTGTGCCGCCGACGTCATAGCAATCGCCCTGCGATGGACTCAAAGTGCACTCATATGCCGATGACACTCAGCTATATTTCCACGCTGACCCCTCGGCAGTGGACAACAAAGCGCAGAAGCTGGTCACATGTGTGAGTGATATCGGCCGGTGGATGTGGGCCAATCGGTTGAAATTAAACCAGGAAAACTCAGTTCATTTGGATCGGTACACCACACCAACTGGCATAAAGTTTGGGTATGGATGATTACGTGTATAAATCACAGCGTATAATTAATGTCACAGAAGTGGACCCACTGTAGAAGTCTTGTTGTCAGTATATTGACAATGTCTTCACAAAACGCGTCTTCAGTTCTTGCACGTATGGAGCGATTCACCTCATTAATGATAATATAGCAAGGTGTCGCCCTAACGGGACGTAACTATACTGGCCCGCCGTGCAGTGTCGACCGCCCGACCGCCCACGCGCCCGGCGGCTGGCCGGCCCGCCCGCCGGCAGCGTTACAGACGACGACGACAGACAACGACAATAGACGACGACAGACGCCAGCAAGCAAAACTATACTGGCCGATTAGGCGGGCCAGTAGTAAGCGGTAAGCTACTGACTAGTTTAGTTGCTATTCTAAGTACAGACTCGGCGTTCGTCTAACGAAGAACGACCGTCCGCATCGAGTTGCGTCGCAGTAAAACATTGATCTTTGCCGGAAGGTCGACTCCACTAAGGCGCTGCCCGTGGACCGCCAATTCCCACACAGCCCATGATAGCGCTCGATTTATGGAGCCTTCGTATAGGTAACAAGGCAGCAGAGCTTGCGCTGCCGCTGACATGGAACTATATGAAGCGGCAGAGAAATTACATAGACTTGGGTCCTAAACGATTAACCTAACTCCGATGCATCGTCAGTAATCGTTTTATCTGTGCGTTGGTAACAAAAACCTTATAGTCCTTGAGTCACGTTTATAGTTCAACACTCGACCACATGCAGACGAATTTAAGGGGCCACCCCGACTTGGCCCCAACATGCCAAAAGGTGGTGCCCTCCCTTTTCCTGTACATTAATAATCTGCACGTTACAATATCTGTCGAACATAATAAATCGGACATTCTGGCAGTTTCACGTACGTAAAAACATTTGGCGGCGAGGCTCCGCCCGGATCTATAGCAGCCTACTGCATTCTTCCGCACAGGATTTCGAGGATCATAACGAAATAGGAGGCGAAGGAAAATAAGGGCGGAAAGAGAGCCTAAATGAATAGGATATGGAAAGTGAAGGGCCGTTCAGTCGTTACGTAGCCGGTACTCGGTAGTCGTTTTATCTATGTGTTGGTAACGAAAACCTACTTGTCCTTTCAATAACGTTTTTTTATAGACGGATATAGGGGGCCAAGAGAGTGATGAAGAAGTGAACGGTAGCGATGTTTAGGGACTATACCATACCATACCATAGTATACCATCGTTTTATTTCAGGCAACAAGAGCCGATTAACTCACGTATGTAGCGTGACTATGGGGAGAAAGCGTAGAATTAGGCGAAGAAAGATGAGGCGTGACACGACATGACGGACTGGATCCGCCCATGCACTCGACAGACTTTGCACAGCAAACAGCAATAAGCGACTGGTTCGCTGCCGATATTGGGTTGACACGGAAGAACAACGATCAGTGTGGGAATTGCGAACGGGATTGTAACTAAAATGGCGCCGACCTGGCGTAAAAACCGACGACGTTCGCCGACATTAACCAGAGAAGCGCAGCGGGAAGCACCACGAACCGAACATTAATATCGATTTAGTCGTTTCCTGCGACATTTTGTTAATTAAAAGTGGTATAGCATGGCGTGCAGTGTATTACAGCACAGTGCTTCGACACGAAGTCAGTTCTGCGAACAGCGTTTTCATCACTGACCTGTCAAAACATACTTTATACGAAACGATAGAATTATTTATTTAGTAGACATGGTAGCAGCCGACTGTGGGTTCACTTCGCACCACGCAAGAACGTGTTCAGCTGAAGCTGTGTAAATTCATGGACGGACACATCAAAGCTGCGTTCACACTGCGTTCGGTGCGTTGCGTTGCGGTGCCGCGAGACACCAGTTCCGCTATAAATGCAATTTAACTCTACTGCATCGATTTGGATACGGAGTCGGTGGCTATGCCTCGAATAGGCATGGTACGCCTATTTTCGTCATGAACAACTATGGCATAACAGTATATCAATGTCCTTTCTTAACTTTGGCTATTCGTAAAAATGTATAGGGTATCTAGTTTCCACCTCTTTTATCCAATATTGCTCGCTACTTTGTCGTAAGAATTTCCCTACTTTTCAGTGACCAGAACAAACAGACAGAGAGATGTGGTTGCGGCCTAAGTAATTGGGTTTTATATATAAAATAAAGGTAAAGTAAAGTAAACAGTGTATAGCAGTTAGCAACAACTTAGCCTCACCGCTACGGGAAACTCACATGCCATATGGGATCACACAGTGATACCTGCACCCGGCAGAGGTGAGAATCCCGCCTTTACCCCCAGCCGAATCAGATACTCGATTTAGCGAGGGGGACTTAGGGGTTCATCTATGGCTCGTTCGAAAGCGCGTGGTTGACTTCCTATTAGTGCTAATTGAACTTTTTTCGCCAGCTCTCATGGTTGAGGCGCAAGGCAATAATACAATAATAAGCGCCTTTGGGCGTGTTGCACTCGTGTTTCGGTGCGCTGATAATTTGCGTGTTTTTGGTCGCTGAAGCCAGTGTTGAGTTGTGACTTTACCGGCTTTGTATCGGCTGTTGTCTGATCATCTCCGTGACCCATCGCTCAGCATCGGATCTTCTCGATCTGCATTGAAAACATTCCTTTTCACAACGCACCGGGACACGTAGCGCATTAGAGGCGCTTTGCGTAATGCGCTATACAAATTAACAATCATCATCATCATCATCATCATCATCAAGGCTGAGTTGACCTATGTTACGTGAAAGCGGACCGGCTGAAAATTGAAGCCGCGACCTGTCAATCGCAAGTCTAACGCCCTACCGCAGCGCCACCACGCAAGCCGATAACAACTTCAAATCCGTAATAACGATGACATGAAACAATATGCAAGCTCTGGGTCTATTACTTGGATTCGTAACCATAATGTACAATCAGAAGACGCCAGCGCTCACAAGAGTGCAAAGACCCACGCCGGCAATGTTTTTGTGACTCGTGCAGACTTGACCTTTGATATTTGACCTCGAAATAAATGGGTTTCCACTACTTTCCATTACAGGACTCAGCGTGGAACATTTCTGTGTGTGTCAAGTTTGGTGATCCTAGCTGCATGGATTTTTGAAATATCATGCGGAAAAACAGACAGACAGAGACGCTGATAAACGCCATCGGCGTGGGTAATTATAAATTACAGTTGAATTATATTAAATTACAATTTGCAGGAAAAGTACCGCAACACTATTGTACCGCTGCTGAAAAATGGTTATTTTCTGAATACTGCATTATTTACGTTGATGTATGCAATTGATTCATCAGCTAATTTTACACTGCTTTATTCATTTGAAATTAAATTCAGTTCGGAATAATAATAATGATAATAATAACGACGACGAAGACGATGTCAAAGTCATACCCAAATAAAGAGCTTACTCGAGTCCACTTAATCAATATGTAAAACACCAGCAGGCGCTGCGAAAGCCAAAATCAGCGTGGCCGACTTTGTTGCAGTGGCTTTATGATCTCTTGCAGTCACCGCTTAAGCCGGTGAGCTAAGCCGGTTTTAGCCCTCAGGGAAATTCTTCTTTTACCGCCTCGCGGAGGCTGAAACTAGCGGTATAGTGCAGTAACTGTCGGTACGTAATCCCGTACCAGCAGCTATCGTAAACCACGAAGGTAACAATTTGATTTTTTCCGTGCGCAGCTGACTTGTGCGTCTTCATACTGTGATTTACACAATGTTAATGTAAAATAATAATGATATAAGTAGACAAAATGTCTTCCATATATCATTAGGTTAATAAATGTGTACAGTTTTTAGTGACCGGGTATGCTCGCCCACGGCGTTTACCAGTCGCTTCTTGCAATAATTTATTCGGAGACCCAAATCGCCATAAATTAATACAAGTTTTACGCAATCTAAGGTCGTTAGTTTCAAAGCCACTTGAACTCAGAAACTGTCACCCCTCGTAACGACTGGCCTTCAATGTAATTCGACCCGGTCGCTTCTCTCAGCACTTGCTGAGCTCTTATTCTGCATATGTAACTTCTATAAATGCATCGACTGCAAAACAAGATTCTGATACTAAGTCTACATTGAATACTGGCATTTCAGCTAACTGATGAGAGACGCAATTAGGCGTAACTATCGTAGTCAGTGACATCAGCAATGTTAGAGGAAACTAGTCTACTAATCGTAATGTATATTTGTCATTAAACACTACACATTTTATCGAAAATTGCAAAAAGTTATCTCAAACTCAATTGTTCTCCCTGCAAAAGCGAGGGAGTATGTTTTACCGGCGTTGGTTTGTGTGTCTGTCTGTCTGTGTGTCTGTCTGTGACCACGATAAATATACGGGAAGGTTCCTAGGGGGAAAGGGAAGAACAAGTTCGTGTTTCGTTACGATCGGTAAAAAGATGTGGAGTAACGGTAAAAAACTCCGTAAACCGGCGATTGTTTACAAAATAGCTCCGTCGGAAAATTCGAAACTAGCGGGCCGCAAAATAGTAGGTGTGGCAAGTGTTGCCAAGTGTTGACGACAAAGACGCTTTCGCGGGATTTGTATTCTCTTAGAGTACTTTCCATATAGTTTTATAATATGGTATAGCTGAAAAAAACAAGAAGGACAGCTACCACAGAGAGACCGCGCGACGCGCTTTGTTAGTAAATTCGTGTATGTTTCACGAGCTATGGGAGTTATAAAGGTTTCACACAGCAAAAGTGACCTTCCAAGTCATTCAATGGCATTGGCAATGGTGCCATTCGATAGGCCACATACGACTTTCTGTTAGTCTGCCATTGCATTCCAAATTTTAATCTTTATCTGTACCCACTACGAAGATACGAAAGGCGATACAAAATAGCGAAAATTGGGTGGTTTGGGCTAGTTAGGGGTCACTTGAAGGTCACTGAAAATAGCGCCATTTGATAGAGAACATATTAGTTCCTATTAGTGTATCATAGTAACTATGTCCCTATCTTGCACCGTTTCCGTGATATAGCGAGATGTTGGTCGAAAATCGCCAATTTTAACCTACCCCATTTTTATTTGGGGCCCCAGTAGACAGTGACCCCGTTGGAATTTTGCCGACTTTTTGGCGTCAGAGTCCCTGTGCTATCGTATAGCGTTGTTTGTGTGATCTTGTTTAGCCGTTTTTGTAAAGCGCCGGCTTGTGACGAACGGACAGACGGACAGACAGACAGACAGACGGCCGGCCGGACATACGACGACAGCACATACCGCGCTAGCATAGCGTCGTGCGGTAAAAAAAAACAAGAATTGAACATTTATCGCTAACTTTGAACTCACTCGGAAAATGTTCGTTACTAACGCCCGGTAGGGGGTGCGAAGTATCGCAATCAGCCTGTCTGTATGTCTGTTTGTCTGTCTGTCCGCTCGAATATCTAAAAAACATATCCACATTTCACCATTTTTGCACATGTTACCCGTGGACATGGTTCGGACCTCTTCTAACGGCAGAGCAATAATTTATTTTATTTGTTTATTTATTTAAAACTATCAGTGCATATATGTAAGACAGTATAAGCAGTCATAGAACAATAGGAGTCAAAAGCAAACACACTACAGTAACACGCCAAGGCCGAATGGCACTAACAGACATTAATGCACAAAATACCATAAAATATTACAAACAACTAAGAACAGCCAGGGTTAGTATCCGAGCGATAAAAACTGTGGTTAGTCTGCGCTTCTAATAAACCGAGTAAACCGGGCGATGCTACTGAAGTCATTCGGTTTGGCAGGTATGCTGTTCCACGTGTCTATTATGCGCTGTGAGAAGAAATACTTGTACAGGTCAACACAGTTATACAGTGAGGAAATTGTTTGTACATATGACCTCGCGTACTAGTGGAATGGATGAGACTTGTGATAGCGCCATTTACAAGACCAAAGATAACCTTGTAAGTATAGATCAGGTCATAATCTTAGCCGTCTTAGTTCAAGACTGTTGTGTATTTCCGGTTTTATGAATAACGTCACATTTTCAGATAATGAAACGAATGGGCCAGAATCAAAGAGGACGCGTAGGCTTTGTTTCGTCGAGTTCGCCAGTTGCAGCCACTAGGGAGCGCAGCGGCTGTCTACGATTGCACTTGCAGGTTTGTTTGGCATATAATTTTGTGAAAGTTGTAGGTCGATCTTATACAGTCTACATTGTTGCTGCTATACAATGTACAGCGAAGCGTGTTTCAAACATAACTACGCCACTTATGTCTATTCGATCAGTCACAATAACGATTTATTCTTTATTTAATGCGAATAACCTCTTCGATCCGCCGTGCTACGAAAATTCTTGAATACTGGCTATTAACTGGCTTCAGTAAAGTAAATATTTTCGGGAAATTAAAATCTGAACTGTGATTAATTTCGAATAAAACGATAAGACGTGGGCCAAGATTTATTCTTTAGTAGGCTAAATATCACCATGTCGGTGATGATGATTAAACGTGGTTCAAACATATACACTGAACGGATTCTTTTCGGATGTACTCTTCTATGATTTTTCCAGTGCCCTCTTGCTATTAACAATCGTCCTCGTCGACAGGTTGGCGAAAATCGCGAGATTAAGTGGCTTCCGACTCTTGATTTACGTTTAATTTTGCTGTCTGGCGCGAAATAGATAAATGATAGATGAGTGAATATGCCTATAGGGAAAACACGTGCTCGATCATCATTATTATATGCGCTCAGCGGCGTCGCATTTCGTCGGTGAAAGTCTTCGTATTCGCCTTGCTCGCCGCATTCCAGTCCGCTATTGCGAAGACCCACTATTCCGACGCTCCGAATTAGAATTAGAATTAGAAAGTACACTTGTATAGCCCGTTAAATGAAAAGAGAATCGTCTCTAATGCGCTGAATGCGTACTCTGCTTGAATAAAAATGTTTTAGAGAGCGTTCGAAGATGGCTATAGATGTCGATTTCCGCACATTTTCAGCAATTAAGTTCCAGGCGTCTGGAACTGCGTACGGCGCGTCGGCCGTAGTTTGTCTGACCACTAACTCTAAACTCGAGTACCCCAGAGGACCTTCGGAATAACGGCCCTTCAGAATGGGGGGCCGATACCGTTCTTTTACTACCTGTCACTCCTTTACTCTCAGTCGATCCTTACTTCAAAGTACTTCCTGCACAAATTCTCTGCGTAGATGCAGTAATCTACTGATCAGTTTAGTTGCTAATCTAAGTCTTAGAGGCTCGGCGTTCGTCTAACGATAAACGACCGTCCGCATCGAGTTGCGTCGCAGTAAAACATCGATCTTTGTTGGAAGGTCGACTCCACTAAGGCGCTGCCCGTGGACCGCCTTCAAGGGCTCCGAGATCTTTTCTCTGGATTTCTCTGATAATCAAACTTTTAAAAACTTTTTACAGCAATTCAACTGTCAAGTTCTGCGACTGTTGACTGTTGTCCACGTCTTCAGAGCTGCGGTCCAAGTTCTTACGGCAGAACCTTCCGTATCTTATACGACAATAGAGAAAATCATGATTTGAGTTGTGATCGAAAGCGGAAATCAACAATAATTTCACCGTTTGTCATCTCAAACAATGACAGACTGTTCGCGGTTGGAAACATGTTGTCTGTAAGTGCAATGAAAATTTCTGCGTTTTACTACAAAGCTTCAATGTAAGAGAGTGTTTGATGAAATTAAAAGCACGTTATCTCTGAGTCTGGTCGGCGTAATTGCCTGTTTGTTATGTCAACACCTGTCGGTAATAACTACTTCTAATCTTTATTACCGAACCTTAATGCGCCGCTACTGCGTCAGCTTCCCTACATTACTGCACTGCATGCAGTGCCATCGACATTGCATTCTGTACAAGAAAAAGTTAAACGTTGCTCTTTTAAAAGTTTACCTAATTTTAATTTAGTTAGGCTAACTACTTATGTGTATTAGTTAATAACTAAAGTTTAGGCTAACTTATTTTTACGTTATTGTAGTTATACTGTAACTAAAATACTTTTAGTAATTGTCCAATGACCACCATTAGTCATGAGTTTGACATTGCGCTGTAGTTTCGGCTTTTAAAGTTCTGTCATTACCTGTCCATACTTTGTTCACGTCGTTTATTAGTTCTATTCACGTTGATGAGAGACGAGACTGGAGTGTATAAGGTCGCTAAAATATAGCCAATTCAAACATCGCGATATAGTTACACGTAACGAGATTAAGCTACGTCGGTATAACCACACATTACCGTGTCTGTAAACCTTTGTCCATGACACTCAGATAGGAGCGCACCAAACAAAATAGTAACCAGATGGAAAGTACTCTGAGAGAGTACAAATCCCCGCGAAAGCGAAATTTGGGGGTTTTGTCGCCAACACTTTGCATCACCTGCCACACGTACTATTATAGAAGTATAAAATGTAAAAAATCTTGGCCACAGACAGACAGACAGACACACACACAAACCAACGCCGTTGAAAACATATTCCCTCGCTTTCGCGGGGATAACTAACCGCACAGAAAACTTGCGAAGGAAACACGCGATGCCGTACGGCAATGCAAATACAAAGAGTGGCCGGTGACTCGGTATGTAGCGCACGACGAGCGAAAACCGGACAATTACCGCGACGTCATTTCCATGCACGACGCAACGTCGCCGTGTAGACACGACGAAATAACGTCATCGGTGTGTTCTCATTTACGTAGATAGTGGGCACCAAATCTACTTATTTGGACGCATTCACGGGCCTCGTTGCCCGAGTGTCGCTATACATTGTTCACACAGACACAACATACATACACTGCACCAAAAGAAGCTCTGTTCACACCGTCGTCGATCAATACAAACAGCAGTTCAACTAAATCGTTCGACAGGCCTACGTCACCTACATATACACAAACACGGATACGGCACTCACGCCTGATTTTCGAAACTTCGTAAGAAGATTCTCACTGCGCGACGATATGCTAGCGCGGTGAACACTGTTGTCGTGTCCTTCCGTCTGTCTGTCCGTCACAACCCGGCACTGCACCAAAATGGCTAAATGCAGGATCACGCATACAACGCCATACGAGAGACTAAGGATTGTAGTTTTCTGAAGCCAAAGATCTCGGCGAAATTCTGACGGGGTCACCCCCAACGGTGGCGCCAAATATAGGTGGAGTAGGTTGAAATCGGCTATTTACGACCAATATCTTACTATACCTCAACAAGTCTCCGCTGCCGCTGACAAAAAGGGGCGTGGTCAGGTCACGTGAACCATTTAAATTTTGGTGGGCACCAACCATATCTCTGGAACGGCTGAAGCTATAGTGGTCAAATTTTGTACATACACTGTAGGTAGGTTATGTGAACTCCAGCATATGGTGATGACAAATGACTCTTAAAAGAGGTGTAGTCAGGGTCACGTGATTCACTTTAAATTTTGGGACCCAATGACTTCTGGAACGACTGAAGCTAGAATCGTCAAAGTTTGCACACATACTATAAAATCCTAGACTATGGATGACAAAACAGCCCTAAAAGGGGCGTGGTGAGGGTCACGTGACCCATTTTCTACTTCGATACCCGCAATCATATCTCCGGAACGGCTGATGCGAGAGTCGCCAAAATTTGTATGCACGTAGAATATATCAAGTGCTAGCCTTGGAATGACAGACTACCCACTAATGGGCGTGGTCAGGGTCACGTGACCCGTTTTTAAATTTTGCCCCAATCATATCTTTGGAATCGGTGAAACTAGGCACTTCAAATGTCGTGTGCTGATTGATACAGAGGTGTACTAGTGCGCGAATGATAGATTACCCCCGAAAGGGATGTGTTGAGGGTCACGTGACCTCTTAAATTTTGGGAAATAAGTGATAATATCTCGGAAATAGAGACATAGTTGCAATGGAAGTATAATAGGAAATCGTATGTGGCCTATCGAATAGTACAATTGCCAATGCCTTTGAATGACCTTGAAGATCACTTTTGCTGTCTCAAACCTATCTAACTCCCAAATCGCGTGAAACACAGCACGAATGTACTAACACAGCGTGTCGCGCGGTCCCTCTGCAGTAGCTGAGCTTCTTGTCTTATGAAGTTTCCAAATCCGAGCCCTAGTCGTAAAATACTGGTTATATATGGTGAAGCAGGCAATGGGTCGATGGGTCAATCAATAAGTCAAATGGGTCACTTTTTGGATTGGTCACATAGGTCATAGGTGATGCATGCTGACCCATGACTCACCATTATTAGGCGAACCCAGTATTCCAGCATATTCAGCTCAATACGGAAGACATTTTAGTGCATTTAATGCACGTCATGCGCGTCACATAATCACCTCACAGCGTAACAAAACGTGCTCTTCCAGAAACCGTGGAGGCTCTGTGGATTTCGTTAGAAGGATAAGAACAAACTGCCGCAGTGAACTGTACAAATTCCACAGTTTTTTAGCAAACGTCAACGTATTACGTTACGTTTGCTATATGCTATGAGCCGTCCGTCTGTCGTCTGTCTGTCTGTCTGTCGTCTGTCGTCTGTCTGTCTGTCTGTGACGTTGGTGCACCCTACTCAGGCGGTTGAACTTTTCGGCAATTTTTTTTCACCATACGATAGCCCAAGGACTCTACTTTTC
>Ga0209363_1001153_pt1 | contig 12182 bp, 8 predicted proteins | sample WorMetexBAHAMAS3_FD_187385 | JGI IMG/M metagenome (GOLD analysis project Ga0209363, IMG submission 187385) | Marine gutless worms symbiont microbial communities from Max Planck institute for Marine Microbiology, Germany - Inanidrilus exumae... | ecosystem: Host-associated > Annelida > Digestive... | reverse complement strand
AAGCGCTCAGGCATGGATCACACAGTTTTACCTGCAAAAAAGGATCGTTTGGCGAGAAACACTTGCCAGCCCACTCTCATTCTCATAAATTATTGTAATTTTTTACATCAAATACACTGCAGTATCTCTTTTAACTAAATAATAGACAGGTCTGTCACTAAAACACAATGTTACAAGAAACTCATCAGGAGATGCGATCGCGAACGTGAACTTTTTACGACGATATCGCATACGTACTTCAAAATACCAAAAAAAGAGAACCTACTTTGTTTAACAAATTAGACGATGGCTAGGCAAGTACTACGCATTACGTCCTGAATTTATGAATCTATTATTTCCACCAAAATAACGCAATCGTACCAATGGTACGGTGGTACCAATCCAAAGCTCATATACATGATATACGGCTTCCTATATCAAGACGATAGCTAGGCAAGCACTCGGCATTAAGTCTTGAATTTATGAATCTGCTGCAGAATTTCCACCTTGCAGATACAGAATATTTATACCGTGGGCGTCGCGCGGTCCCTCTCCAGACGTTTACTACTAGATATAGTAATCGTAAATTGTCCATAGTTTTGGCTTTGTCAACCACTACTTTTACGCAATGCGCCCCGGAAACTACCAAATTCGGTAAAATAACGCAATATAAGGGCCATTTCGCCGTTCAAGGTCACCGATTTTGGTACCAATCGAAAGCTCATATACGACTTCCTATCAGTGATTAATACTATCTTGCACCGTTTGCGAGATATAGCCTTCGAAATATCAAGAATCGATATATTTGGCTACCCCTCTTGCGTTTAAACCCCCGACAGAGGGGTTCTCCTGGGACGATCTCCGTGAAATTTTCCGCGAATGTCGACAGATGGCCAAGGTACCAAACGGCAAAGAAAAATTGCCGAACGTGAAACGCGAGTTCACGTTCGCTAAAAATTATTGATAATCTTTATTCACCGAAGATAAACAATCGGTATTACTGGTCCGCCTACACATAGTGTAGGGGCAGTCAAGCTAGGTGAAAGAAAGCGTTGCTGTAACAACAGGTAGTCATCAGGGGTCGAATTACTGGAAAAGCAGAGCCGGGGATGGATTGATTTCGACGCCTAAGGCGTCGAGGGGTGGGGAATAGGGGGTTACCCCCTCCCCAGCCGACTACGGGGATCCTAGGGAGCGTCGTATGCTCCCACAGCGGGGTCCGGGGCAGAGCCCCGGCCGAAAACAAATTTGGTGCATTTCAGCTTTAAAATACAACATCTGGTGGCAACAGTTTTAATGATTTTCCTGAGAATCCACTTATCAAATTTCGTGCAGTTTAAACAGTAGGCCTATTAAGGCAAAGCTGTCTACCGAAGTCTGTGGGGAGTTCTTAGGAAACCCTTGGCTACCGGTTTGTTTGTGTAAATATGTGTAATTGATGTTGGCCTACTATTTTTGATAGGAAATGTTGGGGGCACATTAAAAATGTCCAACACAGTTGAATCTATATTGAAAGCATTCAAAGCAGAAAGACTTCAAAGTCAGTTAGTTAGCCAACATGCAATTTGGCGGAATCTCAATAGCTTTTGCCGTCGTAAGACAGTCTGACAGAGCCGCTTCAGCCGGGGATAATAGTATCCCCGGCTGGGATGTTTTTGGCTGAGCAGTGCCTAGGATAACAGTGACCAGTGCCGGGGAAATCCCCGGCGGTAATTCGAGCCCGGTAGTCATGACAACCACGGTTTTTAAGGTACAAAACCCTAGCAGTAGCACTGTATCATCCAACCGCCTACATTTTGTCAAAATCAGTCTAGTATTCTGCTGTTTACGGAGTTAATGACAATATAAAAAGCAACATAAAACACAAAAATAAACCTATACAGCTTAGCAATCTACTATGTCAATTATAATCACCTCTGCTCTGCCAACAACGTTATACTTCTCTCGTGGCTTATTTCTTCGCTGATTTGTCTGTTGGCAGGATTACTAAGTGGTCAAAGAAATTTGACAAAAGGCCGCTTCACAGGAGTGACAGATTCAACACATGACACTCAGACACAAACACACACGCTGCTCCACATGCTGCGAAAAAAAGACGAGAAGCCTCGCCGAGCCGCTGCACATAGTTTTCTGAAGCCAAAGATCTCTGCGTAATTCCAACGGGGACACCTCCAACGGGGGCGCCAAACAGAGGTGCGGTAGGTTAAAATTGGGCTGTTTTCAGTCAATCAATCATTTCAATAATTTATTTGCATAGTAAATGAATAAGTAAAGTAAAAAGTAACTGAACAACATAACAAGGCAAAAATTGCGCTTACAGTTGCCACATAAAAATACAAAAATACTACTATAAGAAACTTACTATAATAAAATACTCTCGCAGAGCTAACACAATATCTCGCTGTATCTCATAAACGGTGCAAAATAGCAACATAATTACTATGGAACGCTATTTTCAGTAACCTTAGATGACCTCTAAATACCCCCAAATCACCCCATTTCCGTCACAAGCCGACACTGTGCGAAAACGGCTGAACAGATCGAGCTCGTTTTGGCACAGAGGCTTCCCTAGGCTTATCCTACACTGTGTTGGAAGGGAATTTGGGTATCTCCAAAAATAAAGGTACTTCCCTTTAGAACTTTCACCGAAACTCTGAACTTAACGAGTTTAACGTCCCTTTTCAGCACAAATATGGCTATATCACAGAGGCGAAAGGTCATGGGTTAACATCTATCCCTATCAAGTGAAGGAAGGCCAGAGATATATTAACCTCAAAATTGGCTGCCTTTTTATTCAGCAGCCACTCAAAAAGCAAAAGGGATCGATCGAGAGGCTCATTTAAATTATTACGCTAGCGCCTACAACAGGGGAAGACAACCATCACACTGGAAAACAAAAGTAAATCAAATACGACAAAAAAGAGCATGCATCCTTAACTAAAAAAATGCACAACATAAAATGAACACAAAAAACTAAAGCCAGGTTTAGTCGCCTCCTATGACATCCGGCCTGGAAACAGAGTGGGAGTATTCTGGTAGAATGAAAAGGGATGGAAAAGCAAAAAAAAAACAGATAAAGCGAGTAAGAAAGGCGAAAAGGATAAGATAGAGTAGAAAGTGGGAAACTAAAGGGATAAGGAGGGAAGGGGGATTGCCCCGGGCCCACACGGGGCAAATGGACAGTTAGTGTGATAAACTGGTGACAGTTGTCAGTCACCAGTTTATCACACTGACCGTCGACATTTAAGTACAGCACGGTGAGCGTGAGGCAGAACGTTGCGCGGGTCTGTCAGCAGCAGCGGCGGAGACCGTAAGCTAGCTGACCATTGTATTCCCACAAATGCAGAAAATGTCGTACAATCTCTCAAGGATATGCCGCTGCAGGAAGTTTGCTTTCCATAATTGCTGTAAATTTTTAGTTTTGCAGGTTCCGCACCGCCACCTGTGAAACGTGCCACCACTGCACGGCTAAAACTTTGAAATCACTCTTTTCGTAACGAATATAAATAAAATTATTAAGTCATTTATTCAGTCGAAATAGAATACATATAAAATACTCGGTATAGCTCTAGTTCTCATATTAAAAAAATGGTCATAGATAAGAAATCAAATCAAGTTCACTGTCAGAACATGATAATCAATAGGCACAAAAGCAAGAAAAGCTACAAACACTAACACAACAACTCTACTCTACACACACAGTAAAAGCTGTTTGCTAAACGTCACGACTATGCAAAACAGTACCACAACAAGGCAATCGTAAATATCACACTTCGCCTGCGGTGTGCAATCCCACCCACCCCCCTTTGCGGCCGATAATAGACTCGTCCGACGCTTGCAATTAAGCGTCTGCCCCTATCGCGTGCACGCCGCTGCATGGACCAGTCCAATTCGCAATTCACAGGGGCGTTAGGCTTGTCGGGCACATGCTTTCCCCACAAACTGCCCCTTCCCCCACATAACACAGTTCCCCGGGCCAAGCCACTCATCATGCCAAACGGCATCTTGATCGGTTCAGTCGTTTTTGTATGGGTCCCAAATGTCATGCTGTACAATGCACTGTCAATCAGGACGAAAACCCCCACAACTGCCCCTTCCCTTAGAATTTCATCACCCTGCCGGAGGAGGACCAAGCCACGGCCATAGGCAACATGCATAAAAAATTTAGTAAAGATAATTCCGAAAATATCCTCGCGGACAGACAGACAGACACACACACACACAGATGTACTCATCACAATACTTCGCAACCACTCCGTGGGCAAAGTAACTATACATCTTAAGTAACAAAGGGTCGCTTCTATACTAACAAGATGGCAACATTCACATTTAATCTAAATACTGCTGCACATTAACGGTGTATTTATTTATTTATTTTATTTAATATAAATCTCGTACAAGAGTACGATTTGATCCTCACGGACAGAGAGACAGACAAACACACACAGACGTACTCATCACAATACTTCGCAACCACTCCCGCGGAAACTATTGAATATTATGCCCTTTGCTCTATTATGAATAAATATCATATCATCGAATGTTGCACATCGAACTGACACTATTAAGAAAAATAAGTAAGCTATTTAGGCATACTTCTGAAACTTCTTAAATCTGTAGACTCCACAGTTACCCATATCACACCCTTACACCAATCAAGGTGAAATATAGTGTGAAAGTAAACCTGCAGTGTGCTCTTTAGTACAAATTTTCAATTCAATCTGTGCACTGTATCAAGCCTGCAAGGCTAGAAACCTCAAACTTGACCGATCCTGAATTTTTTACTGGGCTCCCACACCTTCCTCCTTCACTGATGAGGGCCAAATTTTATGTGGGGCAGAAAGTGCCAAACTACTGTAATTTCAACCAAATTTTGAAATGTGCAGTATTCCCAACTATCTTTGTCAATCAGCAACAAATTTGGCACAACAGAGGGGACCTTTGGTATATTCATGCCAAATTTCAATTTGATTGGTGTATACTGTCAGAAAACCTCATTTTTCACCTAATTTTATACTCTGGGGCTCCTGCACCTACCCCCCCCCATTCGAACATGGCCAAATTTGGCACACTAAAGTAAACGTATGGTATATGCTTATGTGCCGAATTTCTGTTACCATTTAGGGGCGAAAAACTACAAATTTTGCTATATTTTCAAGTTCATCATTCTTAGATGGCGCCATCGAATGGTGCAAAGACACCTGAATGCAATCACACAACTACAAAAATTCTCCAATCCAACCCAACAATATCAATATTGTTTTAGAGTTCAAACGCCTTGATGCCAGTGTTCACGAATTTTGCCATTAAAAGCGCAACAGACAAATAAAAAACAGAACTTTCCACTCCCCCTAGCATGGAAAGTCCCAATTGCACCAAACTCAGCAATATGATACAGCAGCCCTGTACCATTTATGTACGTCGAATTATACACTTTTGGATCCGACGTATGCTTTGGCCTGTAGGGCACACTGAAAATTTGGAGGAAAATGCACCTATTCAGAATCCTTTGACTTAAAAGAACACACAAAATACCAAACCTAAATAAACACACACATAAAATCTAAACCTAACTAACATGCAAAAATGTAAGAACCGCTCACGTGTGTGTGTATCATTGTGCACAACTGTCGTACACAACACAGCACAGAGCAGTTCTGATTATCTTCCCTCTTATCCTTCAGACAAGCACTAGAGCTCAGATGCTGTCTATTGGAGGGGAGGGAAGATATACTGGAAGGAGATCAGTGATTTGAAATCAAGTAGCAATATCAAAATTACATGTTGCTTGCTCTTCATTAAAAAACAACGAATACACAATAAATGAAACAGCGCCTTTACAACATGCAGGCCCAGACATCATAAAACTTTCTACCAAAACACAGTATCAGTGTAGATACGACAATGAGGCATCCAACTAAGACACGACCTTTGCCAACAGCCAAATCAATGAACAACAATCAACTCGTTTACCTCAAGCTAATTTCCAGAGATTAGAACCACTGGCCATGAAGCCGAAATGTTGGCCTTGTAATCGATGGCCTTCATACACTGTGGACTCGCCCTTGAAGGGAACATCCTTTAATTACAGAACTCGATGCTCTTAGCCATGGAGATTCTTCCATAAATCAATGAACAAGCAACAAACCAGCAACTCTGATGCTACTTCCGAGACATCCTCCAGAATGAGACATTACCGGGCAGGATCTCAGAATCCAGAAAGCTCAGATAAACCATCAGAACAAGCAAGATGTTAAACGAAGCCAGATGCTCCAGGCCGAGGCCAAAAGCATAAGTCAAGGCCAAACTTTTGGCCTCGAGGCCAGAATGCTAGAAAAACCACTGAGCACGTAGGTTGGCAAGGCTTGTCTTGACACTCAAACCTGAGACATTCTGGAATGAACTAGAAGATAGACTTCGCCACCTGGAATGGCCTGCAGTCACCCTGCCTTCCAGAATCTACTAAGGTCATCAATAGGGGCTAGTGAATATTTGCTGTAAAATACATCAAGATTGCTCAAGCCATTCACGAGACATCACGGTAACAAAATCTGTCTGGACGAACGAAAGAACGAACGGACAAACAGCTAGAAAACATAATGCATTTTGCTGACTTTATTGGGTGATGAAGGCACATGAGTTATCAACAGTGTCGAGTCCAATGGCACATGCATGATTTCTTTTTGTCAACAACAGTAAACAATTATGTAAACTACAAATGACCACCACTTAACTCACTTTTACATCTTTGTGATAAATTACTCTATATGGAAAAACATTATGTAGATATTTCTACCATGTTTCAGGAAGCTGATGATGTGTTGTTTCGCACCATATTGAGTAACAAATCACATGTCCTTTACACACTATTTGTCTGAGCAGCCAGAAATATCATACTCACTACGAACCAGAAACCACAATAAATTTTTTTATCCCCAAAACTAGCGATCTCGGTGCTGGACATTTCAAATTTCATCATTATAATGCTCTATAAAAACTTATACTGATGGGATTTTACAAACCAAACTTGTATGTCGTTATCGTTCATTATGTAAAATTTGTAACCACTCTGTTATATTGTATGCATATGTGTCTCTTGGCTTAGTACTGAAAAAGTAAATCAGACACAACAAAAGCAAACTCACATCCGTAACAAAATATACTACAACATAAAACAAGCAGGTCAGAGGGGACTGACCTATATAAAAACATGCTAATCCTACTTCACGCAATAAATTGCAATGGTGTGTGTTGCCCACGATTCAATCGATTAGGGTTTCACTAACCACCCGACACAAAATGGGTCATTCTGGGAGATATTCTTCCAAGCTGGTCTATTGGCTTAGTACTGAAAAACTAAACCAGACAAAACAAAAGCAAAACGTGAATCCGTAACAAAATTTACTAACCATAAAACAAGTACGTAAGAGGGGACTGAACTATATACACACATGCCGATCCTACTTAGCGCAATATATTGCAATGGTGTGCATGGCCCTCACACTGGTAGATTCGCCAGCCAATTTTGGGGTTCAGGGGGAGCAAAGTTCACAAAAATGAGAGAATCCCTGCCTCGGATGCCGATGAACCGCCGTGCAAAATTTGACGCAGCTAGCTTTATCGTTCGTGGATAAATCCATAACCGTACAAACAAACAAGCAAACACACAGACAGTAAACGATATATCCACACCTTGCCTATTGGCACGTGTGGATAATTAACACATGGATGCACACGTTAACACCCCGATGACCCTTCCACGTCTGATAAAATCAAGTGAACTATGATATAGTAATCCCCCAGTTTTGCATACACATTTGCTCTGGGCGGGCTACATGCTGGGCTTTGCCATGCATCATTTTGTTGTAGTATGCACACAACAAATGAATAAATATCGGTAATAAGAAAGTAGTTCTATAGATTAAGTTGTCTTTAACGGATACTGCTGTTAGAGCTGACAAAGTATGTGGCATTCCTTCCAGACGAGTCCGACGGTGGAAAAAGAAGTCCGGAGGCTGATTTTCCGTAGTTTTATGGTCAATAATAGGAATTCTCTTTATTGCTTTGACACTGATGACCAGTTGCCTGGTGATGAGTAGGGCATCTGGGCTATAAAAGCCTGTTCCACAACATTTGCTATAACAGCAGTGAATTATGGGATTAAATGACCCACTATCCAAGTAGTAAAAATTACCCAACTGTTGTGTGGCATGGACTGAGTCGAGTATTTGGTTCAGCCCTACATTACAGTAGGCAATCCACTGCTACAGTAATGGTGGTGGAATGCCTCGTAAATTGGCCACAAACATTACATTGGGTCGCCACCAGCAGCTGGACTGCTGCCAACATTGGAAATGTCTGCTCGTTCAACGTTCAACATCATGTTGTCGACTCTGGAATCATCCTCATTGCTTGCCGGTACGTAGGATGACTGATGGAACAAGCGGGACACATGACGACCCTGTCGTACGTCACAAACATGCAACGAATTTGTCAACAAACTACTGCAGCACTGACAAACATTCTTGGATCAAGATTCTTAAATTTTCCTCCACTGAGACTTTGAACGTGCAGCCTAGGTGCCCAATCTAACATAATTACAATGCACCAACAATCTTCCCAATCAAGCGACTACTACAGCTGAATAAATACTTGATATTAGTTATTCAGATAAGAAGCATCACACTTCCAGATTTTGGTCCTAATAATCCCACCCTGGGTCTGATACCAGATTGGGTACCTTCGTGACAAAGTTAACTCTGTATTACAAGTTATCACACCGCAAGACAAAACTAAATCAAATATGACAAAAACAAGCATGCATCCTTAAAGCCAGATTTAGTCGCCACCTGTGACATCTGGCCGGGAAAGTCGATTCCAGAGACAAGGTAAAGCACAGCGAAATGAGTGATCAGTTATTCATAGCAAGAAGTATGTTGATGGCCGAGCAAGGGTGACCAGAGATGAAGATCCGATGCAAGGAGGTTGAACACAGATGAGGTAACGGAAAGACAGAGGTAGCGTGGTTGTAAGGACTTGCAAGTAAGTGGCAGGAGCCATATTCATTGTGTTCAGCTATTCTGAGCCAGTAGAGACAGCATACAATATTAGTGACAGAATGTAAAAGCTCTAACAACATCATGTGCAAGAAAGTTCCGAGTCTGTTGGAGATGGGTTACTTGAGTCTTAGGGAGATTGCAGTGAAAAAAAAATTACATTAATCATGCTTGGAGTGAATGATGGTAGAGTGTAATCATCTATATTCACCTTCAAGGAAGACAACAGAAAGAAACCAACAACAAAAAAAAACATATGCCTTAACTAAGTTAGCTATAGTATGCAAAAAGTGCAAAAATCAATTATTTTGCTCACAAACATGAGTAGATGTAACATACAAATTGGCCAATTCATCAGATATTTCTGAAAACGATTTATATGACAATGTTTTAGTTCTGTTGACTGAACAGAAACTGAAGAGACATGGCCAACCGTGAGGGATGCAAGGAAAGTGCCGAGAATTGCACCGGACAACACGTCACTCCAATGATGCTTGTAGTCACTGATACGAGACAGGCTGACCCAGACCGCTAGATAGATAGCAAGGGCTTGCAGGAAGTGACGAAGAAGCTTGCTTCCGGACCACTTGAAGCGGGCCTGGAGGTACAGCTGCATTTGCACAACACAACAAACACGTCATCATAATCAGCAAATATATGTAGTTAGTGGGCAGGGCATGCAGTGCGCACGTGAATTCTATATGGCTTGTGAGGTCACAGAAACTGCCAACAGAAGCACTAGTGGATTTAGAGGGGGCCGAGCTGGCTCTGCCCCCCCCCCCTGGGCGAGGTCTAGTCATCTTGTTGTCATTTGCACATTTGGTCATGTTAGCTAGTGCTAAATTTTGATCGTTTTACTGTAAAACATGCACTCAACATTCTCACAGCCTTTAGAGTTTAAAGCCACCCCCAAAGCGTATCCATTTTTGCATTCCTACACATCTTTTTACATAAAATTGAACAGTAGAACAAGGTCAGCAAGTAGAAACAAGTGCGTGTTGTTGTAAAGCCTACTTGCAGTCATGCTGCATTCCTGATTCCATGACCTTGCTACAGATCACTGTCACTGACTGGCAAAGTAACTAATAAAAGATACAAACCGCAAAGAAAATGGCACAGTAAGCAGCCACTGATGTATGGCCAGACAGAAACGACAATCTGCATTCAAACAATCGCATACGTGGTATACGGAACTATGGACTACTAATTAGCCTTACTCTCCAAAGTTGCTACAAGTTAGGCAGAATTAGGGTTGCCACCCGTCCCGATTTATGGATCAAATATCCCGCGTCCCAACCTGATCCCCATCGAAACACTGAGCGTTCCAAATCTCCAATTTACTGGCGTGACAAGTTGTTACAAATCGTCCACTTCAGACGACTGTTAAATCGCATTCCAGAGGTCAAAAGTCAAAAGCACACAAGATGAGATGACCATCAGGTAGAATCATCTTGGTCCACTGTAGCAAGATACTCAATTTGGTTGTCTACAATGGTTTTCTTGAAAGATGAAACATGATATCAAGTCAACTAACCAAAAACAATACCACTCTTTATCATGACTGCGTGGTTTTACTGGTTTGGGACAAACATTATGGAAAATAGTTCAATAAAGTACAAAAAATAAAACAATTTCTGCTAAATGTTTTCAGTTTGCCCCTTAATCCCCATTATAGGCTCGCACTTAGCACTTGCCAAAGCCCTGACCCGGCAATAACTACTGCAAGAAAGGTGGCAACGCTAGTTTGGGTCTCCAAAACGTAAACATTTGGGCCCACTGCAGCACGCTTTTGTAGGCCAGATACCTTTCCTATTGCCCACCAAGAGAGTCAAGGTGCTAAGAGAAATATGGCAAAGTTATCAAAGTAAATCATAGAACTCTTATACCGAACACAGTCATTTCCATTATCATATCGACAATGCACAACCAGTTTCCTCTTTCAAGGAGGCTTGCTTTCTTTCTTTCCCATGTAATCTACTTAATGTTACAACACCTTAAAATCGTTGGCTTCACACAACTATTAAATGGTGTTCCCAAGTCAAAACCACACAAGATCTGTTGACCATCAAATTGGGAAATTCCAACTTTCTAGTTGGCTAGGATATAACAGCACTAAACATAAATTAGGTTATATACATTTGGATAACTTACACAGCACTTTTAGAAGTTATCTCAGCAAATGACAATTCTGGCGTAAATCTACGTTTTTGCAAGTATAGTGACTAGACGTTAACTTTTAATTTTTAGTTTTAGTTCACTGTTATCGTGCCCTTGCAGTTTTTACTAACTTATGGCATGCTAAGTTTTTAATAATAATAATAATAATAATAATAATAACACCAATGAAATGAGTTAATGTGCTACACTGCCTATATTACCAGATTTTGTAAAGACAAACACCAGACCTACTACAGTACGTACCGAGAGTCAAGTTGCTTGTGGTCTTCGGGAAGAGTACATGTGAAATTGTCGACATAGATAGAGATGCCAGGCACATGACTGTCACAGATCCTGGAGCTGATGTTGGGTCTACAGACATCAAGGAAGTGTGGACGCAGTCGTCCGACAGTGTACTTGCAGATGTCCGTGACAGACTGATTCACGGCTGCGCCGAACAGGAAAGTGCCAATCACCTTGTAACAGTTGACAATGAAACGAGGAACTGAACACGACGGTGTCAACGGATAGCCAGGTGGCTTCTCTGCCAGCCCACCATGACAACGTTCGTGGACAAATTCCACCACAATAATCTAAAATGTTTGCAAAAAAAATTAAGAAATGCAAAGACCACCCAATACACGCACTTTTACTACCATTTCCGTTCTACCCGGCAGATCATCTGTGGTCAACAAATTAGGCCACATTGTCCATAATAATATAATACAGGAATACAGGAGGTACTGTATGTCTTGACTCCCTAAAACATCCTTGTAGTTCAGTACAGAGGACAGTGCAGGGGTTTGGAGATGAAATGTGCTGACTGATATCCAACTCATGAAGTCAAAACGCTAGAGATTTATTTGAGTCAACAAAGACGAACAAAATAGCCTGTCTCGGTGGCTCAGTGGGCTAATCCACACGAGCCACAGTGCGCTACTAGGCCTGACTGGCTGGCGACCGCGACTGGTCCGGGTTCAACTCCCGGGC
>Ga0209363_1001152_pt1 | contig 12183 bp, 7 predicted proteins | sample WorMetexBAHAMAS3_FD_187385 | JGI IMG/M metagenome (GOLD analysis project Ga0209363, IMG submission 187385) | Marine gutless worms symbiont microbial communities from Max Planck institute for Marine Microbiology, Germany - Inanidrilus exumae... | ecosystem: Host-associated > Annelida > Digestive... | reverse complement strand
TCCAGGAAACCAATATCAGTCACTTTCTTACTTAGGGTGTATGGTGTATTGTGAAATCATGTTGCAACTACTAAAATGCAGCTGAATTTGTTTTTGTTTGACGATAAGTTTTATATGATAATATGTTTGGAAGTATGTTGCATTAATTTTGATTTATTTCAGGTGTACATTTACATGAATTACTTGAAGGTAGTGATGTCCATCTTCCAGAACCAGTTGTGCCACCCAGGGTAAATGCTGTTGTATTATTTAGTCTGCACGGCATGTCTGCCCTGGCGTGCAGGCTATATGTTCTGCTTGCATTGATTTCTTTTTCTTCCTTTTATTAAAATAAACCATCGAGCACAGTGATCTCACGATTTACTGGACTGATTTTCACCAAATTTTTACCATATGGCAGGTATTTGATCCTAGATTGCCGATTTGACCCTTTTCCTGATGACTCAAGGGACGTTGCCATGTTAACCGATTTTGGGGTCAAAATTGGCAAAATCGGACTATTCAAGTTTATTTGTAGCCCTGGCATTCTGAAAGGAATTGCAATATCACCATTCTGATTTTAAAAAGCTGCAATGATCTGGCTACACTGAGTGTAAATTTGGTGAACTTTGGTCCAGTAGACCAGCAACTCCAGAGTTTGAGAGGGTCGTCGGCATGCATTCCTTGTTTTTAGGTTGACTCAGAACCTAATAAAGTGGGTCTGAAATGTCAGTCGGTCCATACATACATACGTTTGTCCACGAAAAGTTTCTTTTGACTTTAATGAAATTTGACATGTAGGTAGCGGTCGATGAGTGATGCACGACGGTATGCAGTATAACCCGATCCAAGGTCAAGGTCAGGGTCACAAGCCTTGAAAGTTGGAAATCCTTCTATTTTCAACTGCTATATCCTTTGCCATTTGCAATGGGAGCTGGCAACTTACCACGGTTTCTTAAACTAGGGCACAATATCTAAATTTGAGTGGGCCGGATTTTTGATATTTTTTCTAGTTTTTGTGTGATGTGACTTTGAACTTGGCAGAAACGTCAGTTGCAAAGAGTCAACCGTCAGTCAGCACGAGGCTCATTTATTAATAAATTCGCTCCGTGCATCACTGATTGTGAACTCTTTGCAACTGACGTACATACAGACTGATTTATCAGCCTTGACGTCTCATTAGAAACAGGCCACAGTCCACGATGACACAGCCAGCTTATTCTATTAATCGGGAATGTTTTTGCATATTGGTTATTAGCATGCAAATAAGTGGAACTATTCGATTAACAAGTATGCAATTAGGCGGGCATTTAAAACAAGAGAGATTGCATTTTGGTTTTATGGTCTTCGACATTTTATTCGAATAAACGGGATATGCAATTAAGCGGTATGCAATTAAGTGGATTGCACTGTATGTGTTTATAATTGAAATGAGTTATAAATTGACACAGTGATATAAGGTAATATCATTGTTATTGTAATCTGAATTTGTGCACTAGTGTAGTCTGCTAAATAGTTTAATTGCTGCTGATAGCTATACGTGTGTTTAAAAATGACCTGATAAATTTAATTATAGACTATTTTTTAACAGTTGTTTGACAGTTTCGATTTTGGTTTTATATTTGTGATTATTGTTTAAGTATTTTAATTGATCACAGTGACAAAATGCTTACAACTTATGCCAAATAGTGTGTTTAAGCATCACTGCTAATCAGTTTTCTTACTTGTGCTGCACAAAAGGTCATAATATATTTGAGAAGTATAACTGTCTGTTCTGTTTATCTCTGAACTCAGGATCCAGAGTTGGAGGCGAGGGTGCAGAGACTGAAAGCAGAACAGATGGAACGTGAATATCAGAAGATAACATCAAATGTTGACTGTCAGGTACTTCCAGTTCAGAGGTTTAAAATAGAACATCAGAATTCTTTGTGCAGTTGAATGTGCACCCTGTAAACAATGTGAGATTCTATGAACTTCGAAAAATATGTGTTATATGCAGTATCCCTTCTTATATGAAGATGAACTGTGGCCAGTGTCAAGTAGATTTTGTGTCTTTATGTGTTAAACTCATATATGTAACACTGACATACTGGGTTGTTCAAAATACAGACTATTCATTTTAAGTTTCTTTGGATTGAAATTATGCATGCCCCAATGTTTTCAAGGTTCCAGGCATCAAGAACTATCACTGAAATACAAAAATAAATACTTTCTTGCAGTATTATTCGTGTTTTTTCGTGTTTGCTGTTCTTTCACATGTTGTCGTTCATGTAGATGATAGACATGATGAAATAGTTAGTAACTACAGATAAAGTGCAACAACAATGCATTAATTTCAATTGCAAGTTGACAAGTGATGCAGCTCATGCAGAAGGATACAAGAATTCTTTGTTAAGACAGTTTAAACACAGTGCTTAATACACATTTATTACGAAGGTTGATGAAACTGATATTGATCGTATCAGAAAATTTTAAACTGTGTGCTGGGAGATGACTGATCACTGGCCAGTGTGTAATTGGTTGAGCAATCTGACTGCTTCACAAACAGTTGTTACTAATAATTACAGCAAGTAGTAAGAAGAAGAAGAAGAATATTCGTTTATTAAATCACTGACTGACAGAACGCAATGAAACACATTAACACAGCAAGGAGACTGCCATGCAGGAGCGCACTGTAAAGTAGATATATACATGGATTTGTATAGCACCATGTCCTTATTATTACACACAGGGCGCTCAGACATGGATCACACAGTTTTACCTGCAAACTACACCATGCCTGCCTTGATTCCCAGCCACAGAGCATCACTGCCCTTTGGCTGGTACTCATTTTACCATCCGATGGAGGGTAGAAAGCTGAGTTGACCTGGATGGCTGGTTACATACCGAAATAAAGTGCCACCTGTGGGAGTCGAACCCGGACATGGTCATCCATCCCAGTACTAACCGGTCTAGACGTAGAGTAACTTCATTGATTTGACCAACGCCATTACCGCTACGCCAAACCGCCACCAAGTGAAGATGTTGGATGCTTCATTGACCTGTATAATGGCCATAAAATGGTGGTAGTAGTAGTAGTAGTAGTACAGCAAGTAGTGAACATCTCAGACAGTGTCTTGAATGATACTGCGTGAATGTTATAGCAAATGTTTTTTTTTTGTATGTTTGTTTTATGTTGCAGATAACATAATTAAATGTCCCAGTAGTTTTGTTGCCACCTTGTTGTCTTCTGACTTTGATTGACTATTGGTTTATTTTATTTGAATGGTTGCTGGTAAAACATAAGTTATTATTACTGCATTTATTTAGCCAGTGATATTTTCTGTCATCATTTGTAGAAGAGAAATCGAGACGATAGTTCACTTCGAAGTCAGAGTAAGTATTTGCTTTTATGGATGCACACTGTCTGTATTTGGGCTGCGTTTGTCATATTAACTATAGAATTTTTGGCACCCGCTGATGAGTTTAGTTATAGTTGACATTACAGAACAGTAATGACAGTTTCAATATGCTCGGTACATAAAACTGTACATGTATGTTTGTGTTTGCAGTGCATGTTTTGAACACTCAGCTGATTTCAGTATTTAACTTCATTGTCACTGTTGGTGGTTCGTTTGTGTTTGCTTACAAAGCCACTGAATATTCATTGGAGACACCAAACTATGCCTTGGTATGTTAATCTTAACAAAGTTATCTGCTTTGACGACTTTGTCCACAGGTTGTCAAAAGGCACATGCGCTTAATGTCATTCAGCCACAATTTAGTGGCTGGAATATGCCTGCTGCAAGTTGGGGGAATTCTTTGGGACATCGGAGAAATTTTGTTGCTAGTAGACCTCTGAGCAAGAGTCAACTGTAGATCATGTCGAGGTTCCATCAGCTCAAACACTTAGTTGTAGCTGTTTGTGGTTTACATTATGAAATGTGGTACTACTAATGCTTGTTGACTGAGCCATTTATGCAATGTTTCTTCAACAAACACGTGTGTTTCTTGCTGTGGGCAAAAAAAGTCTAATCAGTTATAGACACCGCTGGTTAAATGCTTGGCACTGGAGGTTACTGGTGGTTGGTTCGGAATCCAGCTTCGGATGGGTCGAATACAATTCATGGGTGTCATTCTTGCAGTGAGCTTACAGTGCATAATTATTTGAAAATAATAGTTCACAAATTATCTTAGACTGTCTTTACTACTAGTAGCAGCAGTAGTCTTATATAAATAGAATTCAGGTAGTGTTGGCAATTAATGTGTTATTTCCTAGTTTGATGATCGCCTGACTTTGTGTAGTTTGAAGTTCAAACTTTGAACTGTAGCAACTCCATTTTTACGAGGATTTATATATAACAATCATGAACGTTCACAGCTGGCTTTCTCACTTGTACGATCAACTGTCTGTGTTGTTTATTGATCCTCAGTCTCACATGCATTCAGTGATAGTAGGGCGGGTAACTAAACATTTCCATGTGGAACTGTGTCAGTTCCAAATATCTCTCTAAGAAATGAACATGACACACAAAACAACACTGACTCTTGCATTAAGTGCCATTGATGTGCCAGTAACACTGGCATGGATAGGAAATGCAGCAGTCACTTGACAGCAACTCCTAAAAAACAAAAACAAACAAAAACAAAAACAAATTCAGCTGCATTTTAGTAGTTGCAACATGATTTCACAATACACCATACACCCTAAGTAAGAAAGTGACTGATATTGGTTTCCTGGACGTCCAAGGCAGTGTTAGATAATACCCTAGTCTGGGGTGTTAATGGAGTATTTATCCTTATCAATGGGTCTGTCAAAAAACGGATGCATCAAAACAATGCCACACTACAGTAAGACAACAACCACAATGCACCACATCACAACCAGTCCAGAGCATCAACAATGGATAGTAATAGTACTATTACATGAAGAAAACAACAGCTAATGAACATCGTGCTGACAATTGTACCACACTGTACCCAACATGGCATAGGAAATTTATCCAGCAATCAGCTAAATATGATAAATGCTATTAAACCAGTCACCAACTAAATATCCATGCAACTAGTAATCAGCCAGTAACTACTGGCAGTCAAAGGAAAGGCAGCAAGCATGCAACTCCAGCTGCAGGCTCTTCCGTAAGTGCATAGCATCTTGGTTAATAGCCGGACTACAGCTGAAGTTCTGAGAGCATTCAATCATACAAAGTGCTTCTTCAGCTACTGCTCATCAGCTTGTGCAGCACATTTATAACGTCAAGTATGACATACATGAGAATGACATCTACAGATTTTGTTTTCTTAATGTAATACAGTATGGTGTGGCCCAGTGCAGGTTTTTTTGGTAGACGTTTTATACACAACCAAGTTAGCAAGCAAGATGCATAGTGTAAATCTGCTGTTGCTGTTTTACATGATGTCAGCCAGTTGACTGAAGCCTCATTGCTCAATATAGATAATGGTGACTCCCACCTGGCTTAGTCGGTAGAGATCGAACCGGAACAGTTTCTGGTACTGTTCCGGCCTGGAACAACGTCGGTTCGGTCCGGTCTCGGAACAATTTTTGTTCCGGAGCCGGAACATGCTAAGCATTTTCTCTGTTCTTGGTGAAACCGTCGCGACGGTCTCACTTAGTGCACCCCCGCGTTCTCTCAACACCCACTGTCAACTTGTCAGTGTGTGATTCTAAGAACTGATAAGACAAGGCCAAGCAAATTGAATTATGTGTTTAAACCGATACTATGAAATATATGATAGGACAAACAATTTTTGGGTCTCCGTAGTTTATGCAATTTCAGTGAATTTCTGTTAATACCTGCCTACTTCTTCCTGAAGTATTGCGCTATCAGAATAATAATGATGCTAATTATGATGTATTTCAGTATAATATTACTGGCCAGATCAAAGTTTACTGAAAAGAATGGACTAAATATAATGTATGTGATAAAGTTATCAGGAGTTGCTCCTAATAAAACTAGTGCGTCATTCTCCATCGTTTTCCTCAAATGTAGTGACATTATAGAGGAACATCACTAGTTACCAATGTTGTTTTGGATTTGTCATATCCCCTTGCATTGCATACTGACCTCATATATTGTGCTGATGATAAGTACAAAAATTGGTGAAATTTGTTTTTTTTTCCTTTGTTTATTTTATAGGGCAATTTAAGGATAATCAGTGTAGCTGTAGCAAAGCTTCTATTGGGGTTAGTGCTATATCATGTGGTAAACCTGTGGCAGTGACTGAAAACATACTTTTTAATAGAAGCTTTTAGTTTTTAGATGTTTTTAACATGACAGTGTAATGCATTGGCAGCCTACATGGTTGATGAGACCAAAATGTCGAGACCAAGAGTGCATTTTTAGGCCGCATCTGTGCACTTTTTTAGGCCGCATCCCTGCACACAGTGCATAGACGCGGCCTATTGTTACAGATGTTGCATATAGCATGGTCTTTCTGTCTGTGTGTGCGTTGGTCACACGGATATGCTGTGCAGAAACGGCTGAACCGATCAAAATGTCGTTTTGCGATGACTCACGTGGGTCCAAGGAACCATGTGTTAGATGGGGGTTGAGATCCCTTACGAGAAGGGGTAATTTTGGGGAGGAGTCCGGCCCATTGAGAAGCATTGGGAGTCTTTGTTGCAGTGAACGCAGTGAAAGGGATCATTTAATCCTCAATATTGGCATGACAGTGGGACTGCTGCAGCCGATGTCACATTAGATTGTCTCCCATAAAAAATCTGCGTTACTCTGTGATGCTGCATTTTGTCAAAATTATTTGAGCACTTGTTATATCTTGACATCATGTCATCAAGTGGCAGTGCAGGGGGATCATAATACTGAAGAATGTTAAAACAGTGCTGCTTGAAAATGTATCTGAAAACGTATCTGTTTAACATTTCATTTTAATCGGCTTTTATCACTTATTTTTATCAACATTGTAATGCCTAGCCGTTCCGTTTTCGTTGTAGGCTGGGCACTAAACTAACCATTAATTATTGTATTGTTATTGTATTGTATCAGTAGTACCTAATTACTTAACCCTTAAAGAGCAGAGGACATATTTTGACCATTTTTGTGAGGGCACAGGATACAGTTTATACACCACTGCAATTATGCCTTTATATATTCCATACCTGTCCTTGGTGCTTATGCTTTTTAAAGGCTTGATCTGTTCTAAACATTGGGGCAAAGAAGGAACTTCAATCAGTTGATTACTTTCCATCCAGTTCATCCAGGCATTTCGTTGTTTTAAGACCAAAACTATGACCGTATGTAAACCAGCATTGCCATTATATCTAGATCGTTGATCATTTCGTTCATAAGTTGTTGTCTGCACACACACACACACACATACAAGTGCTTTACCTCGACCACTAAGGTGGACGGTAATGATAGACGCTGGCTTGTATTGAAGTCCGTCATGGTTGATGGAATGTTGCAGCAACTCTGTGCCGGTCTGTGTATGGCTACAGTTGTTTTCTTTGCTGATCTCTACTTCCTGATCAAGTATTCAACATGACACGGTGTGCAGCATTCGTGTGTTGAAGCCTGTCACGAGACACCTGAGAATTTTGAACTCTGTCATCATCATTGTTTGTGGTTTGTCGATTCCGTGATTGCTTTTTGTTGCTGGGCTGCCATGACCGTGGGATGTGTTGAAGCATAATAACATATATTTTCTTATTTCCTGGTGCTCTCTGCTCTGTACACGTTTGCAGTGTGCATTTGTAGCTAGTGTTTTACTCTACCGTTTTAGTGTTTGCCATTGTCATTTTTGACAGCGACATTTGTCTGTTTATGGCATTGATGGTTCTTGAACCAGTGTGTTTAATTTTGATTTTTTGACGAGGAAACTGAGTAGAAATAGTAGTACTGTTGTTGCTAACAGGCCTTTTTCTGTTCCCTAAGTTCTGATAAATATAGAAAGCATGTTATCATTGGTTGAATGTGAACATTACTAATCTTTTCGTCATAAGCAATGCAAAACAGTGTAAAGTTGTGATTCTCGTTGCTGTGTTACCTATTTTCACATTTAAATAGCATCGCAACTAACAGTTTGGTTAAATAGCATTGCAACTAACAGTTTGGTTAAAATAGGGCCATGTTAACTGTTTGCAGTTTTAGTGTTTTAGTTGTGTGCAGTCAGGCAGTAAAATGTAGACAACATCCAAAGTCATAACAATTTGTGATTCTTTAGTAACTTCTGGGCAGTCTTGTCGCTTTGCGTCCTTGCATTTCACCTGTCCTCATTCCATTTTATCGGCAGCTGCTTCCTGTGTCGTTATTATTTAGTGTCTTTTGCTGTTCGGTAGATTTTATTCCTACATACTGGAGTCCATAAGCAGACGTTTCTTAACGTTGCCAGTGTTTTTATGCCTTCAGCAGTCGACAGTGTCACCGAAGACCTAATGCTTTTAAGCTGTCCGTTCGTCCATTTCTTCATCTGGTCAGATATTGTTACCACGATATCTCGTTAATGGCTTTAACGATTTTGATAAAACTGACAGGGAATATTCACTAGCCGCTACCGATGACTTGATTAGATTCTGGAGGTCAAAGGTCAAGGTCACAGCAGGCCTATGAGGTCAAATCTTGCGTGAACACCATATATCTTAAATTTATTGAACAGTCTTGGTAAAACTCAAGTGAATAGCCACTAGCCCAGAATAGCCACTAGCCCATACTCATCACGTGGTTGTATTTTGGAGATCAAAAGTCAACGGTCAGAGTCGCACCTTAGTTCAAGCATGTAGCAGCAACGGCATCCACGTCGACGCTGGGGCGTTGAAGTCCCCATCTACTAGTTAAAGTAATGTTTATCGTTTTCTTCTGCATAGGACATTTGTTCAGAAATTCCGTAGGGAGATACTTAGTATGCTTTCGTGTAAAATATGGTGTTAATAGTTTTTGTTGTGTGCATTTTTCGTGATTGGCATTATGATTGCACAAAATTGTTACCATGCGGTTGGCGTTTTTTGCCATATTCTACTACACTGTGTCTCAACAAAGTTCACACTTTTAGCTTGCTGTAACTTTGACATACATGAACCCATTTTGATGTTTTTCTTGGCAGAAATATTACTGTAAGCAGTCAAAAGATGCTTCAGTTTCTCACCTCACCTAACTAGTGTTTATGCACTACCGGGCAAAACATTGGCTGGGAAGCACGTCTCCGAAACGACTTATTTTGTGTTGAATGGGAATCCATCAGTAAAATCGACCTAAGAAGGGAGCATAGCATCCTGCTGTCTGTTACCCAGAGGCCCGACATTTACCACGTATATCACGGTGTCGGTCATTGTGTCAAAATTGGGGAGTTATTCTTCTCAAGCCTAGAGTGAAAGTCATTGAATGAACAGTATTCCTGGGATATTTTACCATCTCATCAAATGTTAAATGCTATCAAACACGTTGCAAATGAAAACTGTGTTTTTAAGCAAGACAGCACAAGGTGCATTGCGTGTGCAACACAGTTCAACTGCTGCAGTGCAAAATTCTATACTTTCTCGTGATCTATGACCCACCCAACAGTCAGAGTTGATTCCCCCTGAACACAGGATTTAGAGTGTCGTACAGCGGCATAAGTATGAATTGTGAGTCTACAAGGTTGAAGAAATCAAGCAGAGACTGGTTGAAGTCTAGCAAAGCAGTAATAACAGCATTGAAGTGAAAAGATGCAATTTCCGTGTTTCCGTGTTTTGCCAGATAGTGCAAAAGCACTGGTTAGAGGCGATATGTTAAAACATAGCATCTTTTGGTTGCGTACTTTCTCGGTAAAATTTCTGTCAAAAATCATGTTGCTATTATTTATGTGGCTCGGGGCAATCATCTGTCCCCCTTATCCTTTCACTTATCCACTTCCCCCCTTTACTGTATTTTTTAGTATCTTTTACTTTTTCCTTTTTCCTTTCTTACTAACTTCATCTATTTTCTTGCTTTTTTATCTCTTCCCATTCTACCAGTATAATCCCACTTCTTTTCCATGCCGGATGTCGAAGGAGGCGACTAAACCTGGCATTAGTTTTTTTGTGTTGATTTTATGTTATATGTATTGTTTAGTTAAGGATGTATGCTTGTTTTTGTAGTGTTTGATTTAGTTTTGTCTTGTGGTGTGATAGTTGTCTCCCCTGTTGTAGGCGCCCCGCGTGGGGCCGGGGCACTCCCTTTCCCCCTTTTTTCCCTTGTCCATTCACTTCCTCATCTTTTGCTCTTTTCTAAATTTTCCCTTTTTCCTTTTCTCATTTGCTTTACCTATTTTCTTCTTTTGTCCATCCCTTCCCTTTCTACCAGAGTAGTCCCACTCCGTTTCCAGGCGTGAAGTCATAGGAGGCAACCAAACCTGGGTTTAGTTTGTTGTGTTCATTTTATGTTATCTGTGTTGCTTAGTTAAGATTTATTCTCATATGTTGTTGTATTTGGTTTAGTTTAGTCTTGCGGTGTGATAGTTGTCTTTGCCTGTTGTAGGCGCTGGCGTAATAATTTCAATGAGCCTCTCGATCCCTTTCCCTTTGGGGGTGGCTGCTGAACAAAAAGGCGGCCAGGGTTGAGGTTAGTATATCACTGACCTTCCTTCACTGGGTAGAGATGCTCTCCACCCTTGACCTTTTGTCTCTTATATAGCCATATTTGTGCTGAAAAGGGACCTTAAACTACAACTAACTAACTGTTTTGTGTTGGGTGGGACGTAAAACCTTAACTCAATCTAGGGTTACCATATGTCCGGGTTTCTCCGGACACGTCCTCTTTTTGGGCCTCTGTCCGGGCGGGTTTTCGAAAATCGGCGGTTTTTCCGGGTTTTTGGCCCAATCCGCAAGTATATTCGAATGTTGCCAATTGCAAAGGCGTACAATGGCACGAGACAAATAAAGCTCGTTAGTTATCAATACAAGATGTTAGTAACATCTCAAAATGCAATACTTGTTCAAGCTTCGTGTACATGTTTACTGAACAAAAGTAAGCGATGTGCACATCACTAACGACTTAAAGTGATTTTGCATTGTTTCAATAGACCCTAGACTGGTTATTTTTGCCTACTGCGAAAAAGTATCCTCTTTTTCGACTCAGACAATATGGTAACTCTAACTCAATCAATGAAGCTGAGATCAAGCTTCGGTGCTGTTGGTTGGGCGAGGATGATGATAGGAAGTCCATGCGGCCCATGAAACATGCCACTAATCTACCAAAGGTTCTCTTGTGAAGTATGTGGAGGAAAGGAAGACAACGGAGGGAATATATACGTGACTGTTTAGTGTTTGCTCGGTGGCCCTGCAACGTTTTGTGCATGATAATGCCACCCTAAACATCAACGTTTATAATAATAAAAAATAATATAGCTTACGCAAATTCGCCTGGAAAACGACGCCTCGTTTTGAACAAACGTGCACCAAAATGGTGAATTGTTCTTTGTCTCTTACAGGGGTGGAGGGCTGGTCTGGTACCCGTGTGTGGGAGGTCTCCCGGATGCTTGTTTTGGGTTTTACCTAAGAGAAGCATTCCAAAGCAAGACCAATACAAAAGATATGATACAACAAGAGTCGTTAGGCATTGATATGTTATAGGAACTGAAGAACAGCAATTGCACAAGATATCGCATTGAACTGATAAATAGGTCCTGACCTGTGGTGGTTGGTTAGTTTCCACCATGTTATAGGCACTAGCCAAACAACTTAAATGAGCCTCCCTTATCTTTTCCCATTTTTGGTCGTCGCTGAACGAGGTCGGGATTGGAGGTTACTGTATCGTTGTCCATCCTTATTCCTTAACCTGGCGGAACTAAATCTCCGCCCAAGACCTTGTCCCTGATATAGCCTATTTTTGTACTGAAAGGGGACGTTAATCTCCCAGTCAACCAACCTTTGGTTCTTACAAGATTGTTTCAGTACCTGCGTTTTGTGTTTGATTTTGCAAAGCTGTTTCATCTCAGTATTTTTATAAATTACTTTGATCTTTAATAGCGTTGTGCTGCCGCCCTTGTTATTTAGTCACGTTTGCCAAGATTTTATGTTAAATTGCTTTAATAGCATTTTGGTATTTTTGACCATTTTCCAAAACTCGTTGTGTTGCTGTGTTTTTGAGTGATGAGTTAAGAATTCCTTCAACTGAAATGGTTGCGAGTTACTTGAACCACACATATGACAGCTTGGATTGAATCTTCACAGTTAAATCGACATCTTCATAAACGAACACACCATTTACAATACGCAGCAGCTCGACATAGTGC
>Ga0209363_1001151_pt1 | contig 12187 bp, 7 predicted proteins | sample WorMetexBAHAMAS3_FD_187385 | JGI IMG/M metagenome (GOLD analysis project Ga0209363, IMG submission 187385) | Marine gutless worms symbiont microbial communities from Max Planck institute for Marine Microbiology, Germany - Inanidrilus exumae... | ecosystem: Host-associated > Annelida > Digestive... | reverse complement strand
TTTTATATATAATACTGGTGGGTTTTTGTGCACTCTGGGTAGTATTATTTACCGTTTAAATGTATGCTTTACATGCAAAAATGGTGCTTTTGGTCTCAAAGTACTGTGGATGCACCGGTACTTCTGTGTGACTTTTAAAGAAGTGCCGGTACGCCGTACCGGACCGTACCGGCACACTTTAAAGCACTGGCTCAGACCAAATGACCACGTAACAAGTGAGTTACAGCAGCTGCAAATTTATACGCTTTTGCTGTCAAATTTTCTCTGGATTTCACACACACCAAAAATCATAAAAATCAGGTAAATTCTGACAAAGTTATTCAAAAAATAAAAAATGAACAGAGATTTTTTGGGACACAGAGTACATTGTTAGCGCGTAAGTTAGACAGAAAACAAATGGACAATGAACCTGCACAGCCTGCCAACCCCATTCTCTGTATTTAGGGTCGTGTGTGTACCGCCACATGTAGAAATATGTCTCGATGACTTCTGGTCGTAGTATGTAATACTTTTCACCCTGACGCACAGCCTTTGCTTCAGTCGTACCATCAAAACGGAAAGACTCTGGCCCAAGTTTTGAATCTGAAAAAAACAAAACAGTAATTAGTGCATGTTTGCTAGTAAGTTACAACCAATCTGTTATAATGAGCTACATCAGTTGGCTATAGGCTACAAGCTATCCACAAGTGAGGTTACTCACAAGACCTAATAATTTCTGTGCTGTTTGCTATTAACTATCAACTTCATCACTAATGTCCTACTTTTTTGCCCATCTACTGTACTTCTCCACACACAATGATTTTGACCAATATCTGCTCATAGTGCCTCAACTGCAAGAGCTCGCGAAAAATGTTCAATTAGTACTAATAGGAAGTCGACCACGCACTTTCCAACGAGCCATAGATAAACTGTGTACGTTACCCCTAAGTCCCCAAAGGGAGACACAAAACGCGATTTTGTTGTTTTTGCCAGTAAAATCCAACTTCTGTTGAAAGAAGAAGTTTGCTACAAAGTTTCTTTGTGTGAAATTTTACAGCGGCAAAGTTGTAGCTACATCATTTCTCTATCTAACTGTCCATGGATGGATTGCGGGCGACGTCCCCAGCTACCTAAAATTTGCGCTAGTGATCCACCCCTTCGGAAAATGCCAATTTTGACAGATTTCGCTTAACAGTGTCTCAGCCGTGACAGCTAGCGAAAAAAGTTCAATTAGCACTAATAGGAAGTCAACAATGTGCTTTCCATCAAGCCACAGATAAACCCTGTGCATTACCCCTAAGTCCCCCAAAGGGTGGCGCAAAAACGAGAATTTTTACATATTTTTGCATTGCCTTTCATATCATCGTTGCAGTTAATCGTAGACACTTCAAATTTGGTATGCTGATTGATCATAGCAAGTCTCAGCCTACAGACAACAAACTGTCCCTAAAATGGACGTGGTCACGTCACATGATCCACTTTAAATTTCAAGGCCCTAAAAGTACCTCAGAAATAACTGAAGCTAGAATCGTCAAATTTCTTACACGGGTAGGCTATAGCTAATGTTACGAAAAGGATGACATATCACCCCCTAAAAGGGCATGGTTATGGTCACGTGACTGTTTTAAAATTTTGCCGTGATGCAGCGCGTTGCACAAGTTCGTCAGCGACAGCTGCGCCAACTGTTGCATGCTGGATGTCCTCCATCCAATCAACATGCACCGACGGAACTCAAAACACTGACCCCAACTGCAGACAATCACCCACTAGCCTCATCTGTTCTTAACCCACTACTGCATTCCTTATATAAGTGGCGGTGCTACCTCTGTACTGGTTCTCTGATGCCACTACTCTAAATGGCCCAAACATTACAACCCCTGTCTTTCTTGTTAGACAAGCAACAGAGTTAACAGCCTGAATGACAACACTGTTCCAATAATCAAAGATGATACAACGTAATGAAACTGCATTCACACCTGCTCTATCATACGACTCATGGCAGGTGTGAGCAATATCAGCAGCCAGGTTCATGTCGTGTTTTGCATCAGCTGACGACGACGCTCCCAGAGCAAACAAGCCACCTACGGTACAGTCATCTCCTCTGATAATTCACACAATCTCTGTTGGCACCTGTATTATTTGTCTACTTATCAATGTCATCGCAAATTTGGCAGGATCCCATAGGTCTGCAGCAAAACATTTGGAGACTGTTGGAGTAAGATTTCTCACGATACTCAATCAGCACTGTCAAAACCACGGGTTAACGTGAGCCAGATCCGCCGATCACAGATCTTCCATCTCATTCCTGCGTGGGATGTGGCACCACAGCATTGAGTTCTAACAGCTTCATCACAGGTCTCACTAATCTTCAACATAAGAAGCATTTTTGGACATTTTTATTCACTACACAATGGCTCAAAATGAACAAAAATCTAGTTCACCTAGGGATTTGTCCCGTACCACACTGGGGAGATCAAGGCTGGTTTTGAAAAGAGTTGATTCACCCAAGGAGGGGAGGGAGGAGAGAGGGGAGATACAACTCGTCAAAGCTGTAAAATCTGCCGATAGTTCACACATTTATAGCTGCTGTGATGTTTTGCCCACTGCACTCATTAACACCTCGCGTCATTTCAACTGCCAGTAACGACAAAAAACAAATGATACACACAACTCAACAGTGAAAACATTATTCAACTGCTTTTGTCAGACGGATTTTACACTTTTAGGTCTAGCCAACTATGTTTTAAATTCTAGTTAAGCTTTAGCTGAAACACTCAAAAAATTCTGTTTTAGTATTATAACCTTCTAATGTTTTAGAAAAGTTTCAGCTGGTTAAACTGACCAATTGTTCTGCTTATGCTTACATATCAATGTATTCATCCAGTCAGCTCTATGACGTTGTTACCCACGCCGGCTGTACAACTGCCGGCATGGAGTAGGGCATTCAGTCATATTATTCTGTTTGTCTGTGCTCTCAAATGAAAACGGCTTGAGCTATCAGCACCAAAGTCTGTAGACACACAGTCCATGGCAGGACGTTGGCATGCACTGACCCAGAGGTCAAAAGGTCAAATCCTAACCCAAATTGATACGACTGCACATTTCTCTAGTTGGTTAGATGACAAGAATGCCAACTGTCCTGTAGAAACCTACTCCAGTACCAGCTAGTTAACAGGAAGTAACTATCTCTGAAAAGTTAAACAAAAATTGAAAGTGGTACATTCACTTAATTAACAGGAGCCACAAGATTACGTCATTATAATGTCAAACACTAGACATCAGAAAGTGAAATGACTTATTACTGTTACTCTCAGCAGCTCATAAACCATTCACGTCTTCACTGCTTTGATTAATGATAGCAATGCATCAACATGCTTTTGCACTGTAGTACCATCTTACTCACAATATAGTAAGGTGCTCCGAAAGCTCACACGTCTAATAATATTGAAAGAAATTCCCATACCATATGCAGAAAAAGTTACTAATTTACTTACACGGGATCTTATATTTATATTTACAACAATATGTCAATATACAAATGTCAAAATGGGCATGATGGGACAGCAGCATGTTCTGCCACAGCTGCGACAATTAAGTACCATCATCAAGTTCAGCAGTCCATGTAACAAACAAGTTACAACTTTCACTGCGCAGTAATGAAACAATTAGCCCCGTATGGGGACCGACGGTCGACTCTTCGCAACTGATGTTTGTGCCAATTTAAAAGTGACGTGACATAAAAACTAGGGCGAATATAAAAATCCAGCCCGATCAAATTTAGATATTGTGCCCTAGTTTATAAATCCATGGTCAGTTGCCAGCTCCTGTTGTAAATGGCGGAGGAGATAGCTTTTGAAAACAGCCGGATTTCCAACTTTGAAGGGCTCGTGACACTGACTTTGACCTTCGATTGGGTCATACGGCATACCATCGTGCATCACTCATCGACCTCTACCTACATGCCAAATTTCATTGAAATCGAAGAGTCGACCTAAAAAGCTGAAAAACAGCAACTGGAAACGTTATGGGAAAGTAGCTTTATTTTTTGGTACCCACACACACACACACACACACCAACACAAACGTTTTATTACAGTCATTATACAGGCCAACGTGCGTTGGCCAGCACCATGGTTCCAAAAAAAACCAGTTCAATGTGCTCCACCATTCTGGAATAATCCATCGGAAAATCTGACAAAATCCAACGCCTCTTACGTCCCCGGCCTCCCAAGGTCATTTGAAAGTCACCATAATTTTAAGACTTCAAAATAATTCAACGAGCCCAAGAAAATGTTACAAATATCACTCAAATATCTTCAGTAGTTCTGGCTCAGCTCATAAGAGCAAAAATTAAAAAAGTGCAAAATTTTTACACAGTCATGACAAAAGTCACCTAAAATAATAATTACCAATAAAGCAAGCCAAATGATCCATCTTGTGCTCAATGCGGCCATTCTTCCACTCCGCAACATAACGCAATCCTCCATTTGATGTCATTATCAACCTCTCTTCAATAACCTTCACATGAACAGCTGAATTCTTGTACCGAGTGACTGGCGAATTTTGCAAATGTCAGAACTTTCCACTAGTAATTTCTATGGTTTTATTTATTAAAAGTTCAACTAGAGTATCTGGAATTCTGGCCAGTAAGACTGCACTCAAACCAGTACCACCCAATACCAGTTCTTGACTGTTCCAAAACAAGAGAAGAACTGGAAACCCTGTACTATAAATGACAGCTGCTAACTAACTACTGTGAATGCTACAACATACAAGCCAGCATATCACGTCACTTAATACAGCAACAAATAATTATCTATAACATTTCTATCTAAACTGTGGGAGATCTGCCATTTCACCTCTCTGCTTTATATATGGATTAATCAGTCTCTGCTAATAACTGACTGACTGCCCTGCTTGCAATACTTGTTTCATACAGTAATACTAATACAGTCAATGCTAAAGTATACCTTCACAGCAGCATGGTACATTTCCAATGCTTCAGAGTCAGTTTTATTTGACTGCAGCCAAGCTTTGAGCAGATATTCGTAGAATGAGTCTCCCAACGCACCCATCGACACATGCTCTGTCACACACAGTACACAAAATGTTCACTGCACACAGTACATTTTCCATATTCACCCAAAATTACTAAAATGTAAAAATCGTTGAAATGTAGCCGTTCTCCATGGTCCACCAAAATGTGGGAGTTTAACTTTGATTAACAATGTCATCACACTGTCACAACTGCCTACTCTGGTAAACGCACCCCGGCACTAACCAAGGGACTGCTAGTGATATGATGAGACTGATACAACAATATGAAAGCCAACGACGTTGCAAACTGACATCTTCGTCTCTTAATGATAATATCAGTTCATCTTGCTGACTGCCACATTGTGAAAATGGCTTGTGTCCAGTGTGAATGTGCAATCAAATCGGCCATGATGGCCATGAAAATTTAAATGGTTCACATGATGTGACCACGACCTGTCATGGTGACCATGGTCGCAAGCACAAGTAGCCGTTGTCTTTTCTGTTGGGATCGTGAAACTGATCTGTAATGAACGAAAGTCCATACTATCGGAGTCCATTCTAACCGTATTATCACACACTGAAGTTAAAAGAAACACAGCTGGGCCGAAGAAAAAAGTACGTATTAAATGAGTATCTGTTATAACCGATTCCACTATAACAAAGTTTCATTGTAAATAAAAAGCAGTTTGTAATGTCAGAAAACAAATGCACACTTAGGGAAATTTTGTCAAAGTTTTCCTTCCACATCAACAACTGCTGTCAACCAAATGTCACACCACTGATAACATGCTGCTGCAGACCATGTCGTCCACTCACCAGACATATTCACCACGTGGTGTGCATACACTTTCATGGTAAGGTGGATTAAATTTGCTGACGATGTGTGGGAAATCCATTATGGTTGAAACGGAGCAAACTTCATCTTAATCGGTTACCATATGTACTCACATACAAGTCGAAAAACTTGGGACAGTTCTGCCCCATCAAAATTGGGGTCAACTTATATGCGGGTCACAGTAGGTCAGCATATGTGCCACGAATTTTTCCCTAATGTGGACGATGTCAGCCGAGCTGGTGACTGAAGGATGCTTTGCCCCGTAGCACGGATCGGCCCCGTGGGTCACTGACACTTCACGTTGGTCTGCGTAACTTGATACTGCAGCGAGATGAACGGGTGGGCAAAAGAGGAGTACCGATCCGTGCCGCATTATTGGCAGGCCTATCACTAGCGTTCGAGCCAATCTCATCTCTTCTAGCCTCAGCCTCTCTCCTTCAGTTGCATGTTAACGTCCGTCACAGTCTCAATGGGCGTGACTGGCACATGACTGACATCGCAAAGCGGTGTATCATAGTGGTGGTGTTGGACGCAACCGTGCAGTGCTGTGTCTCACCTTGCTGTGATCAGCTGTTAAGCTCATCGTACTCCTATATGTACATATATATGTACATGTACATGAACATATACACATGCATGTACACGTACACTTATACATACACATATATTATTCTACATAATGCATCACGTTCACCACTGCTATATACAAATCATTATTACTTTGCATCCAATTTACTAAGATAGCATACTTACGTTGCCCCCACTTTCCACTATGTGGATTTAAATAATTCGGATATAGACCACCAGGTTTATCCAGCTGCTTCAGAACAGTTCGTATCTGGTTGACCTGTGAAAATAATTTAAAACAAAATACGAATTAACTATCTGTGCAAACTAACAACTAGCATATCATCATTCTCAAAGAACAACATTTTTGTAATACCTAACATAATTATATATTACATACTTAACCTAACTGGTGGTGATCGTGAATTTGATGCGGGTGCAGCTGACATAATGAAAGTGATAATCTTGAGTACAACTTGGAGTATGGACTCTAAAACGGACGCAAACTTGGGGATTATATAATATATATATATTAATTCGGCTTTGCAATAAGGTCATTAATTGTCAAGCTCCTGCTCTGTCATTCATTATGTTTCTATTGACAGCATGTATAGTATGCATAGTGACAATCCGTCTTAACAGTGGCAGCAATTCTGTATTTCTGAGCTATAGTGAAACTAAGTCTGTCCTATCTTTATCACTTTTCACGCCTTCATTAGCAGTATGTTACACTTGTTATTTCAGTCATCGTACTAACATGTTGTTTGTACCATGCGTTCTTTTTTTGTGATTTTCTGAAGTCAGAAATGAATGTTACAAGTCCACACAGCAAGACATATCAACAGACATGACTCCATTGAGATGGTGGTTCTAAAACAACTGCAATCAGTGATTCAATACAGAACTAGTGAAGAATGTATAAAAAAGTAGTCTTTTACCTTCTCTAGGTAAACAGGGTTGCCAGTAATGTGCGAAAGATATGCAAACTCTAGATGTAGTGTACCAAATTCAGCAAGTATGGAACAACCACCGGATGCCCAACCCCAATTCCGTCCAGTGCCACTACAATGTAAACAAATGCAATCGTGCATGTAATATCACATTAAATAATGCACATCAAACAAAGCATGTTTTTAAAGCTGTCTGGCAACTGAAATACATGACTTTGGATGACCATTCTGTGACATGTTAAAGATAATACTTAAGCTGGCATAAAGCTGCATGCAAAGTACTGTACATTTCCTTTATGTCCTATGTGTTGTAGCATACAGGTCACAGTGGTCTAGTGGTAACACATCTGACTGCAGTGTGCAAAAGCTCAGGTTAAAATCTCATTGCAAACAGTTGTGTTTGTCATGACAGCCACTGTAATGTACAGCCTCTGGCAAATGCTACAAACCTTTACAACAGATCTTCAACCTTCTGTAGAACAACAGAATGAACGTTAGATTTTGGGCTGAATAACAATAAATAGTAATCGTGGAAGTAGATGACGGCAGCCTTCGTCGGCAGCCACTTAGCACTGTAGTAATCTATATATTAAAATCCGTAAGTTTGACCTTTTGTTTGGCCAAGGGCGTGGCTTACGTGGGCAGATGGACAAACGGCAGCGGGTGGGTGGCAGGCGGCGGGCAGGTGGCGTGCTGGCGACGGCCTAACGAGCAGGCAAGCCAAAATCGCGCAGAGCGATTTTGATGCAGAGAGATTTTAGCTTGTCTCATTGAATGAACAAAGTGAACTCTCGTGATAGCTTGGCCATGAGCAACAGCACAACAAATGTCATTTCATGTTTCAGTGTGATTATTAGCCAGTCAAATACATTTGCCTTATTTCTTGAAAGTATTCATTAAATCACACATTACTCAACAAGTTTCACAACCAATAACCGCAGTACCTGTGATCAAGTCTCGGCCCTCACCACATATATTGAGAATGACCCTACTTTTTGTGTTCTAGGCTTCAGTCTGCCACATGCATAGTGGTGCATCTTAACCCAGTTCAGTCTGTGCATCCTGTCTGAAGAAGTGGGGCCTGTTATCATCCAATTTATGCGCCTGCAATGACACTGAGACGATATCCCACATCATGGAGTCCTGTCACACCAACAAACTGGACTGTGGCATCCTCCGTCTTCACTCTGCTGATGAAACTGCTGTTCAGTGGCTGAACACACATCTCGCGTGACGCATATGACAACAACAACTGGAAATGGCACCATTCGAAAAAGCACATACGAGTTTCTATTAGCATTCTATAGTAACTATGTTACTGTCTTGCACTGTTTCTGTGATATAGCGAGATGTTGGTTGAAAACCTCCGTTTTAACCTACTCCTCCTGTGTTTTGCACCCTTTAGGGGTTACCTGTTGCAATTTTGCCGATATTTTTGGCACCAGAAAACTAGAGTCCCTGGGCTATATAGTACGGCATTGTTTTGGCGATCCTAGGTTTAGCCATCTTTGTAGAAAGAACACTGACTTGTGATGGTCGGATGGACGGACACATGATGACAACATATATCACTCTAGCATAGAGTAGTGCAATAAAAAACAAACGTGCCTATGACTGGAAATGAAAGGATAATGTATAAAAGTTCCTATGAAATTGTCATTATTACTGCACAATGCTATGCCAGCATGGCATATGATGTCATCGTGTGTCTGTCTGTCCATCTATCTGTCACAAGTCGTAGTTCTACAAAGATGGCTAAACCTAGGATCACGCAAACAACTCCATACAATAGTCCAGGACCCAACACCAAAGATCTCCATGAAATTCCAATGGGGTCACACTTAACGGGGGTGCCAAATAGAAGTGGGGTAGGTTACAATCGGCAATTTTCAACTGATATCTCAAACAGGGATATAGTTACCATTAAACACTAATAAGAACTCGTTTGTGCTCTATCGCACAGTGCTATTTCCAGTGATCTTGAGTGACCCTAACTACCCAAACCACCCCATTTTCAACATTTTGTATCGCCTTTCATATCTCCATCGTTAGTGGAGATAGAGACTTAAATTTGGTAGGTAGGCTGACAAGTGCTAGCAAGTGCTAGCCCACGGATGGCAAACTATCCCTGAAAGGGGTGTGGTTAGGTCATATGAACCGCTTAAATTTTGGTGGGTACCAACCATATCTCTGGAACGGATGATCATCTCAGGCGTTGTCAACTTAGGTGGACGGTCAGTGTGGTAAACTGGTGACCATCATCGGTCACCAGTTTATAACACTTACCATCGACATCTGTGTACAGCGGAGACTTGTTCAGTTAGTCACCTACTGGTCATCTGTGTTAAATTTCAATGGACTATTTGATAAACTGCATGCAGCAAGAACCCCTGATCATGATTGGAATTCTCTCACCTCTAAACCACTCTAAGAATAAAGGTCCTCAAACAGTCGACTAGTTGATGACAGCATTAATATGCAATGATCTCTAATGTACAACATAAACACAAGTGCACAGACATACGTGCGCCCATTAACCATTGCCATTGGTATGCCAGTTGGCGTGTTGAAAGCAGGCATCAGCTTATCAGCTATTTCTATAGCTTTTGTTTTGAACATCTGTAAACGAACACCATAAAAATCAATATTTTATGGTGTATGGAAGCTGAAAGCAACTCCCAATGACAAAACTAACAAAAATAACAGCATTATTTCACTGAAGAGTAACCATGATGCATTTGAAAATATTCGGATTACACACAAAACCAGAAGCATAAACCATTTGATATAATTTGTGAGATACAGTTACATTGTACAGGGACCACACGGCAGGCGGTCCACATCATTTGAATATTGCGCTAAACTAATACAAGACCATGACATGCCAACTGACAATCACAGTCTGTGAAATTCTCCTTTCCATCTGTAACAGTAACAGACAAGTGCTGTAGCAAAGGTTGCACATTTAGTAATTTGTGATGGTCACACTAAGTTGATAACACCTATTATGCGATGAAAAATCCTAAAAATTAGCCCCATGCGGGACTGGCAGTCGACTCCTACTTACTGCCAACTTCAAAGTCATGTGACACAAAAACAGGACAAAAATCAAAAATCCGGCCCCGATAAGCTTTAGGTATTGCCCCCTAATTTAAGATTCCGTGGTCATTTGCCAGCCCCCATTATGAATGGGGGAGGAAAATAGCCTTTGAAAATGGCCGAATTTCCGACTTGCAAGGGCTCCTGACCTTGACCTTGACCTTGGATCGGGTCATACTGCATACCATCATGCGTCGTTCGTCGACCTCTACCTATATACCAAATTTCATTGAAATCAAAAGAACTTTTTGTGGAAGGACGGACGGACGGATGTACGGACAGATGGGCGGACGAACATTTGAGACCCACTTTATTAGGTCGACTCCTCTCGGAGGAGTCGACCTAAGAGTGCAAAGTCCAGAATTAAGGAGATGAAAGAAGCAGACTTACAGTCAGAGAGAGAATAGCAGAAATACTGAAATGGCTAAAAGTCACTCAAGCTCACTCTGCATTAACCGTATCTTCATTAAAAGTTCATTTTAGACTGTTTCGGAGATTGTATAGACAAAATTACGATAACAGACAAATGAGACAATTACAATGTTATTGTAAAATGCAGTAAAACTGTCCATACCGAATCATTAGTTAGTGCATAGCATGCCAGCATGCCACCAACAAAACGAATGTTCACTTCAAATACAGAAAACTCAAAACCCTGGATGCAAAATACAATAATAAAATTTATTGCCCTGTAATGCCCTAAAACAATAATGGCATTATAAAAACAACACAAGCAAATGAATTGCTGAAACCTAAAATACCTTCACCATCCAATCATGTATGTGTAGTTTTAAAAAATATTTTAATTTACCATTTACCTAACTAGATATGACAACAGAGCATTAAAAGCAATGATATGTCACATTATATTTATCAACAATACAATACAGTTCATATAAATAAATTATCATGCAGCAGAAATGTAATACGTTTCCGTACCCAATCAATGCGCAGTGATTTTTCAACCCAGTTACGCCCCTGAGCATACTCCGTTTCAAGGCCCATTATGTACAGTGTATCCAGGGCATCGACGATGGTTGCTCCAACAGCAGCATTACCAAAAATGCTAGTAGAATGACCACGACGAGAAATCGGCTTCAGCTCATTTTGGCCCCAAGCGTATTTGACATACATACTCCATGCAAATTGCATCATCTGTCACAAGCAAAGCAGTTACCAACAGACATGGTTCAACGCTATAAACAGTTCACATACTGTAACACATATTGCAATATGGCAATATGTCTATTCTTTGTTCACGTTATGAAGTTCTGGCCAGATAATGTTGCTTGTTGTCTCTTTTATTCTTTTTGGAATAAATCTTCTCGACTTTGTTACTACCACCACTACTGTGAGCACTCAATCAATCAATCTATCTATCTACACTTAATTATTGCGTTGGTGGCTCAATCTCACACTTCAAATTCCCCATGGCAGTGGAAGCACATACTTTAGGTGGCACTTTAGTAGTGATGGCACGATATGGCCGTGGGGGAAAACGATGGATACGATACTGTACAAAATATCGCGATACGATACGATACGATATACGGTCCCAAAACGCTCTGCCGTATGTAACGATCAACAGTCTAAGATTAATGCAGCGTTCTCACTGACGCTTTTGCACGCGTTCAAACGCCATCAACGGTCGACGGCATTCGAACGCTGTGCATAACCTTCGGCAGCGTTCGAGCATGGGGGACGGTACGGTATCAGAAAT
>Ga0209363_1001149_pt1 | contig 12194 bp, 9 predicted proteins | sample WorMetexBAHAMAS3_FD_187385 | JGI IMG/M metagenome (GOLD analysis project Ga0209363, IMG submission 187385) | Marine gutless worms symbiont microbial communities from Max Planck institute for Marine Microbiology, Germany - Inanidrilus exumae... | ecosystem: Host-associated > Annelida > Digestive... | reverse complement strand
AAAATTACGATATCTCGGCAATTGTTTGAACAACCTAGTGACTTTTCAGTATTCACTTAATATTTTTAAGCAATACATGTACATCACAACATGAACATAAAAGAGGATACGGTATTCTGTGACTATGCGCACAATTCAGTATGGACTTGTGAACTCGGCTATGGGGCAGATACCATGTTCCACAGAACGTATTTCTTGTTTAATCTAAATCTACTATTATTACTTTATTTTAAAATTATCGTACTTCCAGGAATTAATCTGTATTAAATTTTAATATTTACAATATAGCATTACCCTAAAGGCACAATATGACACAAATTGTGTTGAAAGTGCCATTAAACCCCAACCAATCAACTGACCAACCGACCCCAACTTGCACAGTATTAGAATATTCAGGCATTCGAGGCGTATCGTGATTACACGCTACAGAAATTGACATTCACATATACATGACATCTCAAAGTATTAACTGAAATTACACTAGTGTGACAGCAAATATAAACAGACAAATATGTGCTGTTTAATATTTTTTTTTAAACATAATGCAACCAATTCTGTAAGTATTAAATGAAACACAGACCAAGTTTAACCAGTGATTTTTCTAGCATTCTAGCTTTGAAGGGAGTTCATTGTCACTCTTTCCCAGTGTTTGTTTAATCACTAAACGAATCCTCTTGCCCTGCCCATTTTTTCTTTGGATCATTTTGTTTCAGGATGGGAGTTGGCAAAGATCAGGGTGGGAGATTTTCTCACTCAATCCCTGGAATGTATAAAAATCACTGATGTTTAATAACGAAAACAGATACATTACATTACTGCAGGAATAAAATAACTATAAACACGTCTACTTACTGCTCAAACACTACTCTAATAACAAGTAGCTCAGCTGTCGCTGACGAACCCGTGCGACGCCCTGCATCATGGCAAACGGTAAAATTTTAAAACAGTCACGTGACCATAACCACGTACGTTTAGGGGTGATACGTCATCCTTTTGGCAACATTAGACATAGCCCACCTGTGTAAGAAATTTGACAATTCTAGCTTCATTTATTCCTGAGGTATGTTCAGGGCCTTGAAATTTAAAGTGTATCATGTGAAGTGACCACGCCCATCTCAGAGAAAGTTTGCCGTGCATAGGCCGCTGGGGCTTGCTATGATCAATCGGCAACGGCAATTCGGCATACCAGATTTGAAGTGTCTGCAACAAACATAAAAGGCAATGCAAAATGCAAAAAATTCTCGTTTTGACCCACCCTTTTGGTGACTTAGGGGTAACACATAAGGTTCATCTCAAACACTACTGTAATAACAAGTAACTCAGCTGTCGCTGATGAACCCGTGCGACAGGTTCATCAATGGAAAGCGCATTGTCGAGTGTCGACGTACTATTAGTGATAATTGAACTTTTTTCGCTAGCTATCACAGCTGAGGCAGTGTAGAAATCGGCGTTTTCTGAAGGGGTGGGTCACTTTGAATGCAAATTTTAGGCAATCCTTCTATGGACGGTCAGATAGAAGAATGACGTAGCTACAAATTTGTCTCTGGAAGTTTTGACATAAAGAAAGTAAGAAACTTTTCCGCAGCCTACTTTCGACAGAAGATGAATTTTACTGGCAAAAACAGCAAAATCGTGTTTTGTGCCACTCTTTGGGGAACTTAGAGGCAATCTATAGCTCGCTGGAAAGTGCGTGGTTAACTTCCTATAGTGATAATTGAACAATTTTCACTAGCTCTCATGGTTGAGGCACATGATATTAGTCGAAATCGTTGTGTTCAGAAGGTGGTAGGTCACTTTGAGCGCAAATTTCAGGGGGAATGGGGCATCACCCACCAGTGACTGTTGGTGTCAGTAAACAAGAGTCCCTGGTCTATCACCTGGCATTGTTGGCGTGATCCTACATTTAGCCGTTTTGATACAATACAGGCGTGTGACAGACTGACGGACAGATACACGATGACAGCTATAGCATAGCGCCGTGTGGGTAAAGACCATTTCTTAAACAATGTCATCATCACTAGTGCGAAATGTCTGAAGATTTCCAGCTGGATGCTGCGCCTAGACAACTGGGCACAGGACCTGTCTAATTAATCAATCGTTCACTGTACTTTTTGCCACAGTAGCGGCGACGAATCTTCAGCGGAGTGTGCCCGGCATCGGTTCGCATCGCTGGCGAACGGCCTCCAACCGCAGCAGAGAGTGAGCGTCTGCAACAACGAGTGTCTCGTGAAGACTTTGATGACACTGTTTCTGCTAATTGGGTTGCTCGGCTGCGAGTGGTTAATTTTCTTTGCCTGTATCGTCGATCGACAGATTCTGGGCCCTAATCACATTACATAACAAACACATAATAGTCACAATTAACAATGCATACCCACTACAGTATCATCATCGTCATCATCAAATTTTTAGTGTGGTTTAAAGACTTAAAACTATTGCATGGACCATTGTACTGGGGAACATGAGAGCCAAGTCAGAGTAATGTCAGACACAATCAGACAATGTTGGATCAGCGGCGAAATAAGTATGCTTTCAGCCTGTAAGTAGTTAAAATAGGAATTGTTATAGGTCTTCACAGTAGCAGTAGTGAAGTGTCACAAGAATACGCTGTCCTCACTGAAATTCCTATTGAAAGTCGCACTCTGACCTCATGTTTATTATCCAACCCCCCTCCGTAGGGGTGTGAAGTACTGTGATTAGCATATGTCCGCCGGCAAGTAAACACCAGTCTGGCACTGGATGTACAAACAGTTGACCCGGTGAACAGACTGAGCAGCTCGCAAAAAGGTAAGAGTGGCAGCCATCTCAGCAGTCATGAAACTGTGGCTGAACTGAACACCAGTCTGTTGTCTACACCTTTTGTTCAACATACTCGAAGACAATGATGCTGTTCCGCTGTTCTGTCACACAGACACTTCTGAACTCTAAAATCGTGATGTTGTTAGATTTAAAACAGCATAACCTTGTCGAATACTAAGTCAGCCACATAAAACTCGCCAAGTCTGAACTCGTAAATATATGTGTAATGTTTCGTTTAATAATTCCAAAAGACAGCCAAACAGCTGACAAACATTGAAACATAGGGACACATAACTATTTTACATTCACTATACAGGTCAACCTCTGTTAACCGGCATCCTGTTAAGAACTGGAGAATTTGCTTTAGCAATGTTTTAATGCCTGCATGCCCTAGAGTTCTCTACAACGGTATTACCTACACAATCTCAGTATCATATTTTGCTAAAAAAAATATAAGCAAAAGTCACAAGAGGAATTTTTATCTTTTTTTCTGTCACACCCCATGCATGTGCAGTCTAACAAACCTTTAAATGCTGAGGTGATGAAGTTCTCTTATTATCGACACACACATCGGTTGCTTCGTTGTTACTGTCACACGTCAACATAGAAGTGTCGTCGGCAAACAGACATCCAGTGCTCTCTACCACTTTATTAACTCGTAACTGCAATGGTGAACAACAACCTTTCTTTCTATATTCAACAGCGTGCTTGGTAGATTTCTTGATTGCACACAACCACGATGAACTACTAGACATGTGACACGAACCAGGAGATCTTCTTGCTATAATTTCAACTACACTTCTGCCACTGTCACTTGCCACTGACTTTCTATGAGACAGCTTAGGCGTACAACCAGCATCAACCTTCACCACTGAATATTCTGTGTCTCCATCGACTTCTTCAGTCAAAGGCATTGCTAAATATCAGGATACAACTGCAACAATTATACATCACACCACCACATAACGTAATTGTATGTAGCATCAAACTGCTGAGAAAATGATGGCACAACTGCAAAAAGATTGGCTTACAAAAACAATTTTGTTCAGCATATGCTAAATTCTATTACCTGTTTTGACTCAATCTAATTTTTATTATTTGGAACTGACAGGAGTAAAATAATATGTGTAATTAGATTTTTAATAGTTATAACGGTACATAGTGTGAAATAAAGTTTATACTAATAATAATAGTAATATGGATCGCATTACCATCCAAAACGAAGCTTATATTACAATGCACAGTTCAATGCTAAGTAAAGTATACGAATACGTCGATTAGTATAGCGCATTTTTTATGCAAAGCGCCTCAAATGCGCTCAGACATGGATCACACAGTTTTACATGCAAATTACACCATGCCTGCCTTTACTCCCCAGCCGCAGAACATCACCGCCCTTTGGCTGGTACTCATTTTACTGTCCCACGGAGGGTAAAAGGCTGAGTCGACCTGGGTGGTTGGCTACATACCGAAATAAAGTGCCGCCTCCGGGAGTCGAACCTGGACACGGTCATCCATCCCAGTACTAACGGGTCCGTAGAAACATTGCATCGGACTAATCGGCCATAAATATTGAATAAACACGGACAAAAACCACGAATCGACCCAGCTGAATAGCTAATCGGCCGCAAAAAATCATACAGCAAGCGTCTGCATTGTCCACATCAGAGTGCTTGTCTATGTCTGCTGTGACTAACGTCATTCATTGCGGCCGATTCGCAGTTTAGCTAGGTCGATTCACTGTTGGGCGATTGACAGACAGTTAATCGGCGTGTAATATATTTTTCCACTGTCTGGTTTTCGTTGATGCAGTTTAGCATTTCATTGTGTTAATTGGTGTGATTTATAATATACCCATTGGTTTTTGTCCGTGTTTATTCAATATTTATGGGGGATTAGTCCGATGCAATGTTTCTACAGACCGCAGTACTAACAGGGCTCAGCGTAGGTTAACTTCAGGTAACTAAGCAGATGTTGTTGTTGTTGTTAAGCAAATGACGAAGATTAGTACTAGGCTAAGTAAGACAGCAAGAAAACATAAATGGTCATGTAAACAACTGACATATCAAGTAAATCTAATGCGGTACGAGTTGGACGAGTTGACCTAGGCACGGGTACGACTTGACAGCGGTACGAGTTGACTTATAATCTAGAAACTTTACACATATGCCTGCGTCACATATAATATGTTAGATTTGATTTCCACTAATGAAAATGTCGATAAAGACGTCTGCGAAAAGGAAAAACATTCTTCTAACCAAAAAATCAACAAAATACAAAATTTGTTTACAAATACTCTACGGCGCGAAATATTTAAAACACTACAAGTATGTAAACGTTTTGCTGTGTTATTACTGCGCTCATGGTGGATAAAGTAGGCTATTGTGAATTGTGATCATCGCGTCTGTTCGCTGGCATGAAAAATTTCACCATATTTTTTACACACGTTACCTGTGGCCTTGGATAAGTCTACTTGTGAAGGCAATGCAGCATGTGACGTACTTCCGATTTCACACAATAGAGCAAATGGGCCAGAATGAAACACGATGCATGTTTCATCCAATTCGCCATGTGGCGGCACCACGAGTTAAGTCTGCCGTGTCTAACTGAATCTTATTTGTAAATTTTTGTTAAGTCAATTTCTAGGCGATATAATGCTTGGTAACGATATCAATATATCATTTGTAACTGCGATGGTGATGATCAGCTGCTGTAAACAAAGTCAGACAGTCAATAGTCAGCTTTATCAACAAGTTGGCAGCCACAGTTTTGCGCCAAAACAGTTGAGAATTTTTTTAAATGTAGCTTGAAACGGAGCAAAAGAGAGAGATAAAACATTAGAGATATCACATAATGGGGGTATTGTTGTGGGATGAATTCCCCATCCCCCCGATTCGTCCTTGGTACAGGACTTCTTACTATAGAAATGGTGTGCATAAAGTATAAGTGGTAATTATTCATTAATAGCATTGATGTCTGAGCTAAATCAATTTTTAGTGACTGGGTATACCCACCCACGGCATATACCAGTCGCTTCTTGCAATAATTTTTCTCTGGAGTTGCAAATCGCTATAAATTAATTACCAGTTGTACGCAAACTAAAGTCGTTACAACTAGTTTTAAAGCCACGCTACCTCAAAAACTGTCGCCCATAGTAATGACTGGCCTTCTGGGCGTGAATATGTATTATTGTCCTCTGAATTCCCTACAATTCAACCAAGTCACTTGCTGAGCTCTTTTTGTTTGTTCCTTATTTTTCTGTTTTTGGTTCAGTGCAGTAGAATACGCTATGTCAAGTTGTTAGCACACTATCAACATTCAGTATTATATCGTATCTTGCCTCAGTGTGGTATAACACAGCCAGTCCATAACTGTCACACAGAACACAGAAATATTTGTGTCAAAATTTACAAGACATGCAAACATCAACGTTACCCATCGTGTTGTGTTAAATGGATTGCATTTTGCATAGCCTCAGTCGAACTCGGCAATATATTAACGACACAATGGTACAATTACATGTTCAGTGAATACACTGTTCTGCACATTGTCTGCAGAAGGCTAGTAGCATGTCATATGAGCAACAACAGACACACTACCACTGTAGTACTACTTCAAATACGTGTAACTTTCAATGCAATAACAAAACACAGATTACCTCCACCACCCTTTGCAGGGTCCTGTTTTCACGGCTGTTTATTTGTGAACGAGATAAGGCAAAAAATTTTGGGTGAATTTTCATGAAATTTTGAGACTGGGTAGAAAACGAATCAGATGAAGAGCTAATTTTGGAAGTCGAGGTTAAGGACAAACCAGTTACGGACAGACCAGTAATCGATTCATGATGTGAAACTGGGAAAACCAATTCTAGCCCAAATTCGAGCCAATGTACCTGCTGCTTGCCAGTAATGGCACTGTGCCGATTGTAATGTGGCATGGCAGAGATATGAGCTCTACCAAATGCCGACTAGTTTATATGTGAAGTCAACACAGTGACCACTCAAGTGACTACGACAAACAACAATATGGTTCTGTATCAGACGACTGTTGTTTGAAACAGATACTATACAATTACAAAGCATCCTATTTGTCCAATCTATTCCGTCTCTTAAATGACTTACTATGTATCAGGTTAGATGTTAAACACAAGTCACTTGATTACTGTGTGATCAGGCAACAAATTACTTTAACTTCTGGCATTACAACCATCTCCGTTTAAACTCCGGTTTTCTTTCTGCAGATCCTGTAGAAATGTGACTTCCTGTCACGCACCAGCAATGTCAAAACACCGAAGGAAATTTGAAGCACTGAAGATCAACTAGACAAAAATCATCCATTGGCCTTGTCCTTCCATCACAAAGACGTCTGAGACAACGGCGGCATTCCCACGCCAGTATTCGAATATTGTGATTATTCATTATTATTAGGTTAATGGGTGGTCTGCAAAAACGATGGAAAAACGCACGTTACTGTATCAGGACCAACACACTGGATAGAATGATTTGCAGCAATGCACGAAATTTGCAATATCAGAACTGCAGGTGTGAACTTCTGGGGAATAGGTGTGTCCCATGACATATTACCTGGCAGGCATATTCACAGGAAAATCCGTGAATATTTAATCTTTGATCTCCATTATATGGTCAAGAGAGACAGACTGACATGATGACACCAGCAACTGGTCACCAGTAAAAATGTACATTTCTTCCAAACTCCGGCCCACCTTCTTGTGACATCCACCATTCACGTTACTGTAATATAATATAACTGATAGTAGTCATACTACAGCTACTCTACATGACATCTGGCCCATGAGATCTGTGTAGCTTCAGTATGGACAGCGGCTATGGGTCACACCCCTCAAATAACAATGACAACAACAAGTACAACAACAAACAGAACACAAACGATCAGCTGATCAGCAAAGGGGCTCATAAATATAAAATGTGCTTTTTATTTTACTCGGCAATGTTCCTGAAGTAGCCAGCCAAATGCTAACAGTGGCCATAATAAGCACTACTGTTGGCGAAATTGATCGGTCACTATCATATACAAGTTGCTAAAGTCATGTAGACAGTGGCCACAAATCTTCTACAGGAAAGAAAATGGGTGCCAATTTTTCGGCAAGTGTCAGACGGAAAACCAAGAATGGGTGATCAATTACAGTGAAACACTGTCACAAGTCAAATCTTTCACCATCAAAGCTTTGCTTAAAGTTCAATCATCCAGTAAACCACTACATTTCCCACTTATTTATGCAGCAAAGTATTCCATTCAACTTGGAGGAATTTTCACTAAGACGCAGTTTTGTGGCGTCAAACATTTTGCAACTGAGACACTGATGAACGCAGACATACCAGTTACACATACAACTCTGTCATCTATTCTCTACAGTAAATAATTACAACCACTTCAAGGTACTAAACAGTTGTTGCCATCAACAAGAAACAAATGTACGGTGACAGAAGAAATGACTCGTGCGCATCTTTGTTCAGCAAACAAAAAAGTCTAACAAAGTGATTGATGCTAAATGTGGACAACACCTGCTGCCACTCATTATTGTAATGTCCGCAAATGCAACATGGCCAGCTCAGACGGGCGGCAGACACTTGCTAATAAACTTCTTCACTTCTTCCATTTCCTGCGCATCCACATTTTTCAAACAAATACAATTAGAAAGCCTTCAGTCAAGGCCACATAAACCACTTCAGCACAAGTAACTTTAGAAATGATCGATAAATTGTCAGGTGATGTGTGCATGTTTGATGCTGCCCTCTGGCACTTCAGCATGCATCTAAGCCACATTATATTGTGCACGGGAACACTTTTGATTTTGTGAATTTGAACTTAGACCCGTGACCTCAAACATCGAACTTGACCTAGATGAGGCTCTGCCAAATATCTAGGTAAAAGGTTATTTAGTGCAAAAGTCAATGTCTGGACACAGTAAACAAAATGGCTAAAACCTCTTCACAAGAGCTGTGTCCCAAGCCTGGATATGATTTGAACTGCAACTGGCTATTGAATGAGCTGATCAGCTGGGATGTCATGTTGCCGAAGCTGTGTGCAACGAGCATGTCATCTTCGCCGTGACACTGTAGTATGGGCGTCGCCTGGTTCGACTTCACTGACTAGACATCCACAAGCACACAATCATATACAATTCATGCCATTATAACTGAGATCCAGCAGCACATGTGGCCATTAATTTTTCCCCACGGTTCAGCTTATCTGATGGGTTGTGTGTCTATGGGTGATGCTGGCGTATTGTCAGAATGCCTAAATGGATCGAGCAGGTTTCTGACGTAAGGGCTACCACAGACGGTAGCTACTTTGTATAAGATTGGATTCACACCCAACCACCGAATGGGAGACAGCCTCTGGATGCGTGGACTAAAAAAATTTCTGGCTCTTACAATGACAGTCGGCCATCACAGCAGGTGCTGATCTCATGTTTGTTTTGCTGTTGCTACAGTGACAGGAAGAGCATCTGGCTTGCAAAAATACCTATGTCAACTGTCCCCAAGTTAACGGGATGAATACAGCCAACGACGCAACCAGATGACCTAGCTTCACGTGGAAAATGCCAATGGTGGTGATGGTATAACACTAAAAAGGCCAGAAAAGTTTGCAGTTATGAAGTATTCATGACAGTTGTGTACACAGCAGGACACTAAACAGTGTTAACATACTACATAGCAAGTAAGTTTATAGGAAAAAAATTGGCTCCAAGATGTTACAGTCAAACTTAGCTTATGGCAGCCCAAATTTGATGTTTTTGGTAATAATAAGTATAACATCATTCTTAGTGTTAACAGCCACTTTTCAGGTCAACCTGGAATAGCTGGTCCATTGGTTTTTATCTCTCCATTTGTTCTGGCAAAGAACCCTTATAAACAAGTTACAGGTTTTAACAGATCGGATGTCGTTCCTATCATTTCAACCAACAGCTTAAATGCACTGAAGTAAACCATCCGACGCCAGTACTCAGTTTTATATAGCTTTTTTGCCATTTATACAAATTCACTAGTCAGTCATTGGTGGATATGAAATGATTATAAAAACATCCAGCCTCATTTACAAAATGTACAACATAAACTTACATGCTGAGATACGCTAAACAGAACTTCTGTGAAGCCAGCTCATAATGAAAGTAATTAAATCAAAATATTGGAATTCACATACTGCTGGGAATGTCTTGTGCAATGGAAGCCATGTACTGAGTCCCACAAGGCCAGCAACTGGCTTCTGCGGTATAGTGAAAGCTGAATACAAAGCAACGGCTCCGCCTTGCGAAAAACCGCCAACAACTATGCGACTTCGATCAATCCCTCTCTTCTCTTCATCAGCTATCAACGACTGCACTGTAACAACATCAACAGCAACAGTAATTAATAAATTAGACCCATGTGGAATTGACAGTTGACTCTTCAGAACTGACATTTCTGCCAAGTTCAAAGTCATGTGACACAAAAACCAGAACAAATATAAAAAATCCGGACCGATCACATTTATATATTGTGCCCTAGTTTAAGAATCAGTGGTCAGTTGCCAACTCCCACTGTAAATGGCAAAGGAGATAGCTTTTGAAAATGGAAGAATTTCCAACTTTCGAGGGCTCATCGTACATCACTCATTGACCTCTACATACACGCCAAATTTCATTAAAATCAAAGAAACTTTTTGTGGACGTACGTATGCACGTACGTATGTACATACGTACGGACATTTGAGACCCAGTTTATTAGGTCGACTCTGTCAAACAGTCGACCTAAAAATCACTGTTGATCATAAATCAGGTACACAAAAATATAGGGCTTACTGAAAAGTGATATGAATTATTCAGTCATGTAACAGTAGTTAAGCTTTTGGTGTGAAAAAGGTCTGCATTAGGGTTCTGTAGGGCCCATTATAGGGGCAACCAGCTAATGCGAGCTCACAGGGTAAAATGGTCATTAAACTGGTGCATGTGTAACAAAGGTTGAGCCTATAAACTTGCAATCAATATGTAATGATTTTCCGCATCTTGAATATGGCCCTTCTGTATATTTGGCAAAGGGCATTTTAACAGCACAAAATACCAGTGGTCAGCAAAAAAAATTCCAATTCAGTTTAAATGCGATTTGCTTCACTCTGCAATTTGAAGACGAATTCACTGAACTCTACAGAGACTGGCCTTTGATTTGATCTGCACAATTACACAATCTGATGACTTTGCCCCCACAACATGTTCTGTACATTACCCGTGGCTGTGGCTCAGTCCTCCTACAATGGCGATGCAACATGCTATTTACTTCCCGTTTTGTGGATAACGTCATGTTTTAACACAATGGAGTGAATGGGCCAGAATCAAAGATCATGCATATGTTTCATGTAGTTTGCCAGGTGGTGGCACCAGTTGGACGTCAGACAACTTTGACTGGTCGAATTCGCCAAATGGTGAAGTTGCTATCTACAATGGCAGGCTTGTTTGTAAAATGGACAGTACATTTTATCACACATACATAACACAAACATCTACTACGGATTTATTAAAATTTACACTAAAACCTAACACCAAATCAAATAAAATGTTATTATTATAACACAGAGATTATTAGTTAGTTACGACTAAATTAGATAATGTTGCATCAAACTTTCAGTAGATAAACAATGTTAGCACTTGACAGAAGAAAAATATATGCCGTGTTCTCACATAATTCTGACGCTTCTTTTATACCATCTTCATCTTCTGAACTGCCGGGACTCAGACCTCGGATATCAAACCTAACAATAAAAAATACAACAATATTAACACGAGCTTGGGAACTGGTCAGCAAGACCGGAAAATTGACCCCACATACAGGGTAGGTTTCCCTTTCCATGGGCGGATCTGGACCACATCTAAAATGGTACAAAGTAGCCGTCCTCTGCGGTAACTCTCACACTGAAAAACAACTCAATCTATTTAGGCATTTAGCCAGAATAAACCAACATCACACGCAGATGCTCATAGCATGTACGATAAGTGAAACTGCTATCACGGTTAAAATGCTGCTAGTTTGCTCCTGAAATATGCACTCAATTTATCATGTATCAGATACTGTACTGCAGTAAATACATTTTTGCAAAGCAAATTGGGTTATTTTATTAAAATAACTTGCCACACAGCTAACATGTCAATAACTGATCTGCAGAGAGCTCAGTTATTCACTCATAAATGACAATTTTGATCATTCACAGGTGTGTGAGCCACAGAATTTCACAGTGATCTGCAGAATCCGGCAAAACTTCAGGAAAACCGTGGGCCTAATGATCAATGCATCCTTGTTATTTTAGTACATAATGTAATCCTAGTGTATGTACATGGCATAACAACCCACAACACCGAGGGTTTCATGCACAAAGGTTTTATC
>Ga0209363_1001148_pt1 | contig 12195 bp, 9 predicted proteins | sample WorMetexBAHAMAS3_FD_187385 | JGI IMG/M metagenome (GOLD analysis project Ga0209363, IMG submission 187385) | Marine gutless worms symbiont microbial communities from Max Planck institute for Marine Microbiology, Germany - Inanidrilus exumae... | ecosystem: Host-associated > Annelida > Digestive... | reverse complement strand
GAATACACAATTAAATATCAAATGAACAATGCATCATCCACTCCTATACACTTTAAGTAAATACAACATTTTCCAGAGTGCACTGGCCCGGCCGGCATTCTGTTGTTCTAGACTGTAAGCTCATGCGGTCGCGCCACTACATAACATGTGCCAGTTTGCCTGCTGTCTGTTATATAACGTCCATGCAGTAAGGCTGGCAGTGTCTTCCTATGCAAAAATTTAGGGGTGGGCAAAAACTAGCCAACCGTTCTCGGCCATTTGTGGACCAAAGTTCATCAAATTTGGGGGCATGTACGGAAGTCCCTGTAGATTGACAAGTTTCTTTCCGATTGTTGATATCATGTTCCGTTGCAGAGGTATGTTCGGTCAAAGTTCAAAGCTGGTCCAAAAAAAGCGTTTTTTTGCCCCCAGTCCGACGGGGTTAATGCCTGGGGGAGTTCAGACCAAATTTTTCAAATAGCAGTCATAAGTTAATGAGTGTCCAAGTTTGGTTAAGATCCGTTCAGTGACGTCATAGATTAGGCATCGAAAAAAAGAAAAAACACAGCGATGCTGTGCGGGCTAAAAAGGACATTGATAGTTCTAAGGACTATAGGGGCCAGGGCCAATCTTTGGTTTCCTAGGCAGACAGCCCACAAGTGACATTAATTGTAAACCCAGTAGTGGACTGCCATTACTTTCTGTCAGACCCGCAGTCACCTTCCTTCCTAGTGTGAGAGATGTACAAGGTAGCAGAGGAAGATGATTGCAAGGTGTGAGAAGAAACTTAGGGATAAAGGCATTCAGACCTATATGATAGTGTACTGGTGTGTAAGACTTTGTACGCAAGGAAAGCCAACTTAAACTGTATCTACCATAGCTTATATTCTAGAAAGTATGGTAATCAAATGCAGCAAACTGAGTGTTGCTGATGGATAATATGAGCATCAGAAAATTAAATTATGTTACACAAAACATGTAATTCTTAATGATCACAAACAGGTGACTAAGGGCCGGTTTTTCCACCACAAATTAACATTCCATTAGCTTTAATGGGAGATTACCTCCTATTAATTAATGGGTGTGGTTGAAAAACCGGCCCTAAGCAACTGTTGCAAAATAACTCCACCAACATCTAACAGAGCATGGCTTTCAGGTATTTGAGTAGTAGTTCCAGTATGCTGTTTCATCAAAAAAAAACAGCACGGCATGATAGTGTGGTTGCCACAACAACAATGACACTAATAATATTCTTCTGCTTGAGATTAAAAAACTAACAGCGGACTACCGCAGTCAGACTCAGGCAGCTTGTGGTAGGCCGCTGGTATATGAGGTCATAATAAATTATTACATATAAGGAAAGTAGGAGATGTAGTCTGGTTACGTGACTGCACAAGATACAAACCAGGGTTCGATCAAAAGCTGATGGGTTGCCTCCACGCTGTACATGTCCCAGAATAGTCACTCGTGTATCGTACTTTAGACGACCCGCAATCAACTACAAACAGCAGGCAAATACTTGTACAAATAAACACATTTTAGGCCGCATCGCATATAGCGATAGCGGCCAATTGCTACACATGGTGTAGCATGGTCGGGTCGGTTGGTCAATCGGTCACTCGCTCAGTCTGTTGGACACGTCTGTGATCCCGCAAAACCGGCTGAACCGATCAAGATGCAGTTTGGGGTGCTGACTCGGGTGAACCCAAGGAACCATGTATTAGATAAGGTGCAGATCCCCCAGGGGCAGAGGCAATTTTTGGAGGAACAGTGGCAAAGCAGAGATAATCACAGCAACACACTGGCATGATGCATCAATTTGCCTCAGCCAATCGCAGGCTCGCAGAGCATGCCGAAAAATGGCATGCACATGCAATAGCTCCATAAAGTATCGACAAAGTGCCGACATATTTCTGCGAGCTGCGATTCCTCTAATGTTGAAACAGTTTAAATGAAACGCTTACTGGCAGCAAATGATTGAAGATCTGTGTGTCAGGGCGATGCAAATTACTTGACCACTTGTTTGCTTAACTGGCCTTCCAGTCCAGAGCTGCTCCAGGTCAAGCCGAATCCACAAATGAGAACTGTAAGAATAGATGGAGCAGGTTATTCACATGCCGAACATCCCTCCTGCTGCCGAATCCAGTGTAAAAGCACTGGAGGAAACATCAAGAATAACATGGCACTTATCAGAGTGCAAAAAACCCATGCCGTGGAAAACCCAGCATTCAGTAGCAAGTGGAAATGGGGAAGTGATACAGGGAAAACCCGGTGTTGATAGCAATGCTTGTGCAGCAGGGCATTACAGGTGGGAAAACACAGGATGGCTTACCCATTGGCGTGGGTAAATACTTGTACAAACCACCATCACTACCTCCATAGAGGCCACAAAACAGTTTTATAATGTTAACAATCTGACAAACACAATTCAGTGGCACATCAGAACACAGACTTTCTGAGAAGAGTAAATGTCAAAAGACGTATATTTGATGCAATAAAAAAAGAGAAAGCACAGCTGGTTATGGCATGTGCATCATCATGATGGGTTGCTAAGGGATGTCTTAAAAGGAATAATAAAAGATAAATCATCAACATGTGCTTTTTCAGTCTTGAATTCACTGCAGTCAGTCTAAAGATGCTCAACCAAATCAATGTTTCAACATCACATTAATATACCATGATGCCATCTTCTTTACCAGTTGTGCTAATCCCACTCCAGTTTGTTATACACATATGCCGATAGGCAAGGTGTGGTTATATCGTTTACTGTTTGTGTGTCTGTTTGTTTGTACAGTTATGGATTTCTTCGCCGAGGATAAAGCCAGCGGGATCAAATTTTGCACGGCAATTCATCGGCGTCCAAGGCAGGGAATCTCCTATTTTTGTGAACTTTGCTCCCCAGAAGCCCAAAATTGGACCAATCAGCCAGCATGTGGGACGCATCCACTGATATGTAAACATTGAATATGTAAAGGTTGAATATGATGAGCGATGTAATCGTAACGAATCGTATGGAAAGACCAAATGGGAGGCTGCAAATAGGGCAAACGAATTTTAATTAGTGAATGTAGCCAAAAACCTGCAACCTGCCGACAGGTTGGCTGGTTGGGAGATTAAAGTCCCATTTCAGCTCAAAAATACGCTACATCAAAGACAAGCTCTTCGGTGGAAATTTAGTTCAGCCAGGTTAAGGATGGCCAACAATACAGTAACCTCCCGACCTCGTTGCCTTTTTGTTCAGCGATGACCCAAAATGGGAAAGGATAGGGGAGGCTCATTTAAGATATTATGCTAGTGCCTACAACAGGGTGGAAACTAACCAACTATCACAAGACCTATTTATCAGTTCAATATATTATCTTGTGCATTTGCTGTTCATCAGTTACTATAACATATCAGTGCCCAACGACTCTCGTTGTATAATATCTTTTCTGTGTTGGTCTGGCTTCAGAATGCTTCTCTTAGGCAAAACTCAAAAGAAGCATTCGGGGGACCTCTTGCCCATGGTAACCGGACCGGCCCTCTCAGCCCCCAAACCTGCTGGCAACAGAAGACCAAGGAGGAAGGAGGTGGATCAAAATACAGACACATAGTGTTCATACACTACATCAGAAGTGGTTATGAATGCTTACGTCTCTGACATAGTCCGGAGTTATGATCTTCCCGTCTTGGTCAATGGCTCCCTCAGCTACGATAATGATGTTCAAACGCTGACCTAAACTGCGTTCCTGTACATTATCACCATATTTCAAAATTAGCATGAGCAAAAAAGTAAAACCCCGACAGGCAAGTTATTCATACATAACCACAAGTACTAAGCTAGAAGCAGTGCACAGTGTGAATAGACTAACAGTTTAACACAAATACAGCCATTCCACTCATTTTCCAAGCAATGCCATTGGCAAAACCGAGTTATGCATGCCTTGTATAGATTTACTACAGTTGCAGACGGGGAGAGGAACAAAGCATTCTGACAGCACTCTAAAAGCCTCAATTCTGAAGAGCTGGTTAACAGCCATTCACCAAGATATGCTTTAACGACAATATGTTTGACATAATTACAACTGTCCAGAACTGCTTGTTACACTGTACAATGCCTCAAGAATTGGACTTGCAATATTCTCTAAGTAAGCACCCTTATGATTACAAACTGTGTCGGCTTTCTCTCTGACTGTAACTTTATACTTTATTATCACACAAGTGACCAGAATCTTACCACTAAACTTTAAGATTTAAAATGCTACATGCCATTCTGCATTTGGGCAAGTACTTTTTAACATTTGCGATAGCTCTCTTGGTTGTTATTTTCACTTGTTTTATGTTACTACGGCGGTGTAACTGTTCATTCTCTCGCTCCTTCATTCGTCCGTTGACTCACTCACTCACTCGGTACCTGCCAAGTCAAGGACTGAATCCACAATAACGTACCTTGGCCAATTTATCGCAGAGAACTTCCTCCCATCCTCTCTCCGGTGGCCATTCTGGAACCAATACCCAGTCTGCTTCTGACGCCAAAGCAGCGACCAGTGCAAGGTATCTAAGAAATCAGACAACACTCACATAATCAACATCCAACTCAATAACAGAACCATAGTATACAGACAACAGCAAAACACAAAGTCACATTCTGTAACTGTAGTTGGATGCATACCACATCACATTTAGGTATTTATCATAGAAACAAAATTCACAGTACTATGTCCATGACAAAGCTAATATAACCAAAAACCATGTTAGCAACATTTTTCCTGTTGTGACCTTGAACATTGACCTGTGACCTTGACCTCTGAAGTTGATCTAGACCGCATTGAGAAGAATCAGCATGCCAACTGTGTAGGTCAGAGTCATGTAGATCAAATGTTATCATTCAGTTCACAACCAACTCTTTTTAACTAGTAGCTTTCCAAAACACAAGCACAGCAAAGACAACTTGCATTAAATCTGTTGTATTCCTACTTCAAAAACCAAAACAGATATCATCCCCAAAATCCAAATGCCTGTTCTCTATGCTAAGGAGTAGACAGTTCAGTTGATAATGATCAAGATTCAAGACACAGATAGACATTACAATAATAAAAACTGTAGTAGTGGCAGCAGTAAACACATACCCACAGTGTCTACCCATCACTTCCATGACAAAGCACCGTTGGTGGCTGTAACAAACAACATTTTTGCAATATTTAAATTCATGAAATTATTATCATTTTCTTTAGTAAAAATGTTACCAAAATCAAACCATTCGGTACAAAATACAATCTCCACATTCATTATTAAGCAACAGGCAACTGTAATATTAGAATATTACAAGTGATTAATAATTACAAAACTAGCTCATACCACACAACAGATGAAGGCTTTCAGACAGATATGATGGATACCGGTAAGCAAAAAAAAGCCACCTTAAGTGTTAAGTGTTTCTCGGCATTGCTAACTTACTTTCGTACCACCATGGGACTCATGGAGCCTGAAAGAAGTCCCTGCATTTGGAAATAAGTATTAGTTTATTTATACTTTAAAATTTGCATGCACTGACAATTACGTTACATTAAGTTACCAAATCTGGCAAACTAGCTGCTAGGCAACTTAGCCCATCAGCTAAGAGCAATGCCCAAGGCAACCCCCTTAAATGTGTTGTATTCCTACTTCAAAAACCCACACAATCTAACTGGCTGTTCTCCATACCAAGGAGTAACTCCTCCCAAAATTTTGTAAAAATACATTCACAACCATTCAACTAATACTGTTGACAGGAAGACACAGAAAAGGTAGGCTGGTAATGATTGCAATTATTCCAATAGTTAACTTCACAAAAATTAACAATTAATTAATAGTTAATTTTGATTAAAAACTAAACAACAAATGGCCAAAAATATGTTTATTTTCTACTCATTTATCAGTTAAGCAGCAAACAGACTGCAGTGAGACACAGTTGATATTTGTCGATTTATAACTGTCATTTCTGTTCAACATTCCAAAATATTTTCCATTTGTAAATGTAAACTACTTGATTATATCCCTTCCATAATTCTTTCTTAGCAACACAACTTCAAGCAAAATTTAATAATTGACGTTTTTTAACATTTAAATTTTTTTAAAAGGATTAATCACAAAATTAAAGCTTTTTAGTCATTAATTTGCCATGCCCTAAAAAGATACACAAACTGCAAATGATTTCACGATCTCAATGTGCTGCACATGTAAAAAAGCACCTCTGCCATCAATACTGCTGCAAATAGCTTTAATAAAAACCTCGAGGCAGTTGTAGCAATGTTATCAATGGCTTCTATGATACGATGCAGGGCTGAATCGGCACCAATTGTCATATCAGTTCCACAGAAGTCGTTATCAATCGAACCAACCAATCCAACAATGTTCAGGTGTGCACATTCTGCTGCCTTTTCGGCTGTTATCTTGCCTGTACAGAAAAAAACACAAGACTATAAACTGTAATAACACACAAGAGCAATATGAGGAACTGCACTACAATGAAAACAAGTAGGTCGGCTATAACAGAGAAAGCATTCAGCATTATATATCATCTATTTACTTCTAGGCCACATGATGATAGTGTGTAAAATTATTATTCCCATGTGCAAAAGTGACAGTTAAATGCTGTAAACAAAATTAGCCCCGTACGGGGACTGACGGTCGACTCTTTGCAAGTGACGTTTGTGCCAACTTCAAGAAGGTGGGGAAGTGAAGGGATAAGGAGGAAGGGGGTAATTGCCCTGGGCCCAAACGGGCAGCATCCATCTGTAGAATGAGCACATTCTCTGCAGTACATGTGAATGCATCAACACACACCAGTCGACACAAGCTCCTCCAGCAGGCTGCTCCACTCCTGACGAAACAGGTTAGCACCAGTCAGACTGCCGTCACCACCAATGCACACCAGGTTCGTGATGCCTCTCTCCAGCAAGTTCAACGCAGCCCGCAGGCGGCCTTCGCGCTCGCGGAAGTCTTTACAGCGTGCACTGCCAATCACTGTTCCACCCTACAAGTACACACAACTACTGCTGCCAGTTCTACCACCTTCGGTTTCCATCTAAGTGGCCTAGTTAACCAGAATTACCGTAAAAATTCCATTATAATACGTTGAAATTTCTACCAAGAGTAGAGGGTCCGGTAGTCGGGGTGCGTATAACACATGTAAACAACGTTTACTATGATGGCATAGAGAACGCTGTCATCATGGACAACATGCACCATGTGCAAGAAAGCGACAATGACAAGGGGGAATTCATGGGCTTTGAATGACGTTGAGCTCATTAAAAACCGGCTTTTTCAGAGCCACCAACTTATGAGTAAGGAAGACGCATGTACCATGGACACTTGTTGTAATTCATAAAATATTGTTACTTAAAAATAAACTGGCTTTAAAGTGCTTCTCCACTACTGTACTTACCTGTAATAAGAATTTTTGTCAGTTCTGGCATTTGCAGATAAGCAATGCATTATAGGTGGTAAGTATCATGCCAGTAGGTCCATTGTTTACGAACACAATAAATATGGACTTAATATGGACTTGCAGCAAAATGTAACTAATCAGTACATTTTGTTACTTTGTATAAATAATGTATAATTAAATAAGCTTAACTCGCTAAGTAAAGCAATTTGTGTCAGTAAACAACTTTGTATCGGTTTGCATAGAACGATTTTCCCCTCAAAGTCGGGGATGTATATTGTACAAGCATGCGTATTATAATCAAATTTTTACAGTACTCCATATTACCCCACAACCTTGCTGAGTAAGCTTACATTTAGCTGAGCATTAGCATAAGCACTTAGCTAGCAATCTCAACAAAAAAGTCAAGTCAAAAAGCATGAACAAGCGCAGATGGTTCTAACTGGTATACAGATGGCAGCACAAGTACTGAGGAATGGTAAACAAATTTTGTTCAATTTGTATATAAGTTAGTTAATGCTCTAAAGTTGCTCTCGTGGCTAAAAACAAGCCATCGACGCATTTTTATCGAATATGTAAGCATACTGAATACAAATCACAGACATTACTAAGTGTTATATTACAACAAACTTCATTAGATCTTTTAGCAACTGGCAAAAAGCTATAAAAGTACACAGTACCACTGTAAATAAATGAATTACATAAGTGCAATGCTTATACGTAAGTGAAATAAACAATATAAAAACATAAGTCACAATATCAGACTAGTGTAGCATAAATAGTTACGTGCTAAACAGTATAACCAAAATTAATTAAACAAAATAAAACTTGTATCATTACATAAAAAAGTACAAATAAAAACATACAAACCCTCTGTATAATGTTGGACACGGTCTTCCATTCAGCCGGAACTATGTGGTCACCTCCGTCAACCATTCCTTGATATCCCTGCAAAAATACACACAACAGCCAATATACAAGAATAACAAAACACATTAGCAGCGATTATTGAAACTGGAAAGTGACATAAGACCAACGTCACAACTGCAGTTTTACCGCGTGATTTTGTAGCGCAAACCTTATTGCGCGACCAAGTTGCAGTATGCAACTGTGCATGTCACACACTGCAACTTTGTCGCATAAACAAGAATTGACCAATCAGCGTTCACTGCATTTGTGTAACAAAGTTACACAAAATGAAGCGCTACTCTATTCGGAAAAGCGGTTGTGCAACTATCGAGAAGTTGCACGACACGCCATGTCACACTTGCGATAAAGTAGCGCGACATAAGTTGCACGATAAAACTGCAGGTGTGACATCGGTCTATGAAATACAAACATCATACTGATACAAGACTCTCTTGGACAATGAGCTCTGTAGAATAAATGTAGTTATAAACAGCTGATGTAAGAAGTGGCTGCCATAATCATTCATCTGACACCAGTTCAACAATGCTGACCATGCTAGTGTCCCACCCTCACAGCACTGAACCATTGGTGACCCTGCACTTTCTGTCACTACTTCAGTCTGGGCCATGCATTCATCAGACGACTGGTCAGGATTTGCCACTGGAATGCCGACATGAGTCTTGGACATATGTACAGACTGTCTGATGTTACGGTTTCAGCAGTTAATCAGCACTGCACATTAGCACAAAAATTTCCATTAGTTGGCAGAAGCATCAACTTTTTGTTTTGCACACAGAATTCACTTACTGTCTTCCAGTGAGAGCTCGTGATATTTTTATACAGATCCAGCTCGATATATATACTGAGTCAACTTCAGCACTCTCTACTGCCAAACTCAGCATTCCTCAATGCAATTAAAACTCTATACTTTGCAAAGACTCCACACAGTGTTTATATGACATCTGCACTATTATCACTGAAATGCCTTCAGCATTTTCATACTGTTAGTGATGTTGAAATCAGAAAAAGCATTTGACTTGTAAAAGGCCCGTTCCAGCAACCTAAAATATTTCCTCTAAAATATTTCCTGTGGGAATGACTGTGGGAGACATTTTGAGGACCCACCTAAACCATGGTGGACCAGGACAAAAAAGCCTAGACAAAAGCTGAAATTCAGTAATTTCATCAACACATCCTGAACACTTAAGCCATAACAGCAGTAACAACGACAACAATGTAATAACAAAAACTGACACAACACCCAGTTCCTGTCAACCAACCAACAGTGTCAAGACAATGAATGGATGTTAAACCACTAAAGAGAGAGAGAGTTTTATTTTCCACGATACAGCAAAACATAAGAGGAATAACATAACAATAACAACAGCTGCATGGAGGGTTGCCAGAAAGGCTAATCAGCCCATCAGAGCTGGCAACCCATTGTCGTACACACCAATGACAATTTATAAGACGAAGCGGTGAAGAGAAGACACACACTGAAGTAAATAATATAATTCAAAAACTAGGTTTATGTATACATCATATGCAAACTACACATCACTCATAATAAAGTAATGCATAGAATGCACACAAAACACATGATGTAAAGTAATACAAAACAATCACACTAGATTAACATGTACCAATATCCAAAAACTGTCAAGCAAACAGTTAGTCTACCACATAAAAACCACACCAACCTCCTTGATAAGATAAACTCTGCAGCCAACATAGATACCCATACGAACAATGGCCCGCACTGCTGCATTCATACCTGTCAAAAGAACATAAGTTCCAGATAAGCTAATTATGGTATGCATCTTAAAGGTGAAGCAGAAATGGTACTCTTTCTGCAAAAGACTGTATGCAGGCACACGTAATTCTGCTGCATTTAATTCACAAAGCTTTTGACACATATGTAACACTGCTAAGTATTAACCACTGATACAGAAGAAACAGCTCTAACCAGAGCTGCAAGTAACACTATCAAACAAGTACTGTAAGTGCAAAGCCTTCGATCATTAACTAACTGATTCATCTGATTACATGTATAACCAACAATTACAAGAGTTTAGTACCCAGCAGTTCACTGTTTTGTGACACTTTCGCAATAATACAAATACAAATAACAAAAACAATAATTGTAACAGGTCAGCTATTTCTAGTACTGCAGTGCATACTTACTTGACTGTGCCATGTGTAGAGTGTATATAGTTTTTAGTCTCTGTATGACAAAATTTTTTTACTGTGCAAGAGCTTCTGAATGAGCAGATAGATAGAAGGTACACAATATTCACTGCCAAACGTCAGTCTAGTAGTAATTGAGTTGTTAAATATATGTCTACGTTTTTTTGGATACCACTGCCTGCTACCGGTGTTCGGTGAAAATAAAGATTTCAAATAATAATTGTTTAATACTAGAAACCTCAGAAACCTCAGTGAGCAAAACTAAATCAAAGGTACCTTTAGCCACTATGTAGGTACTCTAGGTATGGATATGCTTTGCAGTGCTGTGATGATTCTGGTGTTTTAATAAACGATTGATTTTGATCAACTTTTTGGGAAAAATTTCCAATTTGATTCGATTTCGATCTCGATTTTCCTACTGCTTTGATCAGAGTTTCTGAACATCCAGGACAGTGGCGGTGCTAGACCGGTGCGCGCCAGGTCAAATGACCTTGCTAAAATGCTTACACCCGGCTCTGGCTGTCGCCCCGGCTGAGCGAGTTAGCAGGCTCAAGATACAGAGCTGTATTGTCGATTAGCTTACCTGCCTTGCACTCACAGCAACCTGCAATGACCTGCCTGTCTTGACAGGATGGCGTCACCACTGATACAGAAGCATTCGTTACCTGGACCGTTGCTGCTGCTGCCTTACACATGCCATATGGACGCGTAAGACGTGTGCGGTAACTGCTGAGGGACATTGGCGCTGTCAACCAGGCGGCCAGGTGCATTCATGCCCATGTAGTCACCGCCGGCTGGCAACGTCAGTCTGGGTGGATGGTAAACTATAGTCCACTCACTCTCTTTCCTCAAATGTTATTACTGAACCACCTACACAAAGTGTAGGTGGGGGGCAGACTAGTAACGGTCTGTCGTCGTCATGTGTAACATGAATCCAATCACTGCCGCTAGGGGTGACAAGAGGGTGATGTGGCCTTTTCTCCAAATTACTTTGTTCATTTTCCATTTTTGGCACACATGGATGTTCATATTCCATATTTTAAATTTTTCCGTTGTCTGTGAAAACCAAAACTAACAGTAGATACAGGAAACAAGTAACTCCTGAGTTCATGTGATGTGAGCAAAGCTTCAGTGAACCGTGAAGCTATTCTCATTCTGCCATGTTACAGTTATGGTTAGCAAGGTTAGGGTTAGGAGTACATTAAATTATTAAAACACCAACCAGGCCGGTTTTCAGACCATAAGCACAGTGCGTAAAATACCTACACGTGTGTATCGCCTGCTTCAGTTAGCTGTGCCGATTTAACTCTAGCCACTTTTTTGATATTGGAACAGCTAGTTCAGCGATCGACCGAAAACAGCTGTAACTTCTGATAATGTTAACGATCAATCAATGGGTATTTGCAGAATTTAGTGGTTAAAGAGTGGGTGGTTAGAGGGCTCAGCCCAACCTGCTCTCTGGTTTGGGCCCACTGCTGCGACTTGAGCCATGGCCAAAAACTGCCATGCCCAAAACTAGTGCAAAATCATTGAAACTGGAGATTTTTGAAGCCCAAAATGCACCAAAACCGACCTTCCCCTAGCCTACACGTAAGCCGTCGCTGCTGCATTAGTTATGCGATAGTAAAGAGCAATACGCGCCGATGTTTTGGCTAACCTTCCCCCAGACTCCCTAGTTGGTGGGGAGGGGCTTGCTGCCCCTCACGAAGAAATCC
>Ga0209363_1001146_pt1 | contig 12199 bp, 6 predicted proteins | sample WorMetexBAHAMAS3_FD_187385 | JGI IMG/M metagenome (GOLD analysis project Ga0209363, IMG submission 187385) | Marine gutless worms symbiont microbial communities from Max Planck institute for Marine Microbiology, Germany - Inanidrilus exumae... | ecosystem: Host-associated > Annelida > Digestive... | reverse complement strand
CTTACGGACTTTACGGAAAAAATACTAAGAACTTAGATCAGCGCTTACGTACTTAACGCAGCCCTAAAACAAAGGTCATCTAGTTCAAACGTTATTGCCCGGAAACAAATACACACAGACACACATACAGACATCCGACCGATTGCTCTATCTGGACCACTAAAGTGGTCGGTAAAGGTGGATCACGACAGTAATTGCAATGCATGGTTACAAGAGAATACGAAAAACGAATATAGAGCGTTAAAAAGACAAGCCTGTGATGCTGTTTCGTCGGTAACACTCGGTCAGCTCGTCCACTGCTTTTGTCCAGTTGTTTGCCTGTTGGACTGCGTTCAGCGAGTCACGAGTGTCCCACTTAGCAGCGGCACAAGACCACATGGCCGCAAGGATGCACAAGTCTACGCACAATCCATCGACGAGCTGTTCGTTTATCAGTTATTATTGTAATGTACTGAGTCTGCCGCATCGCAGGTGGCAAAGCGTTTGGTCTTGGCTAACACCTATACTTGGCTGACACCATGACAGCGTTTCTCGTTTGTTTTGTTTGTTTGCGTGCGCTGTTAGACATCGCACCAGACTGTTGGTATGTAATTAACCACCGATCTTGATGCCTGCATCCTTCATTCATACGATGAAATGCGTGGAATTGCTGCTGCTGTAATCCATCCTAGCTATCCTGTTTTGTTGTGTTTTATTTAGAGCAATTTAGCATGCTCAATTTGCATAAAGCAACTTTACACTCCTAGTATCGCGCGCACGTAAATAACAGAACACTTTCAACCCGAAGCTGCAAACCGGTCTAATCTCTTCGGAAGAAACCATCCGTCACCGATTTCGATTTGAAATTTTGTTACTCCTGTACAAGTGTTCTGACTTAACCTTTATTACTGGCCCCGCCTACACATAGTGTAGGCGGGGCCAGACTGGTAACAGTCGCTGGCGTCTGTCGTTGTCTGTCGTCGTCTGTAACACGTCACCGGCGCATATGCAACGTAACTCACCAGGGAACAGCACGCGACGGCGGGCCAGTAGTGTTACGTTCCGTTAGGGTGACACCTTGTTTATTTATGTCGTAGTAGTAGTAGTAGTAGTAGTAGTAGTAGTAGTAGTTAGTAATAATACTGATGTTGCTCTTCTAGTTGTTATTGTTGCTGCTGTTCCTTGTGTTGCTGTTTTTATTGTTAATAGCCAGTAAGTAAAATATCAATCATTAGGCTATTCAGTACTTTTTCTATGTAACGGTCGGCGGCCAGCTTTTGGCTTGTCATTGCATTGCGTTACTTTTATTTATAATTATTTTACTTGTACTTTTACTCGTATTAAAGTGCAATGCAATGACGTATATACTACTACCGTGACGTAGAATTTGTGGAATCCAAACACGTAGCCTATAATGCCTATCACGTACGAACGCCTGCATAGCGACGACAGCGTCCTTAGCGTTCAGCTATTGTTATTATACCGTCCTGTTGAGTGGTTAGGCCTAATGGTTATATATTATCCTCCCCTCCCCTCCAACAGACAACATCTGAGCCGTGGTGATTGTCTGGAGGGTAAGAGGGGAGATTATTTGACCAGCTCTGTGCTGTTGTGCATCACAATTGTGCACATCATATGCACATCTATATAATGAGCAGTTCATACACGGTCGACTGGATCGGGCTTTGATCTTGCTTGGCTTAGCTGTCTTCCGAGCGCCTCTGTGTCTTAGGTGTACTTGGTGCTATATGTAGAAAAAATTTTTCATTGCATCCTTTTCTTTACCTTTTAGTGTGCTGAGCCTGTGGGATTGGCCCTTCACCTGGAAGACTGTCATCCTTCAGTGCTATTACACTGTTTGTTTGGTCATCTGACCTGTAAAATTGTCTCCGATATGACCTGTAATGTGTCGAGTGGGACATTAAACCCGACAATACCATACCTAATGGTTATAAGTACTGAGTAGGCGGCGGCTGAACTTGTTGAGAACGAGTGAAATGAAGACCGGCGAGTACAGACTGACAATAATGCTGGTTGTTGGTGACAGAAATAGCCAACGTACAAATGTGAAGACTGCGGGAAATTTCGGCGCAACGTTGGTCTTTTCCTGTCATCTTGCATGGTGACTCAACTTAGCTTGCAGTATCGACTGTTAATTCGATCACTCAAGCGAAGCGCATCGTATCATTGTCACAACAGAACGCATGACATAAAGATCATAGCAGTTTTCTGAGACGATCCTCCATTAACGATAACTTGTTTTATCTGCTGGCTCACTAACGCCTGGACTAGCTGTAACGACATTAATTAATTCATATACACGTGTCTCAAAAAAACAATACACCTGCCTTTTGATCACAATTTCGGCAAATAATGACTAAACTTTTACTGATACCATCAAAATTACTCAGTTTTACTTTTTAAAAAACTTAACAAAACTTAACAATATTTAGATGCAAAATTTACAAAAAATAGCATCATGATGACTTGAAGTATCATTTATGTCCAAGACATGAACCATAGAATGCAGACAACGCAAGAACGTTCGGAATATGCTTTGGTGATAAACTCCGTAAAGTTTATGCAACAAACGAGTTTACCACAGTCAGATGGTGACAGTAATGTTCTAATAATATACCAGACTGAAGGGTACCGAGTTTACCTACCTGACAAGTAGCCCAAAAGTCGAAGAAAGCGTTGAAAACGCCCATCTTTGGTACATACACAGGCTCGCAGACGTTTTTTAATTACGCCATTCACTGATATGAGCTTTATCAATGACTGTCTGCTGCAGCCATGTTACACGTCGACTATATCCACTGCTTCACTTCACAGACATCACGAATCCTCGTCTGAGCACTGCTGCATTGTTTTCCAGATTTTATAGTCATGAGATTCAGACCTGAGCTGTTAAGGTGGCCTCATATCTAGCAAGACGCAAGCGGCGAGCTTGATTTTATTATTTTCCTTTACGAAAGCCATACATCATTTTTGCTATACATTTAGTTTAATAAACGTATGCATGTAGTAAAACATTTTCAAACTGCAGTGAGGTCGATAGTAATTTCTTCGTACATTCTTGTGACATGCGATATATTGTTAAATTTAAATGAAACAAGTAATCAAAGAATTTTGACAAAAGACCGCATCGCATGTCACCCGTTTATTGAGGACTGAATTATTCTTTTGCTGCGTACACCGCAGGAGAGATTCCCAATGCTTTGAATGGACCGTAACCCCTTTCCATGGGAAATGTCGATCCCATCTAATGTTTGATAATAATCTTCAACAATGCGCCAGTGTCGATGTAGGTTCAGCCGTATAATGAAACTAAAGCGTGTAATTGGAGTTAATTTTGGACAACAAAACATCTACGCAGGAAATGAGTCTCGTTATTGCTGCCGTGAGTAACGTAGAGGCTTGGCGCCGTTACATCCCGCAGTAAATACCATTGTCGAACATTTTTATATATAATTACACATCGCATGACTAAATGCAAGCCGGTTAGTCGGCAAAATATTTTAGTAGTCTGACTCTGATGCTAGCTCGCACAATTTGTGCTATTTGTCTGAAATAAAATAATTATTTCTATCGCACTTACAGTTGCATTATAATATCCGAAATGACTAAGCGGTGCTTTTCATAACTCACCGATAACTTACACACGAGGCTTCGCCAGAAGGGGGCTGGCTCGGCCTCAAGGGTCTTTTGCCACAGATGACCATAACAGACCCATCTGCTTGCAATTCCGTATTCTTTCCTATCCATTTTTGAAGCTGTTTAAGATGGCAGGTGTAACTGTTCTGTCGTCAAGAGCATTCCAGGTGTTGATAATGCGATCTGTGAAAAAATGTTTTCTCAAATCCGTATTAAATCTCTTTTTACGTAACTTCCTGAAGTGCCCTCGTGTTCTGTCGTTGGTGTCGTATTCAAATAAACTATCAAAGTTAATTCCAGAAATACCATTATCGTGCAGCAAACAGTATATTTGCCAGGGTTGGAAGACTAGCTTCCGCGGAAGTCATGGTGCAACTTTTGAAACATAAATGCCTACCGATTCTGTTATGCTTTAAAAGTTTGTAACCTGGATAAAAGAATACTGCAGTCGCTTGACTTTACGGTGAACAGATTTTTTATAAAGTTGTTTAGGACATCTAATATAAAATAGTACATTATTGTCAAACCGTGTTTGGTTGTGAGTGCCTAGTGTGTTAGGCCTATTGGATAAACGGTATGAAAAATTTACTGAGAAACTTACACGTACTTCTGTTTAGTTAGCTTCGTTAATGTTTTGTAGTTTTTTTTGCAGTTTTTTACTGTTTGCTGCCACTATGGTGAATAAGTTTGAATATTGCGAATTTTAAATGCTTTTCTCTCGCACACTATTGCAAAATGTTTATAATGCGTAAAGACTGTGTCATATTTTAATATATTTATGTATAGTCTATTGCTAATGTAATTATTTGACAGAAATTGTTTTGACAGTATTCACGTCCTATCACAAACAGTGCTTAGTTATGTACAAAGTCAACCGCGATCAATTAGCACCGAAATATATTAGCGATCTCGTCAGCACTCTCTCTGCAACACCCGGTTTGCTCTCCGGGAAAACTACAAGCTACTGTTTACCAAAGCTCAGGACCAAGTTCGGACAGCGAGCCTTTTCTTACTCTTGACCGGCAGCCTGGAACAAGCTCCCACATGACATTCGCACTTCACCTTCTCTGGACGTTTTTAAACGAAAACTGAAAAGTGAAAACATGTTCTAAAGAAGCTTTTAGTTTTTAGCTATTTTAACATGTGACAATGTAACGCACGGACGGCCTACGTTACTATAGTCGGCGCACTATGAATTAGTTGATGATGATGATGATGATGATGATGATGATGACGATCACCTTCATAGTTTACTGCAGTTGCATATGCGTATATATACGTACCGTATATCGCAGAGATCCACGCCAGAGACTTAGTAGTTGTCTTCATTTATTGTTTAGTTCTATCAAGAGTTAATTGGATCGAGTAGTTCAAGTTTATGTCTAAACATTGCAAGACGAGCTTTATATCTCATATCGGCGCCCGCTGCGCGGGATGGTTGTTGAAAGTTTGGCACGGGGAAGAATTCCGAAGATCACGGTTAGGTGGCCCACCCACGCTGTTGCAGCGACGCCGTGACCTACGACGGCGTCGCATTCTGCCTTGGAATGACACATCAGTCGACAACACACATTGTAAAATTGATGCACGTACTGGGATAGTATGAACAATAGTTATTATCATTCAGCGATTAATGATATTCTACTGCATGACAGCTTAGTTAAGGACGAGGAGGAGTAATGACTATTCTAGCTTTAATTTCTTTGTGCATAGCATAATTTCTCTTACCTATGAAATGATTATACTGCAGTCAAAAAATAATAATAGTAGCAGTTTTAATTGCCCATTTATAGAAAACAAAATGAACGTCCTCAAATTTATTATATAAGAATTTATTTTTACGAAAAAAACATGAATTTTCTAGCATAGTTAGTATACTTATGTACCTAATGTTTATTTTTGGATGTGGATGAAGGTCAGATATCGTGCTAGAACGCGACTGCTTGTGTAGAGTTATCATAGTAACACGAGGTAAGTGAATGCTGGTTAGATTGTCAAATTAAAATTATGGATCCGGTATTAACCGAGCTGTAGATTTAACATATGATAATATCAATTTCAAACTTTGTGATACGATAAAAAGGAGAAATGTAACCACGCTTCTAAAACGCAGTAGTGATTTGTAAAGGCGGTGATCGACGAATAAGACAGCGATTAGTCATTACGTCTGTCTCTATGATGCAAATACAGTGGCTTATTGCGAACTTGAGAAAACAAGCGTAAAATGAAATGAATACTGAAACATCTGCGGTGCGCGGGACAAACCAGGCGACGTATTTACAACAAGACCGATCGCTGATTGTTACGACAGGACTGTGAATGGCGGGTACGTTGTGACCAACGCGCTTGGGCCTATAGATTTACCGGCTATACTCAGTGCTGTCCCGCACGGGCAGAGTGACAGAACAGCGCGAGGTTTCCGCCAGCAAGGCTTTTTGTTTATAGATTGTCGTACTGTTGTGCACGTAACGTTCATTAGTGGGTTCCTTGCGGCAGTCATACAACAAACAACACCGTAACGTTAAATCCTTTAGTGGAAATTAAGGAAACTGTGCACAAATAATAAATATCATAGGAAGAGTTATATACACAAAAGATTAATTCATATCTTCTGTCGCTCGACGTTATGCTAGCGCGGTATATGCTATGGCTCGGTGTCCGTCTGTCCGTCCATCCGTCTGTCGCACACTGGCGTTGCATAGAAACAGTTAAATAAATCGTCAAGCAAGTAACGCCGCACGATAGCCGAGGGAGTCTAATTTTCTGATGCCAAATATTTGGATGAAATTCCAGTGGGTTCACTCCCAACGGCAAAGTGACAATATCTCGGAAACGGTGAAAGATAGTAACCTTGTCACTACGGACAACTAATAGGAAGTGATATATGGCCTATCGAATAGCGCCATTTAATGTTCAAGGTCAGTTACCTATTACTAGTTGGTGGCGTGGCACAGTAGTAGAACGTCGGTCTTTGGCCGGCGAACTTTCCCTGTCCTGCGCTCGACCTCCAGCTGATGGGTGACCACTTGTGTGGGTAAACCGTCCGCTACAGGCCAGCCAACTAGGCCAACTCAGCCTTTCATCCTTTCGAGGTCGATAAATTGAGTAGTAAGCTGTAATCGGATGTTTGATTCCTCGCACGGGTGACGGCGTCTGGTGAATGCTTACGGGGTGAAGGCCTGGTGTGGTTGATTGGAGCGGTGGTGTCTTTGCTAGCTGCATAACGCGGGTCCAATTTGATGGGCACAGTTTGCGCTGCAGCACCATTGGCTCTTATCAATATTATTAACTGCCACTTCTGAAATTGTAAAGCGCGCTGGTTCGGTCATCGCGTAAGCAGCGCTATATAAGAATCCGACCTTTTACTAGCCTTTTCGAATGGTATTTTTCTCGTACATTTGCGCACCAATTGACAAGATTTCAATTGACATAGAGCGTCGCGCGGTCCCTCTGCGATAGCTAAGCATTTTGTTCGACTGCGTTTGCCATATACTGCTAGGCATAGTCCAGGCCTACAGCTATTATAAATAGACAGAAAAAAATCATGTATTAACATTCGTCAAAACTATACCTTGCAGATAAAAAAAACAAAAGAAAACTTGGTTGCCCTAGCTATACAGCACAAAGTCACGTGGCTTAAAGTAATCGTTTTGCAACTGCAGATCACTCGAGCTAAATTTAATGGCAAACTGTGTGTAAGTTCGGTCGATAACATTCTTCACCATAATTCTGCCAATAACATTTGGTGAAATGTGTGAAGACGCAAGGGGCAGTAAACAGGAAGGCATATAACTTTCCGCCATCTACCACCACATAGGCTATAGTTGATGTGTTAAATCTAATACAGTCAGCGTATCGATTCAGCAAGTTTACAGCTTTAACTGTTTAACGCTACGGTCTCCGTACATACAACAAAGCTTTGGGTGGACTTTTCGACTACAGACCGACCATGATTATCTGCATCGGATCACATTATCTTCCAGTAAATTTCATAACATTACACAAGTGCTATGATCGAGGAGACAGCTATAGAGACGCCATTTTACCGGGGCCATTTTACCTCGCGACGATATGCTAGCGCGGTATATGCTGTCGTCGTGTGTCCGTCTGTCCGTCCGTCTGTCACACGCCGGTGTAGAATCACGCAAACAACGCCATACAATAGCCTAGGGACTCTAGTTTTCTGACGTTAAAAATCTAGGCGAATTTCTAACGGGTAACCCCCAAAGGAGACGACAAATAAAGGTGGGGTAGGTTCAAACGGCGATTTTCGGCCAATGTCTTCTCGCTCTATCTCAGAAACGATGCAAGAGATGGACATATAGTTACTATGGAACGCTAATAGGAACTCATATATGCTTTATCGATCAGTGCGATTGTCGGTGACCTCGAGTGACCCTAACTACCCAATAACCACACCATTTTCGACATTTTGTTTCGCTTTTTATATCTTCTTAGTGAGTTGAATTAGAGACTTCAAATTTGGTAGGTAGGTTGACAGTAGGTAGGTAGATAGCTTGTTCGCCAGTACTAGCCCACGGTTGGCAAACCATCCGTGAAAGGGGGTGGTACTTAATCTAGCGCACGGCACCAAAAACGAAAAATAAGGAGAACTACAAAATAAAAACCGAGTATAGCTCAGAAGAAACGGTCCGGGTGATAGTCCATGAAGGCAGTCCTGGGGGAAAGCGAAACTACGGGGGAAAGGATATGTGAAAGAGGTAGGTTTTGTGCCAAGAGTGAAAGAGGGATGGAGTTATGGATGACAAGAGTGGTGAAACAAAAAGGAAGAAGTGACAGATGAATAGGTGAGTTGGAAATAACTGGTACCAGAATGAGGTTGACGAAGAGATAAAGTTTATTCCAGAGACAAGGTGAAGCATAACGAAATAAGCGATCAGTTATTTTAATGAGCGATTAGTTATGTTAGGTCACGTAAATTATTTAAATTTTGGTGGGCACCAACCATATCTCCGGAACGGCTGATCGTCTTAGGACAACGTTAGGCGCTGTCAACTTAGTTTGCCGGTGAATGTCATAAACATTTGATGGTCGTCGGACAACTGTTGATCACACCAACCGTCGAGATCTGTACTCAGCAGCTGCAGCTGGCCGAGTAAAAGACATGGTTTGATTACCATATGATGCGATACGGAATATTTAGCATGCGCTGAGCCATTGCGTTGCTCAGGTCTGTCAGCGACAGCGGATACTCTTGTTGAACGTGGCGTGGTAATAATAATAAGTGGTCCAAGAATTTCGAGGAAAGTTTGCATCACACGGAGCGGATTATTCCCGGGGACAATGTAATATGACACTGGCCAGTCAGCAGCATTGCAGTACGCTACAGCAGTGGTGTTGTGATGCCGTTATCGATTTTTTGCAGCGTTCAACGCAGCAGTGACTAACAATGCTTTTCAATGGACCGGACAACCCCCAAAATGGCACCTTCCGTTGGGGGATCTGGACCCCATCTAATATATGGTTCTTTGGATTCACACGAGTCATTTCTGCGAACAGTATCTCGATCCGTTTATCCATTTCTACAGGGCTCATAAAAGTGACCAACCAAACCCCAGACACACAGACAGACAAACATACTACTTCTTCTGTAGCAATAGACCACATCTAGCAATTGTTGCGATGCGGCCTAATAATAGTAATAATAATAATGATATCTGCTTTCTTCCCTGCTATAAGGTCATAATTTCATGTTGAATTGCACATATTTTTGTCAAACCGTTACCTACACTAGCTTGTATGACTTTCCCGGTTAAAATATGCTGCAAGTCGATTTCTCTATACGACACGTCCCACTATATTTTTGCTTATAACTCTGCCAAATACTGATGGATTTTCAAATATAATTCGTTCACCGACGGACTTAGCAGTAAATTGCTAAATTTGTAGTTAAGCGATAATAAACTATCCCACCACCCCTCAAATGCGTCGATGCATTACCTTGTGAAATGTTATGCTCAAAAATGGCTATGCTCCAGAACCGAGTACAGTGAACTGTCAAAACTCTGCCATTCGAAACAATTGCTGAAAAAATATCCATCCAGTGATGTTAGCACAATTTTGTTAACTGACGAAAAGATATTTACAGTGGTCACACTGAAAAACCTAAAGAATCACTAACTGTACGCAACTGCAGCAACCAAAAAGAAAGACGTCGCGACAAAACGCTTGTGAACACGATCAACGTTCAGACAGTCACTGATGGCATCAGTCGGCGAGTCACAAGTGTCGAGAAAACAAAAGTTTGATACTTGTCTTTTACGAAGCCAAGACTATTGAAGGCTGTTATCGTAACGTGATGCTGTTATAACAGTTACTGCCAGTGCCAACCACACGTTAAGATCTCAAATGAGTTCTCCATCTTTCAGGAGGACTGTGCCCGGCGCACATGGGGCTTGAGGCAATCAACTTTCTTACCGATAAGTTCGCCAGATATCGACTGATTTTAAAAATTCTTTCAAGGCAAACGCAGCAGTAAAATTGTAACAAAGTATTAGAAAAAGATCCCACCACTCCTAAATCACGATGCTGCATTACCGTGTGATATACCGTTAATCGCAGTACACGTTTCAGGTTGTTGCTATGACATTAATATTTTACAAGATATGTAGTGTAGTGACGCATTTGAGTTGAGGGGTCATGGGATATTTTATTATCGCTTTACAACAAATTTCCTGCTAAGTCTGTCGGTGAAAGACACTGAAAATTGGTCAATATTTGGCAAAGTTAAATTCAGCAATAAAGTGGTACCTTTTTCGAACACGGTGTATATTTTATGCTAAAGTTATTTACTTGCTCGGTTGAATGAATTAAAGTTGGCCGTGTTACGTGCAGCGGGATACCTTCCAGATGACTGGGGCCGAGACTGAAGCAATTTCTGTGAAAGTTGGACGAAGCGACGTCCCTGTTAACTGCTGGACAGTGGACAGCATTGACCAGATAGGTCGGCACACCAGTGTGGATTGTTTTGTACGTTATAACACCGAGCTGTGAACTCTAGACTGGTAACCAGTTTAAATCTCATCAGAGCTTTGTGGTATTATAAAGACAAGGCGTCCGAGTCACCAGAAAGTTCTCAACACGATGTAGTATACACGATCGAGATTTCGCTGTAGCGTGTGGCAGACTGTTACAGTAGTCAAAGCGCGATCCAATTCTATTGATTTGATGGCATCGAGCAACAAAAATGTTTCTATGTACGTGCTAACATCTATAGAGTTACTTCTACACTACCTAACTGATATAGATAGCCAGTGCAAGTGCGGAGTTTCACATCGAATGGACGGGCATTTTGGAACAGTTTGCCAACAACACTGCGAGACAGTAGTGTGTCACTATAAGCATTCAAGCAGCGACTAAAACTCGCCTATTTGCGGCTTGAACACTATCAGGCGCTTTTGCGGCGTTTTTTGCGAGTCTGGCATCGTTATATAAGATTCTTGACTTACTTAATTACTTACTTGTGTAACAACATTCCACACGATGTCACGTCTCGTTGGAGTAGAAAAAAAGCCTTAAAGCGAGTGCAAAAGCGGTTAACTGACTTCGCAAAAACGTTGCCGAGAACAGTGAGTGTGAACTAGTCTTAAGTGACTGATAGTTCTCTGTTTTCCGTGATGTTCGTGGATGTCAACCCTATGCTGCGGCGAATATCGCCAGTTTAAACTCGCACAGGCCTTAGAGAGATGCTAAATGCACTTACAAGGTCAAAGGTCAAATAATATCGCACCGCTGTCAACTTACCGTCTACTCACAGGCTTTAGAGAGATGGGTGTGTTTACTGTAGACAGACACTGATACTTAACTAAAGTTTAAGGCCAGATCAGATCTCCGGTGGCTTAATCTTTCGACTATACTCGACCCTTTGCGAAATCTTACACTAGAAAAACTGCCCTCGATCGAGGATCGAGGTCCGACCGACCGCGTTACTGCGTTACCACGCCCATACGAGCTGGACAGCTTGACCTAGACTTATGACTTTGACTTTCAATCCTGGGCGAGCTATCGTCATGACCTCACTCACAAAAACTCAAGTTTAAAGGTCAGTCGGTTCAAAAGATAGAGTGGAAACAAACGGACGGTCAGACGGAGAGACGGACAGACGGACAGACGGACGCAACTGGTTGCTTTACCTTCCGGCTATCGCGGTCGGTAGTTATCTGGGATGTAAGTCGGAATACAAGTCTTGGGTTTGAAGTGGCCTATGTAAAATTGCGTAAGAAGGCCAGGTTGACATAGAGCGCGGTTATTACCGGTAACACGTGACGATGACGCATCTGGCTGACGTCTGTGCTACCTTGAACGGACGCGAAGTTACTCCACGTGGTTATAGCGCTCATGTGCGCTGCCCGTTGCTGACGTATTAATCACAGGCTGCGCGGTAGCGCCAGCCCTGTGTTAACGGCCACTGGCTTTGTCAATGGGAAAGGGCAATTTTCGACCCCCCACAGAATCGACACCCCTCAACCGATCACCAAAAAATTTGTCACAGGTGATTACGTCGGCGACCCCTACGGCTGTGCCAAATTAGGTGCATATCCGT
>Ga0209363_1001144_pt1 | contig 12212 bp, 7 predicted proteins | sample WorMetexBAHAMAS3_FD_187385 | JGI IMG/M metagenome (GOLD analysis project Ga0209363, IMG submission 187385) | Marine gutless worms symbiont microbial communities from Max Planck institute for Marine Microbiology, Germany - Inanidrilus exumae... | ecosystem: Host-associated > Annelida > Digestive... | reverse complement strand
GAAAAAGAGTAAATACTAAAAAAGTAAACAATACTAAAAGATACAGTAGAAGTTGAGAAGTGAAAGGATAAGGGGGGATTGCTCGGGGCCCACACAGAGCCCATCTCATAAAAACGTCTGCCATTTATTCCAAAGGTGCTGTTCTGGACCAAGTGGAGGAAGAAACATAAGAGGTATAGGCTCACCTGGAAAACATCCATTAAAATGATGACAGGTAAGTAAGTAAACATAAATTTTTAGAGTGGCCTAAATAACAATGGACCACTGTAATGTAAATGTATTAGCATATCGCACAACAGATAAACGGTTTAAAACAAAATGTTAAAACACAAATATGAGGTGACAGGAGGCAACCTTCTAATAGTGTCGCGTTCCATCAGTGCATCCTGTCCTGTACACTCCACACTGATCTGATCATACTTGTCAAAATTGATCCCTTTCTGGATAGTTTCAAATATGTGTTCCTCATCTTCAGGCATCGGCGGTGGTATGTACATCGGAACACGTTTCTTGTCTCCTAAAAACGGCAAAATAAAATTACTTAAGAACGTGTTGAATATTGCAGCAGAGAAGAACAAGAGACAATCAAGTGGTCATAAAGCAAAGTTATACGTGCAAAGCAAAACTAAATCAGAATGCTCTTGCGGCCCAATAAGCCAATAAGTGATCAATTGTGCACATTCAAAAGTCACCGAATCACACTGGGATACAAAGCCAAGTTGGACTACTGTACATGCATACCATTTTCACGGACTAGGCAGCTGTCCATCAGCGCTCTGTATTCCAAATATTGGATGCACTTTACGGCGTTTTTAGACTTCCGGCCGCCATAACTCGGCAATGATTACAGATCGCCAGAAAGTCACTACCAAATGATCCATCTATGGGATGACTAGTTTCCACTTTTACCGTTGGAATCAATTCAAGGTCATTCCTCTGGCCTACAAGAAACGTGCTTCGAGTCGAATACTGTATTGTGGGCATTCCACACAATACAGCCATCTGTTCTGATGTAAACGTTTGGAACTCAAAGCACTGACCCCATCCACTGAAAATCACCCACTGACCCAGAGCTATGACCGGTAATTCTAACATATTAATTACACAACAGTAATCAATACTAAACAATTGAGACGGAGGGATAACAAGTGCAAGCTAGATGCATTATTATGATAATGTTCACTGCATAAGTACGGCATTATGAAGTCTCACACTCACCATCAGCAGGTTCTTTTGTGCATTCTCGGGCAAAGTGACCTTGCTCGCCGCACTTATGACAGCCACCTGAACACAGCAAATAATGGCTAGCTTCTGAAAAACAGCACAACAGGAGACCTCAATAATAGCAGGATCACACACTTCTAACTTGCTGTAAGACTGTAACAGCAGAACTTCTTACCTTTGTAAAAATAAACATTAAAAACGTTATGTTTTTATGGACTTTCAACCGCACTTTGTAACTGAAAGCAAGTTCAGAAATGTCATGGTCAGCAACAAAATCTGAACACAGTGGAACTCGAACAATATGAAAACTGCTGTCAATATAGCACATAACATCACTTACTTGAACTCTTCTTGTCTCCACCGAAACCATCATCAGATCTTTCACCACCAAAACCACTGCTACCAAAACCACCACTGAAGCCATCGCGCTTGTTGTCTTGCCCGAAGCCACCACCAAAACCATCTCGATTCTCTTGCCCAAAGCCCCCTGAAGTGTCACTGCCAAATCCATCCCTTTGGCCAAATCCCCCTCTGCCACCTCGAGAGCCGCCTCTACCCCGCTGGCCTCCACCAAAACCATCTGAGCCAGTGTCACCTGAACCAAAGCCATCTCCAACACTGGCACCACCAAACCCATCTCGTACACCGGAGGTCTCCCCAAAGCCGTTTCGTTCTCCAAATCCTCCACCTCTGCAAAATACAACATTCAATTTTAGTTGGCATACTCCGTTTCAGTGACATTAGAAGCTACTGACGACTCAATGATAAGAAAATGGCCAGCAACCAGTAACTATATAACCTATGTCTCGTGAGTGATCCAGCCTCCTTTTCTACACATGGTCACTCAGCCTGACCATTGAAGTAAAATCAACAAATGCAAACAAATGTCTCACCAAGAGTTCAGAGTTCTTGGTTACAAGACCTCTTAATATAAGTGCACAAATGTTTACTAGCTATGACCTGATATCGTGAATATACACAGCCCATGAATGTAACAATCTAACTTTGTGCTTCCCAACCTGGGTGCTATAAAGTTATATAAGGGTGCCAAGGCCAGATGTCAGAAATAAAATTTTGATTTCTGACAACTGTATCTCTCACCCAAATTCCGTTGCACACTTAAGGACACAGCATACACTAGTTATTAACTACACACTAAACAGAAAAAAGAGTGCTGCTGCTGTCTTTAGAACAGAGTCAAATTACAGCAATTTGACAAAAAACTGCTGTTATCAGCTAATGCTTCACATAGCTGCGGAATGGTGCCTCGGTTCAAAAAAACGAAAAGCAGCAAATTAAATGAAAGATCAACAGCAAAAGCTTTACCTTGGTTCATCACTGCGACCACGGCCGGAAAATCCACCTGAAATTAATGTACAACAGATCAACATGGAAACGTTACTTGTCACACACATACAGCACAAAGTAAAGATATCAGCATTAGCCATAACACCCCAGGGTGGCATGATCCAGCACAGGTGTTCACTAAACCACTATAGGTAGACTCCAGCAGCAGAAACAATAAGGCAAATAACAAAATGCTAATTAAATTTTTTTCCGACAGACAATGTCAGTAATGAACATGCAAGGTTGCAATGCATTGCCTGATGCATGTCCACAGGTAAAGTCATAATGAGTGGTAATGTCAATCAGCTGATTGCAACACTAGCAGTCTTGATTCGAGTGGTCCAGCTTCAGCAATAAGGATGGCCATAGAGTCCCAGTCAACACGACCTTCAGCAGTCCACATAGTTCCGACTTTTTTCATTCAACGATTTGCGTTTGGTGTTTTTTTTTGCCGAGTTGCTGTAGTCCTCAATACCACACGGTGTTGGTCTCTCGACTGCTCGAGACCGGAATTTTGAGTCTTGGTCTTGGCACTTGTGGTCCTGATTGGCTGTTTTCGAAACCGATCAATAATTTGTTAGCATGCACGTGTCTTTAAAACAACAGTCCTGTTTGCACAAGTTAATAACAATGACTGCAATTTTTATAAACTTCACAAAATGTAATGCCGATTTGTGAACTATATAACATCCTTGTGACGGTTATTTTATAACATTCATGAAACCTTAACTGTTATTGTGAACAACGTTTATTTGTTTTATGTTTCATTTGCCGGTCTTGGTCGTGACAGACTATTCATGGTGTCGCCCTGAAGGAGCTGGTTGGGTCTTGGCACTGCTGGTCTTGACTAGAAGAATGGTTGCTTGGGCATGGAAAGCTCCCAAAATGCTGCTTAATCTACATCAACACTGCATAAATAATACAGCCAGATACATAATTAATCACAAAACTGGTCAAGGCAAAAATGACAGAACCATCTACAGCTGACACAGCCACGGTAACATTAGACAAGTTGTAACCTCTGCTGCTTCTTCCACCTCTATCTCCAGACCCCGGATTGGGACAGTCGCGGGAAATGTGACCGTCCTCGCCACACTTGAAGCAAGCTCGACTGCCGCCGCCACCTTTTGGACAGTCACGAGATATATGACCATCTTCACCGCATTTGAAGCAGGCTCTGCTGCCACCGCCGCCTCCACCACCACTTGAGCCTGGGTTGGGACAGTCTCTTGACATGTGCCCCTCCTCACCGCACTTGAAGCAAGCACGACTGCCACCACTTCCGCCACCTGCAATATAAAGTGTCATAGTATCACATGTTGACTGCTATCGTATGTTAAATGCCATCTGTAGCTTGGCAGCAGCAACAAAAACAATAAATTAGCCACATACTGGGACTGACGGGAACGGCATCAGACCTGTAAAAAGCTAGTGCCACTTATCCCGAAAACAAGTGGACAAAGAAAAAATGGTAAACTGACGAGACTAAGCCAAACAAAGCTGCAAAAAGGTCCGTTATAATACGGTAATGGTAAACCGAAGCTCCAAAATACCTCGTCCTCCTCTTCCACCACCGCGGCCACGTCTCGAACTGTCGCTGCCAAAACCACCGGAACTGCCAAACCCGCCATCGAAACCACTGGATCTGCCAAACCCTCCATCAAAACCACTTCCGAAGCCTCCACCACTGTTTCCGTCACCAAACCCGCCACCAAAGCCTCCTCTGTAATTTCACGACATACACACATCATGCAAGTCGAAGCCAAAACTCAACGACACTTACAGTAACTTTCAGATTTTTAACCACTGTCTAAATTTTCACTAGACTAATATCAGTCACTTGCAACTGATTCAAATACCAACGAAATGAAAACCATTAAAAACTAATGCGACCTAAGCTTAAGTCTACAATGACAGTTATACACCACTGGTTTTAAGCAGAAACTGTTTATGGCACTGGGAATCAGAGGAACCTGTGCAACTTGGCTACTGCAGTGTAATGCTGGTCAACAAAACCAAACATTAACAGAAACTACAAGAAGCCAGCACTCACGAGAGTGCAAATACCCATGCCGGTAGTGTTTTTTGTATCTCATGACCTGAGCTATGACCTTTTGTCCCAAAAATAAATGGGTTTCTAGGACTCATGGTGGAACATTTCTATGTCAAGTTTTGTGATCCTTGTTGCATCTGTTATTCTGAGATATCGTGTGGATAAACAGACAAACACACAAACACCTGTGACAACCCTAACCCCCCACAACTGCCAGTGGCGTGGCTAATGATAGAAGTAAGTTACACTGAAACGCAGAAAATTTAACAAAAATAGTGTTCACAGATCCAACCACCTACAATGGCAAGAACATGCCAGCTTCCATTATAACAAAATAGAGCATTTTAATCCAATGAAAAAAACATAATATCACAGAAATGATGAAATGAATACCTTGATGAGCTGTTATTGTTGTCAAACTTACTATCTGCAAATAAAACATGCATCAGCTTTGCAAGACAAATTTTTAAAAAGAATTACTAATTTACTTAATAAACATCCACAGTTTAGTGATTAACATAATGGTTTTCATTCAGACTGTTGGAGACATCTAGAGCGACAAATAGCCATAAATTCTACCAATACTGGAGAAAATGTCTGTCCCACATTTAAGGTCAGCATAGTGTTCTAGCATCTGTAATTATCTCACACAACTTATTGTGACGATAAAATGATAATGATAATGTTGGTAATAGCATCACAGAGTCAGCACCAAGGCAGCAACATCTGTTACATCAGGAGATGGGTGGTGGATAAGGAAGGACGAGGCCAATGGCTTGGATCAGTGTCTCCAAGTTTCCTGCAGAGCTTTGACACTGTTGGCTGACTGATAGGCGCAACATTCAGGCTTTAAGAAACCTGTGCTGTGCCATTATCTATAAAGGTTCTCTTCAGAACCGCTGGATGAAGAAAACTAAGGATGAACAAGTTCATCTGGAAAACACATGTTTACAATGGAGATAAAACAATGCTGACTGCTGACAACGTTGTTCTGTCTTCAAAAAAAGCGCATCAGAGTTAAAACAGTCCACAAAAAAATAGATCAGACCAACTGAGTAATTTTAGATCGCCTGAATCGGCTAATTCCGCACCCAATACATACAGTAAGGAAAGGAAGTGTATTTATGTAGTGCCATTTATACTGTGCATAGTCTCAAAGCGCTCAGACATGGATCACACAGTTTTACCCGCAAATTACACCATGCCCGCCTTTCCTTCGTAAGAGTTCAAAAGATTGGGAGTTTTCTCAAGAGTTCAAAAAAGCGATGACTGCAACACTTACCAAAACCTGGCTGATCTGATCCAAATCCACCATTCATCGTAGCACCTCGCAGTGCTCTTGGTTCAGCATCTACAATCAGCATCAATACACACTGCCAATCTCCGCAATTTTCCACTGAACCTGTGTTCGCCGCTCACCATTGGTTTTCCTCCTCCACAAGAAAACCTTTTACGAATTCGAACGGTCTTAAAACAATAATAAGCACTCCATAAATGCACGCACAAAATGATGAGGCTGATGCAGTTTAGGCGACTTTGCATATGAAAACAGGCCTAACAGTAGGCCTACTGACTTGGATTCCCATTATGCAAAATAAAAAATTTCAAAGATAGGACCTAAAAACTGTAGCACAGCACCAACAAAATTCTATTCTGTTGTTATTATAATAATTCGTTTTCAAGTAAGCATCTGCCGGAAATTTACGACAAAGTCGCTGTCATTCAGTTAGCAGTCCCACGTCAACTTCAAGCCAGGCAGTCAGTCGCATTTTTCACCAGTCACTTATAGTTGGGAATCTTCAGACGTGGCCTAATTGCCGTTATCTTGGTGCGTGTGTTGTCATGCGATCCACAGCTAGTCGGTCGCCAGCATGTCTGCTCACCACTCAACTCACCCACACCGTGCTGGCCAAGGTACACTGGACGGGCATGCGCTGACCATTGCCGTTCACATGGACCACCAGTGCAGACACGCCATCGTCGATGATTATCGCAGATCGGCGGCGGTCCACACAAATGTACCGGTGACGAACCGATCCACGGTTCAGTATCAGTACCAAGATCGGTTTAAAAATTAAAACCTTTACGATTAGTAGCACAGGTTGGGAGAGGTACCCTTCTTATCACTCAATCACCTAACCAACAGTATCAAAGCACAGACCCCCAACTAGTGGCCTGGCCTATCCTTGTTTTATACACCACTGGACTCCCAACAGTAGGGGCATTGTTCCCTTTTATCCAGTTCTTCGACACCAGTACCAACAACACCACATTTGCTCTTGCAAAAAATGTATCAAATACAAACCAATGTAGACATGCAAACACACATGGACAAAATACATTCAAATAAATTAAATGACATCCGTTTAAAAAAAAATTAACACAACACACAAACACTAAAACAGGCACAAAATGTCGAATGCTAAAAACAACAACATATGCATCATTAAAACCAACAAACCGTTCATCATTCCGCGTCCCATGCCCCGCAGTGCACCAGCATCACCAAATCCAAATGAGGACGGCTGAGCCTGTTCACAAAATTGAACTTTTGACTGATTATCATAGACATTCGACATCTTTGCAGCTCAATGGCTATGATGATCACTATTTCTAATAATGAGTATTAAGAAGACTACGTCTACACTGTGTTACAGAAAAATGCCCCATATTTGGCTAGCTTTAACTCTTGATATACGTGAAAAGAAAAGATTTTGGTAATTTTCGGCAGACATGAAGAAAGCAAGCAATCAAATGACGCTTTATTGCCCAACCTCACCTAACCAGTGCTTCTGTACATCCAAGCGAAACAGCAAACATGGAAATTGCACTTTTGCACTTAAATACTGCACGCTGTTTTGCCAGACTTCAAATGGCTGTTTGCTTGATTTCTTCGACATTGTTGACCAACATCTCATACTCATGCTGCTGAATGACTCTTGTATTCAGTGGGGTTAAACTCTGGACTGTTGGAGGGCTATAGCTCAAGAGAAAAAAGTTAGTGTTTCATGCTGCAACAGCTGGACTATGTTGCGTGCACTGAGTACCAGTGCACAGTCTTGTCATCTATGATGTGCCTGACAGCATCTAATAGCAAGGTATAGAGATGCACCGATAAGGCACTGGCCGATTATCGGTCGGCCGCCTAACAATCGACCGATTACCGATTAATACACAACAGTGATTTTGCTGTCTTACTATACGCTCAAGAGCCTATATCGTAAATACTCTACGGGGCAAAGACGGTCTTCGCACATTCGGCAATAACTCCGTCGAAAGTGAACCGTTTTGGATGATTTGTTACGGCCGCACTGAGAACGCTACTTAACAAAGCAGACTCGCAGAGTCGAGTCGGAGAGGAAGGGGGGTCGAAAGTGACCGGCAAACTGTGCTAACTAAGGAAGCCGCAAAGCGCAAGCATTTATTCTCTTGGCCTCTCTCCGTTCGTGTCACTCGACCACCCACAGAGCGCACATTCTGCAATCATGAAACGATACCGCCGACAGGCCGCCGACCAGTGGCGGCGCTACACCAGGACACGCCAGGTGTCGCCCACATCAGGGCTTACACTCTGGCTGTCGCCCTGGCTCAAGTTACGTGAATACAGTTTCGATTGGTAAAATTCAAGTAGAGTTCCAAGTTGAAAACCAACGCTTCGAAAATTTGAACTTCGTTTAACATCCTACCAATTGTGCAAACAACAATCGGCCGATACCAACGCACTAATGGGCCGATACCGATTATCGGCAAAACGGCCGATAATCGGCCGATACCAATTATCGGCCGATTATCGGTGCATCTCTAGTAAGGTACCCCAGCATTACTGACCACTGACTTTCACTCCATGCCTAATAAAGAACAACTCCCATTTTTGAGACATCGACCGACACCGCTACAGACTTCATAAACGTTCAGCATGTGGGTAGCAGACGGTAGTACGCTATGCTCCCTTCCTAGGTCTGGATGGCTTTATTTGATCACTTAACAGTTGGTCTATGACAAGACAGATGATGATCTCATGAGGGGAGGGGACTGGAACATCCCCATGTATATACGGTTGGCACAAGCAGCAGAAGCAAACGTGCAGGTAATGGCAGGTAGGCATCACAGTAACATGCCAAGAAAAGGAAGGCCGATGTCATTCACTCAACTGAACTTTCAAGCTGGTCGTGGAAACAAAGACCACCAGTGAAGCATGGGAAATGGGGAATGTAATGAGTAAGTACAGCAAGTACTCCAGACAGGCGGCACCGTTCATTTGACGTCATCTGCCAATGTGAGCAGCCATCCAAGTCCAGTCTCGACTTGTTCACATCCCTGAAGTAGACCTAAGTGTTACTTGCTATTTGTGGTCAGGAGAGTCAGTCGGGCGTATTTTCACTCGTGTCAAGTGTCAACTGCAAGCGGGAATTATGGACACTTCGCCTATTGTATAGTTCGCCTACTAGACATTTCGCCTACTACCTGGACAGTTCGCCTACAGATTGCTCTTCATTTTACCAACAAGACTACCAGAGTAAAATAAAATCAGCTGTGTAATATGCTTTACATTGCAGTCACATGAACATTGAATCATATGGGCGCAGGTTGTTAGTAAGAACATTAAGCGGCGTACTTCACACATTATGGGTAGTTAGGCCTACTTACTGGAATCTGGTGTCTGTCTTTGTATGCACAATGGCCTGTTAAAAGCAAAGATCTTAGAAAATTGACATGTTAATTTTCTGAAATCTTTGTTAAAAGTCTGTTCATCAGTGGTCGAATTAAGAAAAACGTAGTGGGGGCGACACAGAGGCGCCGAAGAAGCCACAGTGGGGACCCCCAACCTCCTGTAATTCTAGCACTGCTGTTCATGATAAAGATTATGATGATGGGCCTACCATTTCTGTGTTGCTGAGTGCTGATGCGGTTTGTCTGCATGTTTTTTTGGATTCGGATTTGGATAGCCGTGCTTATTAATAATCTACACGTCTGATTTTATTCCGGCAGTTTTGTAGGCAATATGGGCAATCTGTAGGCGAACTGTCAAGTGTCCAGGCAGTAGGTGAAATGTCTAGTAGGCGAACTGTCCAATAGGCGAACTGTCCAGTAGGCAAAATGTCTCGTAGGCGAAATGACCAGTAGGCAAAGTGTCCAGTAGGCGAAATGACCAAACAGTAGGCGAACTGTCCAGTAGGTGAAGTGTCCCGATACCGCAAGCGGAAACTGTCTGTATCTATGGACTGTGCTGAAAATTCAGCAGAATTGAGATATGGACAGGAAGACTTCGAACAAAATCGGCATCAAATTATAATATAAAACCAACAAAAAGCTGCATGTTACCGGCGCAGATGTCCCAGGTTCATCCCAGTCTTCAGACATGATGCTGTAGAGTACTGGTGTTCATGCAACAAACAACACTTACCATTCATAAAACAAATCTGTGAATACAGTATAGTGAAAACATGGAAACAGTTAACTTGTCCAAAAATAACAAAAAAGCTGCAACACACACAACGGTCTTAAAACTCGGCCACTGCCCATGCTGCAGACTCCTGTAGACCTCGGACGTGTATATCTGATTGCATTTCCCTACATCTCATGGCTGCGGCACTATTAAGTGAAATCTGTCGAAATCCGCGTTGTCTGCAGGGGTGGGTCACTTTGAGCGCAAATTTTAGGTTGATGGGGACGTCGCCCGCAATCCATCTATCATCTACGGTAATTTGGTTAGTGTTACGGGAAGGAAAGTCAACTCGTCACACCAGAAAATCGTGTGACGAGTTGACCGTACTGATTTTTGCCATTGTGACGAGTTGACCATACTTTGTTTACCTATCAGTCGTGAGAAGATAAGCTCACCATGTCGAAGATGTATGTGCAATGGCTCCTTTCTTTCCACGTCTTATATGCATGTTTGACGTCACCGTCCCATAATTGCTGGGCCACTGGTTCACAGAGCTGCAGAGAAGTTGGCCTGAGCAACAATCACTCGTCGACGACGTCAGACACTGCGCCGGTCACTGCACGGCATTGCTTACTTCTTGTTGTATGCTTGCAGGCCGTAATTACGCAGTCTGTTGTGAGCACTGTTTCTGGTGCAACTTCGATGAGTAGTTAATTACACTTGACGGCTTCGTTTTGTGCTCACTTGTGACGAGTTGACTGTGTGAATCGAGACGCATGTGTGACGAGTTGACCGGTGACGAGTTGACCATGTGACAAGATGACCGTGTGACAAGTCGACTGTGTGACAAGCTTACTAATAGCCATGTAAAAGTGCCGTAAACATAGCCCCGCCATGTCCCTTTACAGCGCCCTGAATATAGCCTCTTCCTTTTAATTACGATCGGTAATACTAAAGACATCAGGCGACGCAAGTGACGCAGGCGAGACTCGACTTCGGGAATGCTTTGGAGGTGGGCGGCGCCATGCGGTCATAGCTTAATTTCGCACATGCCTGATGCACCTCAGGAAAAACTTATGACAAAGTTATGATAACCTAAGATACGTCTGGATCTGGATAAGTAAGTAGCAACGTCGTTTTTGTAACAGAGTTATTGCTAACTGTAACTCATTATCAGCAGGTTGCATTAATTGTAATTCTATTAACACTTGCTGTTTGAAAGTAGTTACTTGAGATATGCTGCATACGGCGAAAGACTGTGCTTTACGCCAACAGTACTGGCGTCGGTGACAATTAACTTACGAAAATCTTAGAAATACTTTAGGAGACCGTAACTCCTCAGCTTAGGATAAACTTAGCAAGAAGCTACGATAAACGTAGGATAATCTTAGGAACTTTGGAAAATCAATGTCGTATTTCAGGCACCAACATCTCTGCAACACGTGCGTTCGCCACAGTGGGGTTAAATAGACGTAGAACCGAAGTACAAGACACCATGTAGCAGTATGAAAAAAACTGTAGTTGAATTGCAAACTGAACAATATAATCAATATTGATAAGAAGTCACGAACAATAATTAGTTAAATTACACAACAGCACACTAAATTCCCTCACCTACGCCACAAAATTTCTACAATCAAAAGAATTTCCTACAGGCGGGGCACCATAGGTAGGTATCTAATAAGTTAAAATAACATAGAGTATGTTGGTATACAGCAGAGAGGCTGGGCAACGGCTAAAATATAACTGTCACATAAACGTTTACACTAAACGCAATTTGCTTACCCAAGTGGGCCAAGTTGTCTGACAAAGTGTTTTAAAATCTGAGGAATTTCCACGAAATACATTCAAACTTATTTTAAAGAAAAGTCTACTCACTTTACTAACTTTGTAATTTAACTTGTGTGACCTCACAAGGAAACTCCGACCAGAGAGGCCTATAGGGCTTAGCAGATCAGTCCACGAAGATGCCCATCTTGGTCTTTCTTAATTTATCCAAATCATTTTAAAAGCGTTGAGGCTGGTCCCCCATTATCTGCAGATCCAGCTTATTCCACCTATTGACCACTCTGTTCGAAAAAATGTTTCCAATTGCCGAGTGCACCTCATTTTAGTTCGTTTTAGTGGATGGCCGCTTGATCCCTTGTTGTTCTTATCAAATACAAACAAGTCTTGAAGCCCTATTATTGAATTTCCGTGATA
>Ga0209363_1001143_pt1 | contig 12216 bp, 9 predicted proteins | sample WorMetexBAHAMAS3_FD_187385 | JGI IMG/M metagenome (GOLD analysis project Ga0209363, IMG submission 187385) | Marine gutless worms symbiont microbial communities from Max Planck institute for Marine Microbiology, Germany - Inanidrilus exumae... | ecosystem: Host-associated > Annelida > Digestive... | reverse complement strand
GAACGTCAGACGTTGATCGAGCACGACTCCCAGCACCTTTATATCGTCGGCTACTGGCAGATCGACTCCTGCCACAGACACAGACGGCACGGATGACGTCACCGCACGCAGCTGATTGTTCGTTCCGACGTTCATACTTCAATTATACATTACTTGGGTCTGATGTTCCCAATGTGGTGTTTTGTTGGACCTTGTATGAAGTAAAAACCATGACGCCCAATATGACGTTCATGAAGACTTCACAGAAATTTGGACAGTGGGCCGATCATCGAGTCAATACAATTTACGGCCTTGGCTTTAGTAAAAACAACGAAAGAACCCAGTTCTGCTGAATATACCACTGGCCTAATTGGTCCACCAACGACATCTGTATGAATTGATGCTGATTGTGATTACAAATTCACTGAAGTGATCCATGGTCAGAACCGTCCCAAGTCCAAGGTGTAATATAATGAAAGTTCTTGTACCAGGTGCCTCTTTGCTGTGGTGGATGATAGGAGGGCTCGAACATTTGGGGGTCTGAAGGAGTGAGTGAAGTTAGAACCATCAATTATGGCAAGTAAACTCTAGGTTTTGATGATGGATGTATTATAAAAACCTACATTCTGGCATCAGTTTTGGATACCATGACAACATGTCATTTTTAAGGGTCGCCCTATGTTTCATATCTCACAAGCTACATATTAGAGATCATACCAGAACCGTTTCTGGTACTGTTCCGGCCCGGAAAAACGTTGGTTCGGTCCGGTCTCAGAACATTTTTTGTTCCGGAGGCGGAACATGCTGAGCATTTTCTCTGTTCTTAGCGAGACTGCGCAATGTGCAGTGACACTAATTGCCCGGTTCCCCGACTTCTTCACTTGCGCTAGCATATGTGTGCCGGAGAAGCCGCTGTGTGAAGCTAATTAGCTTCTCTATCGCCGTCCTTTGGTGGTATCCTGCTGTGAGTAAACAACAGACTTCGCCACCGCTGACGTTATTTATGCATGGCTGCAGTCATTACCAGGGCAGTACAGTTTTCCCATGCTTGCCCGCTTGCTGCACAGGACCAGGTAAACGGCATGCTGATAGCGACGATCCTTAGTGGAGGGGTGGACACTAGGAGGCGTGAGGGAACACGCTGTCAGATGCACGTGTCCGATTAAATCCCCTGAGTGTACGTCGGAGGGCAAATGTGGCACGGATCTGCATGTGTGGTTCGGGTTCGATTCCGGCCGGAACAAATTCGTGCAGTTACTGATTCGGTCTCGGAGCTACAGTGGTCGGTTTGTTCGATCTCTACTGCATATAGAAACATTAGAGATTTTTTAGACATTATGTAAATTGAAAGTAATTAACATCGGCCAATATTTATTGAAGTTATTTGAAAATGTGATAAAGGTCTGTTTTGTCAGACACAGAGTATACATATTATGCATTGCATATATACAGATACACATCTTTTTTCAGCAGAACGATATGAATCAATAGTATCCATTCTCCAATAAAACTCAACTCGTTTAAGTCTCAAGTCATTTAGTATGGACACGTTTTATCATCATGTGTCAAAACAGTGACCGGAATTAGGACTCGAATACATGTCTGGCTTAGTTTTTATTATTTGTTTGTAAATTAGATGTTTGTTTATGTTGCGGTCTGATTTGTGTACGTACAGTGAACAGGCGATATTTACTACAAGAGTTCACGTTTTCCAGATTGATCCGGACACCAAGAAGAAGTGGTTGCCAGTGAGCTCACAACCAGTTCCAGTGTCATTTTATCATGACACTGCACGCAGTTCATATCGCATTATAAGTCTTGATGGATCAAAGGTATGCAGCCAACTTTCGCTTAATGATGTTAAAACCATTTTGTATATACAGTATTTGATTACCGAATGCTACATCACATGCAGCTGATGCCAAAGTCATGAAACTTGTGGTTGACTGGTGTTGGCAGTTGTGTATCAACACTGACGTCATCGTTACTGTTTACGAAAAAAACTGCTGTATATACCCCCTCCCTCCAGTAGACAGTATCTGAGCTGTTGATGCTTGTCTGGAGGATAAGAGGGAAGATAATCAAAACTGCTCTGTGCTGTGTATGACAGTTTTGCGCAATGATACGCACACACTTGTGAGCAGTTCTTAACATTTTTGCATGTTAGTTAGGTTTAGATTTTTTGTGTGTTTACTTAGGTTTTGTCTTTGTGTGTTCTTTTGTGTTATCTTAGGTCATTTTGTTTTTGTATTGCTTGCTTTTGTTGTCTTTTGTTTAGTTTCTTCAGTACTTAGCCAAGAAATTGGCTGGTAAGAACGTCTCTGAAATGACCTATTTTGTTTCAAGTGGGACGTAAAACTTTAACTCAGTTAACCTGATGTTGTACATGAACAGTGTCCAACAATTGATGACTTGTTGAGTCGCTGCAGTGGTCCGTAGTCCGTCAGATTTGCCCCCATCGACACTACAAATGTGCCACCAGACCCTCTACATTGTGGAGGCTCATATGTATCATGTTTCTTGCCCAACTGCACTTTGCTGTGTTGTTGCCAATGTAACTCTCCACGTTGCTTATAGAGATTTCAGTCACCATACAGCTAAGGATGGGCAGATGCATAGATACATTGCTGGCAGTGTTTGCGTCATGGCCATAAGTTTATTACTGGCCCGCCTAAGCATAGTGTAGAGGAGCCAGTATTGTTTTGCTCTCTGTCATCTGTCGTTGTTGTCTGTCATTTGTCGTCGTCTGTAACACCGGCACATATCCAACATAACTCACCAGGGGCAGCACGCAGTGGCGGGCCAGTAGTGTTACGTCCCGTTAGGGCGACACCTTGTTTATACAGTGTGTAAAGTGGAATTTTAAACTTGGAGAATGCAGTATTAAAAAGGAAACAAAAACTATAAAAATATGATTATCTTATTGATTGTTAGGTAATTACTTCATGTATCAGTTTTTACTGATGTTGTTAAGAGAAGTATGTTACGTATATGTGCTGTGGCAGTTTGTATGTCCCACTTATGGAATGTATTGAAATGTCACTTTCTAACTGGGGCTACCAGGAGTTCTGATTGGGAATTTCTGGAATCCGTTCCTGAAATCTGGTGTTAATATTACCATAGGTGGAATAGCTCAGAGCCACCACTACTCACAACTGTGGTGAAATGGAATCGTATCACACTGAGTTTGTTTGTGAAGGCACTGGTCAACAGTACTATGACGCCAAATATGACGTTCACGAAGACTTCACAGAAGTTTGGACAGTGGGCTGATCATCGAGTCAATACAATTTACGGCCTCGGCTTTAGTTCTGAAGTGGAGTTAATCAGAGTAAGGTTCATGTGCAGATGTTTTATCTTAGACTAACAGCTTTAGTGTTCAAAATATGTAATTGCATTGTCATCTCAGTTTCATTGCATTATACTTTTTTGTTATTGTATCATTTATCGGTTAAAGCACCTGTTTACCAACAAGACATACAACTAGAAAAAGCCAGCACTCACAACAGTGCAAAGACTCATGCTGGCAATGTTTTAGTGACTCGTGACCTTGACCTTTGACCCCAAAATGAATGGGTTTCCAGGACTCATGGTTGAACATTTCTTCATCAAGTTTGGCAGTCTTAGCTGCATCAGTTTTTGAGATATCATGCGAAAAATAGACAGACAGACAAATGGAGGTGAAAAAACCTAACCCTATATCTTAGAAACAGTGCAAGATAGGGACATAGTTACTATGGAAGGCTAATAGGAACTCGTATGCGCTCTATCAGATGGCACTATTTTCAGTGACCTTGAGTGACCCATAACTACACCAAACCACCTTATTTTCCAAATTTTGTATCTCTTTTCATATGTTTGTAGTGGGTGGGGATAGACTTCAGATTTGGTAGGCAGGTTGATAGTAGCAAGTCTTAGCCTGCAAATGACAAATCATCCCTCAAAGGGGTGTGGTTAGGTCACTTAAATTATGGTAGGTACCAGCCATATCCCTGGAACGGCTGAAGCTAGAGTGATCAAATTTTGTACACCAGTAGGCTATATCAAGTCCTGGCATACGGAGGACGAATCACCCTTAAAAGAGGAGTGGTCAGGGTCACGTGACCCATTTTAAATTTTCTGGCCCCCGGTGATATCTATGGAACGGCCAAAGCTAGAGTCGTCATATTCTTCTTCTTCTTCTTCTTGGATGTTGCTCAGTTTGCACTGTGATTGTGCAGTTCATGGAGAAGTTCAATGAACTGAAGGACTTGGTGAACGCTGCTGCGATGACGATTGACAAGCAGAGCGATGGTGCTGCTGATGTGAGCTCTCTCAAGCTAGATCACTGTCAACAACAGACGGTCGGCCATGTAATGCCAACTTCTGACTGTAAAATCATTGTCACTGAGCGAGAATGTGGGTCTCTTACACCGATAAATTACCGAATGATGAAGTCTGACATTATCATGAGTGTTTAGTATTGTTCGGCCACATTGCAGCAGTAGCTAGATGCGGCCTTTTGCTGCATACAAGAGTAGCATGGTCTGTCTGTCTGTTGGTCACATTCGTGAGCCCTGCAAAAGTGGCTGAACCGATTGAGATGGCATTTTTAGTGGTTGATTTGGGTGGGCCACAAAAAATCAACTAGATGGAAAGAACTCAGAGAGTACAACGACCCGCGAAAGCGAAATTTTGGGGTAGGTATAATTCTACCTGACCGTTGCTTTCACATCCCTCTACCGATTGTAATGAAACACGAACTCGTCTTTTTGCTGTCCGCTGAATGTAGGTAAATATTCACGAAACTGCTAACCCAGCTCAGCCCAATTCAGCAGCCGTGACCGCCACAAGGCCAGCGAGGCTGAAAAGCTCTTCCGTTTGCCACCCACCTATCTTGTTTGACCAAGCGTAAACTCACCGGTCTCCACATGTCATAATTCTCCCTGACCGTTACTTCCACCTCCCTTTACCGATTGTAATGAAACACGAACTTGGTTTTCCCTTTCCGCCTAGGACCCTTGCCATGTACAATTTGGTACAAATCCGTCCACAATCTTTTTAGTTATCATGGTCACAGACAGACAGATACACAGACAAACCAACGCCAGTAAAAACATATTCCCTTGCTTTCGCGGGGGTTAATAACGGCATCACAGCACCACTGCTGCAGTGGACTGCAATGCTGCTGACTGGTCGGTGTCTCATTACATTGTCCCTCTCCCGTGAAAAATCATCCTCGCCGCGGTGCTGTCTTTCATCAAAACTCGTTGACCACATGTTAATGAATATACCTATCTATCTCTATTATAACAGTCGCTTTCCTGTGGATTCTAGCTGAGCCGGTTCTTCCTCTATTTGCTTACTTTTTTGTTCTGGTGATAAAGTGGTACGGTTGTTATGGACCGAATGTCCTTCATGTTACCCAACCAACAGTGGCAGAACACTGAAGGAAACAATCACTGACCCCAATCTTTTCTCCCTACGCCATTGTAGTGTTGTTACGGTGGCAGGGGCAACTCGGTCGGTGGCGGTGTTTTTTTTTGACATGCCACCACGGTGCCGGTGGCGAATATGGGTCGATGTCAAGGCTCGGGTTGTTAATTGGAAATAGAAGGATGTCACGGCTTCAAGATTGTTGGGTTGTCCTGGAATGCGCTAATTGCTGACAGCACGTGACAGTGGAGGGTGCACTAAATGAGGCCGTCGTGATGGTCTCACTAAATACAGTGTCTGGACTGTCCCTACTGTCCCAATGTTTGCCATTGGGGAAGCGGATGTGCGGGTGAGGGCGGGCGGTGACTCGCCGTGCTTTCACGTATTCACGCAGGGATCAAATGACGCAGCATTTAGATGACTATCGCTGGTCTCTTTAAGTGAGGGGACGTTTTCAGGAAACAGCGTCCAGAAAGACCGCTGAGCACACCGTAAAACACTGCAATGGCAGTGTTGGTTCAGTGGTAGCCAACCACCGCGGTGGCAGTGAAGGTTTGGTGGTCGTAACAACACTAACACCACTACGCCATTGTACTCCCAATGGAAGCGGCGTTGTTTCCTGTATGCCAGCTCTGTGAGGAATATATAATTTGTGTAATTTGATACAGTAGGAGACAGATCCGCGCATTGCACGGGCATTATTCCCATTTGTTACAAGTTGTGTGTTATGTATGACGCTGGTCTGGGTGTTGATGATGTTCAGGAGTCGGGCGACTCGCCTGGGCGTTCTGCCAATCAGCTGACGTCCGTTGTAGAACAGCTCAAGTTTGACAACGAACGACTCAAACTTGCTCTCACTCAAAGGTCAGCGTCATGTCTACACCATCACGGTTTAGTCGGCAGGCACATGGCGCAGTGGTGCAACGGGTAGAGCGTTGGACTTGCGATAACAGATCGTGGGTTCAAATCCTACTCAGGGCAATACTTGACACATTTACGTGTGCCAATAGGTGCATACAAAAAGGAATGTGCCTCTGTCATCAAGCAGTATAATTTGGTACCGGCCAAGGGGCGCTGATGCTGTGCAGCTGGGACGGTAACCGCAGGCCTGGCAGTAAGTAATGGCAGCCTACCGCCGGGTGGATGACTTATAGTCACCTGTGGGTTGGCTGCCTGTACACTGGGATCAGCTCCGGGCCCAACGCTCGGTAACAGTTATGGGAAGCCTTTACCTTTTTTAGTCGGCACTGCTTGATGAAATGGTTCGTGTTGAGATTGTTTGCATTATTGGCAGTCCATGGTGGCATGCTACGTACTCAGAAGTCCAAATGTTTACACAATAAAATAAATTACAGTCATATTATCAAAAACTATGTAGACATTTGTAATGTTGAGAGAGACGTCTTTTGTGTACGGTGAATATGCTTTCAGTTCAAGCAATGCCAAGAAGTGGGAACAGGACATGCAGATATTACGCAACAACAACGCTCGGCTGACGAGTGCATTGCAGGAGAGCAATACCAACGTTGACGAATGGAAAGTTCAACTGGCGACGTACAAAGACGAGAACAGTCGGATGAAAGCAAAGGTTGCATCACCTCACGTGTTTCGTTGTGTGACATTACTGTAGGCCGTGTTTGTTTGTAAACTTGTTTGTTTGTCTCCACATGAACCATGTCGGTCCTCTTTATTGTTGGGCCGAAATGTAGACTGGCCATGTCGCATGCTGCCCCCTGGTGAGTCACGGTAAGTATGCCAATGGGACAGACGTACGCCAGACCATTACACTACACTTTGTGCTAGATGTGGCCAGTGTAAGTAAGTAAGTAAGAATATTTGTACACGGCTCAAAAAAGCAGTCGTAAGTCCAACTCCCTGCTGCAGCGCCACCATGCAACACATTTTGTTTTTCTCTTTGTCTGTCTGTCTGTGCATACTCAGTGGGGGCAGGATGCAACGTGGCCAGTTTTCATTTCCATCATAGTATTACGAGGACGGACATACTTGTTAAAGTTGATTGCAGTTGAGCAAAAACAACTGAAAACATTTTTATCAGTTTTGATGTGGTATCCGACATTTTGTTTACAACCTTGTAATGTTTGGCACAGCATTTTCAGAATGTCGGGAAGTATGTTTGTTTGAGTTTGATGGACGTCGGTGACGAGCGGTTTGTAACTGTGAATGGTGAACTCAGCTGGCGGACGTTGAGAAGAACAGTGGCTCGGTAGAACTTCTGCAACATCAGTTGTCGGACACCAAGGCAAAGCTGGAAGACTCCGAGCGGCTTGTACAACACAAGCAAGAGGTATGCTATGAACAAACTCTTATGCTGAAAAGATGCTGAGCTGATGATGATGATAAGTCTAAAATGTCATCTGTGAGTGTGTACTATTCGGTCGCGCTCTCCTTCCCTTCTTCCTCTTTCCTTCTGCTTTCCCTCCTCATTCTCTCTGCAAGCATGCTGACGTCACATGCTGTTTAGTTAGACAACCCATCTATCACTGATAGCGACCCCGCGTGGGGCCAGGGTTCCTCCTTTGCTCCTTTCTTGTCCATTCTTATTTCCTCATCTTGCTCTTTTTTACTTTTTCCCTTTTCCTTTTCTCATCCACTTTACCTATTTTCTTCTATTGTCCGTCCGATCCCGTGAGATCGTAGGAGGCGACCGAACCTGGGTATAGTTTAGTTTTTTTCCATTTGTATTGCTTAGTTAAGATTTATTCTGGTGTTTTGTTGTATTTTGTTTAGTTTAGTTTTGCGGTGCAATGGTTGTCTTCTGCTGTTATAGGCACTAGCATAATAATTTAAATGAGCCTCTTGATCCCTTTCCCTTTTGGGTGGCTGCTGAACAAAAACGCAGCCAGGGTTCAGGTTAATATATCGCTGGCCTTCCTTCACAGGGTAGGGATAGCTCTTCACCCCTGACCTTTTTTCTCTGATATAGCCATATTTGTGCTGAAAGAGGGCGTTAAACTCCCACCTAACTCAATTAACTGTCACCGATAGCGGTTTAGCGTGCCCGTGGGTCAAAGTAGCTTTTGCGTTGCTGCAGCTGTTGCATGGACGGACTGTCTCACATAGCACTAAAGTATGGACTTAATGATGAGAGGGAGGGAGTGTCTACTATTAGGGATGCTGTATGGTCATGTTTTGTACAGAAAGTTCAGTTGTAATGTTTTACTATGTATGTCTCTATAGTTTAGGCTCTTTTATTGTTTTATGTGTTTTTATGTGTTCTGTGCTGCACATTGTGCATATTCAATAAATATATATAGCGAATGGATGCTAATACAGTGGTCAAAATAAGGCGAAACTGAGTTCTGTGACGTTGAGCTGAGGTGAGTTCCGACGCCTCTGATTGGTGGGAACTTAGAAATTGGTCCAGTTGTGCCCCCGATTGGTCATGGAAGAGCTACAAGGCTTTCAGCTTCAGGAGGCTTTGCCCCCTGACACCGGGACCCGCTGGGGGCTCGGGCCCTGACCCCCATTATAGCTCCACGTTCGTCGTGGTTTACAGTTCCTTGTCAGTGGAGCCACCCAAAAGGGAAAGGGATCAAGAGGCTCACTGCTGCTAAGCGCTCCAGTCCGCAGCTGGTGCCTGGTGCTTGCCATGGTCGTTCCAGTCACAAGTCCAACTCAAGCGTTTCACACATACACACGCCATTACATAAGCATAGTGGCATTTATCGGTACAGAAGATTGGATTCTGTGCGGCCAAACGTGAATAGAGATGCGAGCAAATGAAGACTCGGTCGGTTGAATGTGCAGTGAGCTGCTGGTCGAAGTGTAATGAATGTTATGTGTTGTTGACAGGAAGTGAACGAACTCAAGAGAAGATTGGACGAATTAAAGCAGTTTGAATCTCAGTGTCAGAAACTGATGTCAAAGCTGCAGGTGCCCGCCTGACTGAGTGTTTGATGTCTTCTTACATCATCTCACTGTACTTAGCCTGTTTTTTGGCAGTGTGCGAGTCTTTACAGGAACTAGTTTTAGGTCAACTCCTTCAAGTCGACCTAATAAAGTGGGTCTCAAATGTCCTATTGTCCGTCCACAAAAAGTTTCTTCGATTTTAGTGAAATTTGGTTTGTTGGTAGACGTCGACGAGTGATGCATGACAGTATGCAGTATGACCCGATCCAAGGTCAATGTCATGAGCCTTTGAATGTCGGAAATTCGGCCATTTTTAAAGGCTATGTCCTCCTCCGTTTATAATGGGGGCTGGCAAATGACCACAGATTCTTAAATTAGGGGGCAATACCTAAAGCTTGTCGGGGCCGGATTTTGGATTTTTGTCCTAGTTTTTGTGTCATGTGACTTTGAAGTTGGCAGTAAGTAGGAGTCGACCGCCAGTCCTGTACGGGGCTAATTTTCTTACATAGTGCTTTATTCATAATGATGTTTGTATGTACTAGCCAAATTTAGTGCAAATATCTTGAACCATTGCATAAATTTATTTATTTTCAAAATCACAGCCGTCGGCCATCTTGGATTTTAAAGACAGTCAAAATTTCGTTTGTCGATAGCGTTCACAGTAGACCTACATCATCCTGCCAAATTCTGTTAACGATCGCTCGAGTGGTTGCAGTTTTTTTGAACCATGCCCATATCATCTGTCACAGCATATTTCATTGTACCACTGCAATTGTATCATCTGTTTATAGTCTCGTAACTTATTACGTGTGAACTGATGCATATTCATTTTTATCTTGGCCTAACCTACTTTTTACAATAAATTATTAGGCATGATACAATATGACATAGATTTTGTTAAAAGCATCATTAAATTCCAATCAGCCAACATTTAGTGTGTCCGTATTTGCTATAACATAACTTTTTATGATAAATTATTACTTTAAAGGCGCGATATAACAGAAATTGTGCTGAAAACACTATTAACCCGCTTTAGCTCAGTGTTCCCAAAATAGCTACACTATAGTTTAGGGATTCGACGCCAGGCTGGCTGAACGAAAATTTTTAGCTTTTGACTTTCGGGCACTCTGTCGCTCAGGGCTGAGCACCAGAGTGCCCGAAACTCAAAAAACTAAAAATGGGTCAGTTAGCCAGCCTGGCATCAAATCCCTTAGTCAGTGTCCCCATTTTGGAACTCGCGGCAAAATGGGTTAAAATTCAGTCGTCTCATCATGCTGAAGAACAAACAGATTGGAATGAAAACAGTCGCCTGTTCTACTCTTGTAGTTATTTTGGCTTGTTGACTTGTGAGACAGTTATGACGCTATGATGTCGCGGTGAACAGGGAGTAGAAGATGAAAAGTTAAAGATGCGGAAGCAGGTGACCGAGCTACAGCAGCAGCTACAGCAGATAGAGTCCTCGTCAAACGCCAGTCGACAGCAGCTGCTAAGCACGCAACAGCTGCTGAGCACAAAAATTAACGAACTCTACGAGATGAACGACAAGCTGGCTGACCTGTTACATGCGTCCAGCTTTGCTTGACCCCATCTTACCCATCGAGTCCGATGTCGTCCTTCGTTGCATGCTTGTTCATAGCTTGTCTTCTGCAAGATGTGAAGCTGCTCTGTGTATTCAGGAGCCCAGCTGCCCTTCGCGACGGATCCGATTAAGCCAGGTAGCACGTAGAGCAATACTAGCAAAGGTATATGTACTTTGTGTTGACATTAAAACGTCAATAATAATGTGGTCCGTAGACAAACTAACCCGACATTACGATACTGCAGTAGGTCATACACGTCTGTGGACGGCCCAGCGCCTCTCATGTCCGTGAATGCATCTAGTTGAATTGTTGTACTAGATAAACTGACCTCGATCAAGGATTGAGGTCAGACCGACCACGTTACCACGCCCATACTCGCTGGACATTGATCTTTGACCTAGACCTGCAATCCCAGTTGAGCTGTGTCATGACCAACACACATAAAAACTCAAAGTTTAAAGGTCGGTCGGTTCAAAAGATAGAGCGGAAATAAACGGACGGATGGACAGATGCTACCGATTGGTTGCTTTATCTTCCCGGCTAATGCGATCGGTAACAACATTGCAGCTGTTAATTGTTGCCTGTTGTCATTTGTGTTGCGCACATTCCTTATTTACTGAGTTTGTAAACATATCACACAGTTGGACTGGACTGTTAGGCTGATACTTTGTCACAGTATATTGTTACTAGGCCGCCTACACATAGTGTGGGGGGGTCAGTATTGTTTGGCTCTCTGGTGTCTGTCGTCGTTGTCTGTCGTCGTCTGTAACACTCCACGGCGGGCATGCAGGTGGCTTCACCCGCGCAGGCCAGGCGATGACATCATGCCGCCTCCAGTCTAATTATAGCTTTACGGTAACACTGAACGGCGGGCCAGTAGTGTTACGTCCCGTTAGGGCGACACGTTGTTTCTAATGGTCATGCATATAATTAAACGACTTCGTTTTCTTTAAAGTGCGTTTAACGAGTGTCTGGGCAGACTTCAAGCCACACTTAATGAACATATTCCTGTATGACCTTGTACTTGTATGACCGTGGCGACTGTGGTTGTGTGGCTCAGTGGTAGAACGTCGGTCTTCGGCCGGCGTACTTTCTCTGTCCTGCGCTCGACCTGTAGCTGACGGGTGACCACTTATGTGGGTAAAGCGCCGCTATGGGTCAACCAACCAGGCCAACTCAGCCTTTCATCCCTTTGGGGTCGATAGATGAGTAGTAAGCTGCAATTAGATGTCTCTAATCTCAGTTAGAGGTGGCGCCATCTGGTGAACGCTTACGTAGGAAAGGCAGGCATGGTGTATTTGCAGGTAAAACTGTGTGATCCATGCCTGAGCGCTTTGAGACATACATAGTATATAAAAGGCGCTATATAAAT
>Ga0209363_1001142_pt1 | contig 12217 bp, 3 predicted proteins | sample WorMetexBAHAMAS3_FD_187385 | JGI IMG/M metagenome (GOLD analysis project Ga0209363, IMG submission 187385) | Marine gutless worms symbiont microbial communities from Max Planck institute for Marine Microbiology, Germany - Inanidrilus exumae... | ecosystem: Host-associated > Annelida > Digestive... | reverse complement strand
ATGCCGAAGAGAATCAGTTTGGCCGTGAATTTCCGGCGATCTGTAGGCCTAATCACTGCGGAGTTATGACGGCCTGAAGGCTGAAGTCGCAAGACCTAAAAATCTGTGAGCAATTTTTACGTGTTTTTGGAAAAACGACCCCTTATGGTAAAATTTTCAAAATTTTGTTCCGAAAGTTTACAAAGCGACACCGATCGACGTTGTTGTGTTCAAATGTCGTAAAAATTTGTCCGATGGGAAAAACGGTGAAATCGTGTATTATTCGAATGACAAAAAATTTGTGCTCCTTCTGAAACTGTCGCTGCTGCATGGATCACGCCCAAGATCTGCCAGGACAAGCCCCCAACATTTGGCTCACACTGTTCCAGATTTCATCTAAATCGGTTAACTTTCGGCGGAGTTATAGCCGAAAGCGCCAACACCCGTGCTTTTGCCCCACAAAGTATTTCCAATATTCGTCCGAAGCGAAGCATCGCTTCGGGCAAATAACTAGATTATTATTAGTAAACAATGCATGATATTTAGATACAAATTTATAAATACACTTCATTTACTCGTTTCTTTCAGGACATAAGTGCAATCTAGACATCACTAAAAAGTGACTGTTATTCTGTATCTCCCCGTAATCGCCTAGTCCAATCATATGGCTTCCACATCTCGGCAACATGAAGCACCTTCCGTCTTTGCTCTTCAAACTGTTCTTTGTGTGGATTTCTCCACAACCGTGGCTCCAAGTCAAGCATACCACCAACAACTTCCTGCAACCATACATCGTTTTTGTTGTTTTTGTAAAATATACATAAAAATGTACAAAATACAATAAATTTTTTGTTAAATTCTCAGATTTGAGAAAAAGATGTAGCACAAAATTATCAAACTCAAACTTGGATTCTTTAAATGCACAAAAGTGAAAAACAACGTACTCGGCCAAAATATGGCGGGAAAGACTTCTCATCTTCAATGACATGTGCAAATCCACCTTCTGTGCCAAAGTCAACGCTAAAGTAGGCAAAGCCCTTAGGAACCTACAATGATACCAATAAATAGTTATAACAACTGTCCAAAGTAATTTGGCAAAAGACTGCACTGTTGTCTTATCACCTCTCATGTCAGTGAATGGATTCGTCTAATCTCGACCTCCATCTAATAATGGTTCCTTCGACCCACACGAGTTGGTCCCTAAACAGCATCTCAATCGTTTCATTTCTGCACAGCGCACCCGTGTGCCCAACATAAACATAGACAGACACACACAGACCACGCTACATGTGACAGCTGTAGCAAAAGGCCATACTGCCTGCATCTAGCAGGCGATGCGGCCTAAAAACTGCACCAGTATGAAGGGGTTAAAAACACAAGTTCACAAATCTGCAAGTAGCAGTGCAGTTACAAACAGTCCAATTCAGTTTCTTGCACATAGACATAAATATTATTACCTTGACAAATATCTGCATGCTTTCAGCACATTATTAACTAGATGGCTGTATCGTGTGAAATGCCTACAATAATCCAGCTTGTAGTGCTCGGCTATCTATGCACAAGCTGTTTACTTCCTGCATTTGACATTTGTAACGTGACTCAACAGTCAATGGTGATTGGCTGCCTGTGACGGAGTGATGCCAGCCTTATCTTCCATGTTGTCAACCCTCATCTGACGTGTCCAAAAATTCGGAAGTACGTTCCGTGTAAGGACTGTACTGGCCAGGGGAATGACTTTGAATTAATTCCAATTGTAATAAATTAGCCTCGTATGGCACTGACGGTCGACTCTTCACAACTGACGTTTCTGCCAAGATCAAAGTCATGTGACACGAAAACTGAGACAAATATCAACATTCCGACCAGATCAAATTTATATACTGTGCCCTAGTTTACGAATCAGTGGTCAGTTGTCAGCTCCCATTGTAAATGGCAGAGGAGATAGCTTTTGAAAATAGAAGGATTTCCAACTTTGAAGGGCCCGTGACCTTGAGCTTGCATCGGGTCACATACCGTTGTTCATTACTCATTGACCTCTACACACATGCCAAATTTCATTGAAATCAAAGAAACTTTTTGTGGACGAATGGACGGACGGACGTTTGAGACCGGCTTTATTAGGTAGACTCTTAAGAGTTGACTGAAAAATGGAAACTAGAAATCCCATGCAGTATGGTTTTGGTGGTGAATGTGCGGCGATCTGTAATCATTGCGGAGTTATGGCGAACTGAAGTCGTAAGACGTTAAATTTTTTTGAGAAATTTTTGTTTTTTTTAAAGAAAAACTATCCCTTATGGTAAAATTTTCAAAATTCTGTTCGGAAAGTTTTCGTGACATCGATGGACGTGTTGCGTTCAAATTTCGTGAAATTTGGCCCATGGGAAATCGGTTGTGTTGCTTACCCGACAAAAAAAACAACAACAAAATTTCGCCTGGCTCTCCAGCTGTTGCTACTGTGTGGATCGCGCCCAAAATCTGCCAGCGCCAGCCCCAGACAATGTACTCAGAGTGCTCCAGATTTCATCTAAATCGGTTCACTTTCGGCAGAGTTATAGCCGAACGCGTGAACACCGCCCAAAACACCATAAAGTGAATCCAATATTTGGCTGAAGCCTAGTTTTGAGCTGCATAATTACCTAATTAAGAAATACATTCACCAGTTGGTGCTACTAGGCTAGGAACTTTCAAATGTTTGATATTAAATGCAACTGGACTAGAAATCAATGGAGGTCACTGGAAACACTCTCAGTGAGAATGGTAGATATGATATACCACTAAGAGCGGCCATTTTCCAGATGCTTAAAATTTACAAATGGCACTTCTTTGAAACTGAAAATATAGGCCACTTAAAAATTCCCAGGGCTCTAATCTCGTGATCAGTGCCAATAATTTTAACACAGTACCAGAATGTGTCAGACGGACAGACAGACACTCTAAGGCAGTATCCAGCTGAGCACAACGTTACTTTGATGACGTGCTATAACAACTACTGAATGTTGTCAGAAATATACTGATTTTCTGATGTCTTTCTGACTGAGATCAACCAGCTTCTTGTTATCTGCCCACTCTTTTTCACACTCCTGAATCGCCTTCTGCACACACCAACTAATCAAGTCATTCACAAACTTACGTAGCACTGCACCTATAAATATCTCTAGCAGCACATGTACAGTTAAACCAGTCAGTTGCTAACAGTGAAGGGTGATAACGGCTTCTATCTAAAGTAATTTGTTATCAGCAACAGCAAGCATTATTACAGTATTTCGTGCCTATATTGGTGAAAGGTCGTAAGTGGGTTTAAAGGAAACTGAGATATTTGCAAAAAAATGCGTTTTTGCATAAAGCCCAAAATATTTGCTTAAAAGCTATTTGCAAATATTAGTAAAATATTGAATGCATTTACACGCAGCAGTAACAAACAAAACATATGCTGGTTCTTAAATTAATCTTAGGAAGAACGAAAATGTTAATCCTTTACCATGCTACATGCTGCCCGATACCTGGAGTGGTGAAACCTCGTATTATTATTAGACACAGAAAGTACACAATAATCGAAGTAATTAATATGTAGCATTTAAACTAGAAATTGGCCAATAATGCATCCTATTATTCACTAAATCAACAAATCTATTACGATTTGCAATCTACCTCCATGTTTGATACCATAACATGCCTAATTCGTAGAAAGCTCGTTACTAGGTGATGTAACGGATTTACGACCTTTCACCATGACAAGGACAAGCAAAATACCTAAAAAGCAAAAAGTTGTGACACTTTTCTGCACTTCTCAGTAACTAACTGCAATATAATGTTGCAAACTTTGTACCAGAATGTAGCTAAATAATGTGCTCTATGAAACAGTGTTGGTAACTCAAAAACCCCGACTTACAACCTTTCACCAATACATAATACGATCGTATATGCGCCATTTGTTAGAAACATGCACACAGCTGAAGACCTGCCCATGTAGCCCAGTGGTCAAAGCACTTGAACGACATGTGCAGTAGAGCATGACGTGCTCAGGAGCTGGGGTTCAAACCTCAGTCCGGGGTGTGTCTGCCTACCAAAGAATTATTTCAAATAATTCCTACACACATGGTGAACAGGAACATAATCCCGGGCAGGAAAAGGAGGGTGTAATGGTGTCCTCTTGCTGACACCCTGAGGTGTTGGCCACGCTGGCGTGAGCTAAAGCAAATTAAAGGCCACTATAAATACCTGACAAGTTGTTCACTTTTACTTAACACTGCCGTCTCCACACGTCACGCACACATTGTACACACCTACCATTTCCCCTCCATTCCCCGGGCTTGTGCACTGGACCATTACACGGCCTCAGTGCTGAAATCCAGAAGTAGGCTGGACCTCTGCCAGTAATAAAAAAGAAAAGAAAGAAGCACATGGCTGAAGAGGGCCAACAAACCCCAAAGCTAACCACATTTTGCAGGATACCCACGTAAAGGCATCGCTAAACAGCTGAAAGTAAAAAAAAGAAAGGAAGCAACGGCATGGCACCAGGGGCAGATCCAAGGGGGTAGCGAGGGGGATTGCCCCTAGACGGCTGCTGGCTAAAAAATCACGACGCCAGGCCGATCAAAAGTAGGTTTCACCAGTCTCAGAATGCATCAAAACTCGCCTTTTTGAGCTCAAAAATAAAAAATTTTCTGGGGAGGGGAGAGGGGCTCCCCCTCCCCACACCCCACTCGTCTTCGCACCTTCGGCGTCTCGATCCTCGTGCCTACGGCGATCGATTGGACTCACGCTCGACCTTGGCACCTACAGCGCATCGGCCTCAAGTGGCTCCATTCGCTCCCCTAGCCACAACTTCTGGATCCGCCCCCATCATGGCATGGCATGGCATCACATTTGTATTGAACAGGGCTCCCACTTTGTAAATCAGTGCTGAATGTGCATTATGCAACACTGCAGTAACTGCCACAGTTCAGGTTATAAACACAGACACACGAACAGTTAGTTACCTTAAAGTATATTGGCGCCATGTCTCCAATTTCTTTTGGAAGTGGAACGCACTCGATGACCATGTGTGGATATCGTTTCAGCTTCATGCAGGTTTCCATAAACACACAGTCTTCGTCTAGGTCGCTAAACATGCGCGTTAACCCTTTCCTAAATATCTGCACACACCAAACCATGTTGTTACATATCGCAATACTGTGACTACCAGTCACTGTATTGGTAGTCACATAATCTTCATCGTAATCCAATGTCTTTTAGCACACCCTTTCGACCACAGTGAACATCAAGAACCATTCGTCATTTGTCATCACGCGCCATTCGTGAAAAGAATGGTAAACCTAAAATGCAGAACATCTAAGTGATGTGTGCCAGCGAATGGCATTCGAAGTAAACTAGAAGATGGACTTCGACGTCCCAGTGTCGACGTGGATACCTTCGACACCACACCGATTTACTTTCTGAAGCAGTCATTGCAATAACGAGCATATAACTATCAACCAAAAAAGCATGTCCTTCAAAAAGTTACATTTCTTTTATTGCATACATCTCAAGTGCAATTCTTAGTGCAGCAATCTAAGCTATAAACTTCCCATATTACACTGTGCTTCATGAATTCAAAGACCACAGACAGACATACCGCCAAGCTATCATCCTATTACAAACAACTGCTATTGTAAACATTAACATGGCAAAGGCATTAAGCACAAACATGTGAAAACTGCGGTAGTGTCAACCAGAGTACGGAAATCAGTTTCTACTATGAGTTGTAAAAGCATCTGTTTTACAGAACAGACCTTGATTTCGTCCCAGACATCCTCATCAACCACAGTTGCCTGTACGACGTGCTGCATCGGTACAATCAGACAGTGACCCTCGTTTATTGACTGATGGCGTGGAACTATCAGGCAAACCTACAACAACAACAAAATTAATCCATGGAACAACATACAACAACAAATGCAACGTGCTAGTGTGTAAGGTAGAATAAAAAGCGCGGGTGCAGGCGGCTAGTGGAGGGGCACCTGGGTGCAAGAAAGACTCAAAACAGTGAGCTTTGAGAGCTCGTTTAAAGGAAGACAGAGTAGGAGAAACCTTGACAGGATAAGATAATGAATACCAAACATAAGGAGGAGCAGAACGAAAGGCACATGAACCAAAATTAGTTTTAGTAGGAAACCGCTGCAAAAGCAGCTGATCCGAGTAACGAAGAGTAAGGACCGGATCGTATGGCTAAGTAAGGAAGACAGATAAGCTGTAGATTCAGAGGCCAAGGTTGCGTAGGTGAGGGTAGGGATGCCAATTTGAAGTTGAAAGCCAGTGAAGTTGTAGTAAAGAAATAGAGGAAGTACAATGATCAGATTTAAGTTCAACGTAAGCAAGTGAATTCTGAACAGGCTAGAAGACTTGAAGAATAGTAATAGGTTAACTAAAGAGAACTGAGTTAGCACAATCTAGGCGAGAGGTGGTTAAGGCATGGGCAACGAGACTGGGCAGTCTGAGTGTCAAGTGAAGGTCTAGTATGGCTGAGGGCTTTGATATGATAAAAACAAAGACCAACCAAGCAAAAGATACAGAAAAGAAGTTTGATTAAACATTGAGTTTCTGTTCAAAATGGCAGTGCTAAAGTACAATTTCTCCGGAGAAAATTCTGAATGATTATTGCAGTTACAGAGTACTACCATCACAGTGAGTTGAAGCTGACTACAGAGAGTGTAGTAATTAACAGTTGCCGACAATAAACGGACAAACAGAAGCTGATGGTGCAACGCGCAAATGGACTGACTCAGACAGACAGACATTAAACACTACCTTCATGCCTCTCTCTCTTAGACAGATGACCCAAGAAATGTACAAATGCATAACAGCTTCTTCAAAATACAGACAATGCTTAAATTTGACAAGAACAAAGCTGGCTAAAGAAAATCATAACTTGACACAGCAAGATAATTTTCTACCTTCATGCCAATGGCAACTATGAGATGTTTAGGAATGTTGCTGAAGCAGAAAGGACACTTGTCCAAAGTTGCTGACATCTTTTTGTGTTCTGTAACAATGTTACGATGATCACATATCACAACAGCCCAATGTCTAACCTATTTGTCACACTCATATCCAAAATAATAGAATGCATTGTTAAATCCCGCCTCACTGATCACCTCACTTCCAACAAACTACTTAATCCTCACCAGTCTGCTTACGGTAAACATCATTCCACCAAAACTGCTCTGCTGTACATTCATGATCATCTCATCAGTGCAATGGGATCACACAAAGTATCATGCCTTTGCCTTCTTGATCTCTCTGCTGCCTTTGACACCATCGACCACAACACCTTAATCACTCGCCTCTCATCTTGGTTCGGTATCCATGGCTCTGTCCTCTGCTGGTTCAAGTCCTACTTATCATCTCACTCCTTTCGTGTTAAATGTGACAACGACCTCTCTTCTTTGCATACTTATGCTTGTGGTGTTCCCCAAGGCTCTGTTCTCGGCCCTTTACTCTTCATCATGTGCACTACCCATCTCAGTACTCTGATCTCTTCCCTTTCCCTTGACCAACCTCTTTATGCAAATGACACTCAGCTCTTCTTCTCTTTCAACCCACTCAACTTTGACTCAAGCATTTCTCACCTTCAAAACGCTCTTCGACAGATCTCTTCCTCAATGACTGCTAATGTTCTTACTCCTAACTCCTCTAAGACTGAATTCTTGCTGATCGGACTCAAAAAACCAAACTGCCAAAATACACAACTCTTCATCTGACACCACCCACTCTGCTCGAAATCTTTGGTTTCATCCTCGACAAACATCTTACCTACTTTGACATAATTACATCTCTCTCCAAAGCCTGTTACTATCACATTCATCAACTTCGCTGTACCCGGCCTTACCTTGATTCTTCAACTGCCAGTACCCCTATTGTTCAATCCAAACTCGATTACTGTTATTCTCTCTACTATAACTCCTTAAATCTCAATTATCTCGTCTCCAACAGATCCAGAACTCTCTTGATGTACTGTCGTTAAAGCTCCTAAGTCCTGTCATATCACTCCCATCCTACACTCTCTCCATTGGCTCAGAATAACCAAACACATCGAATACAAGCTCCTCTCACTTACCTACAAAGTTCCTATAACTAATCAACCTCCATACCTTCATAACCTCATCTCTGTTCAACGTCCTCACAGTACTCTCTCTTCATCCACCATTACTCTTGCTCGGCCACTGATATCATCCTCTCCAAAAATAACCGATCAATCCTTTCATTATGCTCCACCTTGTCTCTGGAGTCAATTCCCTTTATCTTTTCATTAACCTCATTCTGGTATCAGTTCCTCCATTTCCGATTCACCTATACCTTCATCCATCACTTCTTCCTCGTTTGATTCACCACTCTGCTCATTCGCAACTCTCTCTTGCTTTCACTCCAGGCTTAAAACCTACCTGTTTCACAAATCGTACCCCCATAGTTTCACTTCTTCCTCCCGGGCTGCCTTCATGGACTATTGCCTGGACCATTTCTTCTTAGCTACTCGGTTTTTGTTTTTAGTTTTTCCTTATTTTTCGTTTCTGTGCCATGCGCTAGATTAAGCTGGCCACCTCGTCAGCTTTTGAGTGCACGTAAATCTACCGCATTGTATCGTATCATATCATATCATAATAGTTACGAGATACATACATTTAAAGACAAGTCTCCGCTGCCACTGACAGACCCGCGTGATGCGGTGCCTGAAGCCCACCATGTTGTACACAAATGTTGATGGTCAGTGTGATAAACTGGTGACCGAGACCGTCACCAGTTTCCTAAACTGCCGTCCACCTAAGCTGACAGCACTAGAGATGATAAGCTGTTCCAGAGATATGGTTGGTGCCCATCAAAGTTTAAACGGTTCACGTAACCTAACCATGCCACTTTTAGTTTGCTACCATCAACCTACCTACCACATTTGAAGTCTATCACCAGTCACTATAAAGATATGAAGGGTGATACAAAATATCGAAAACGAGGTCGTTTGGGGTAGTTAGAGTCACTCAAGGTGATTGGAAATAGTACCAATCGATATAGCCCATATGAGTTCCTATTAATGTTCCATAGTAGCTATGTCCCTATCTTGCAACGTTTCTAACATGTAGCGAGATATACTGGTCAAAAATACCATTTTAGCCTACCCCACCTCTATTTGGCACCCTCATTTGGGATGATCCAGTTGGAATTTCGCCGAGATTTTTGGCATCAGACAACTAGAGTCTGTGGGCTATTGCATGGCGTTTTTGTGTGATCCAAGATTTATCCATCTTTGTAGAACTTCGACTTTTGACAGATGGACAAACAAACAGACAGACAGACAGACACACAATGACAGCATATACCGTGCCACCATAGCGTTGCACGGTAAAAAAACAATATGGGCATTTTGTGATGCCAAACAAATTAAAAAGAAAACATGCAGAATGTCAACAGTAATTATATGGAAGCACAATCACAAGTACAAAAGAACAGATCAGAATAACTATACATACATGCCAACATATATTACATTTGAAGTTTTAGAAATATCTGATTGCAAAGTTAGCATTTTCTTCAACACCATCAGGAACTGAGTGCTAACCCATTTACAACATCGTTACTGGCAATCAATGATAACTGTGCTCATGCGGTTTGTCAATTCTGAGACACTTCCGTGTCTATGACAGAAATCATGACTGTTACTCGCATTACAGTGCTACTCATAACTCACGATCAGAATAATGCCACCATATGTGCGAAATTTCATAAAAGAAGTGGACCATTTGAGCTAACATCTGCTGAAGACCATTCTGTAATGTCTGTCATAGATAACATTCGGATTGACAACAACTAATCACTGCAGATACAAAATCACATGACAATACAGTATCAACCAAAATAACCGAATATTTGTGAATGCATTTAAAAAGTATAACATGACCATGACATACGTATTTAAAGTTCAAAAACACTCACACAAAAATCAAACCTATAATAGCAAGTTGCCGTTCTCGACTTTCAATATGCGACTGTGATTGCCTGTGTGCAGCACGATCAAGTAGTGCATCGTCCATCTGAAAATCTTCGTCTGTTTGGCCGACACTCTGATACAGGCATAATTCAGTTATTCATGTCACAATACTGGTAGCATTAATGATGAAAAAACAGCAATGTGTCATGAGTGTCAACTGACGGAAGTCACCAACACTTGTAAATGCTCTTATGACAAACAGAGGAAAAGCAATTATGCTTTTTCAGTGAAGTGTCGCCACCTGGCCTACAAACCAGTTATTAAGTCACACCATCGTACGCTGTTCTATTGTAAACAATGCTACATATTGTACATAAAAATGTCACCGTAGTACCATATATTTCTATTTCTACGTCTTTTACTCTTAAGTGAAACAGTCATGTACAATATAATTAGCTGTAGACTTTTCTGAATCAACACACATTTCGTTTTAAGAAATGCGAACCGCAAATACTTCCCCACCAAAAAAGTGCCGTTCAGGGCAAATGGTGCCCCCAGTTGTATGTCATTATGCTGTGTTGTAATATGTGACTACTTGAGCTAACAAACACAATACTCATAATCAATGTTTAATCAAATTTGAATGACAAACATGCACTATTATCTGAAATTTCATCATTAGTATCAAATTGGTGCAAGATTAACTTCACATAAACAACAACAGTAGGCAGTGACATCAAAAATATGCAGAAAAAAGCGACACACCCGACTTGCAAGTCGTGCAAACATGCGGTTCTGGTCCTCGGATGTTCCGAGTTTTTCACGCTCAACCTAAACATAAAAAATACTGTTAATAAATGAATGAGGAGAATAGTCTGAAATTATACAACTGAAATACAAATTAACACAATCATGACATACAGCATTCAATGTTACTTTAAATTTGATAGAAACTGTTCATTACTTTTCAATGTGAAGATATGGATGTAAGTGATAGTGGTGTCACAAGGCTAACGTCAAGGCAGCGACGATTCTTCCTCCGTATCCACTGGATGAAGAAAGGATGAAGCCAGTAAGCTGATGCCATGAAGAACATAGAGCGACATAAACATTTGTATTAAACGTCCCTCCAGATAAACAAGTAACTAGCTAACCATGTTCACCTGAAAACAACTGTTAAGCCTACACTGTGTGTGATGAAAAACACAGACAAAAATGATCACAGAAAATTAACAGTTGTGCAAGGATATCAGCAATATTTTTATCACAAAATTTAAAAACAAGTAACCATTGCTATAGACCTGCCCTTGTGGCCTAGTGGTTAACGCACTTGGCCGCCATGCAGTAGAGCGTGATGCACTCAGTGGCTGGGGTTCGACTCAGCCTGGGCGCATCCGCCTACCAAAGAATTATTTCTAATAATTCCTATGCACATGATGAACAGGGAGTTAATCCCGGTCAGGTAAGAGGGTTCGACAGTGTCCTCCATAAACTGTGACCATTGCTGATGCCTTTATTAGCAGCGTAAAGGTATCAGCCACGCTGACGTGAGAGCCGAAGCAGATAGATGTGACTAAGTCTCCTGGCTGACGCTGCAGAAGTGCCAATCAGGTGGCCGGGCACTGAATGGCAGACCGGTGGGGCTAGCACTGAATAAGTGCCAGTCCGGGCCCGGTGCAGAATGGTGGACCAGTCAGGGCTGTCGCTGAACAAGTGCCAGTCCGGGCTTAGTCAGACAGCAGGCCACGCCTAGAGGGGGCGCATTTAGAAATACCTGACTAGCTGCTCAAGCCTACTTTCCCTCCTTCATCCTAGATAGTGCGCACACCACACACACCTATCAAATCCCTTTCTTTCCCTGGGCTGGTGCATTGGACAATTCAAAACGTCTCAGCGCTGGGGTCCAAAGTAGGCTGGACCTGCCCACAAAGAACGAATGAACGAACGAACCATTGCTTTAAGACTGAAGCTGTCGTCATCATCAAAGTACCGTTCACGGGAACCCGAAGACGAATGTGTGGTCACCTAATTGACAGACAGACATTGTAAACAAACCAATCACAAAACTACATTTTTCACATGCATACAGAAAATCAAATAAGTCAGTAGCAATGATTTTCAATACTAAGCCATTTGTGGATGTTTTTTGTTTTTATTAATGTAAATGTGTTTTTGATTTTACTAATGTACAGTGTCTAGTGTGATTTACATTTATGTATTATGGTGTTAAAATGTCAGAATACTGACCATAATCAATATTCTGACATTTTTATGCCATAAAAC
>Ga0209363_1001141_pt1 | contig 12223 bp, 9 predicted proteins | sample WorMetexBAHAMAS3_FD_187385 | JGI IMG/M metagenome (GOLD analysis project Ga0209363, IMG submission 187385) | Marine gutless worms symbiont microbial communities from Max Planck institute for Marine Microbiology, Germany - Inanidrilus exumae... | ecosystem: Host-associated > Annelida > Digestive... | reverse complement strand
ATTCAGCTCAGTGCGCTTGTTGTTGACAGATACTAACTTTGGCCGCGCGATGACATTCATTAGTTACTCGCACGCCCCACGGCGGCCGATGCTGATCGTCCAGCTGCCGCTGTCCATCGAAGGCGGTCCACCCGTCAGTCAGTCACTCAGTTTGCCTTACGCTGCCAGCGATTACGTGCGTGAAACTCGCGTAATGCTTAAAGTAAGCCGGCGAACGGCACAATGAACCGTCCGCGTGTACTGGCATGTGTGGTCTGCAACGATGCTCGGGACGCCGTGGCGCACGCTCCTGGTCCCCGGCCGAGACGACTTGGTACTTGCCCCGAGAAAAGTGAATGTCGACGTCGGTGTACGGGCATCGCAGGTAGCAGTATCAGCCGCGATGCGTCATCAACGACCTGCCAGCTCTCATCGTCGCTTCCCGACTTCAAAGCGAAGTGCCGCATAGATAGCAACCGACCATATTTAATCATTCCGTTCGTCGCTCGCGCGTTCTCCTGCAGTTCCGCCGGCGACTGACAGATGTAGCTCGAGGCAGCGGCGCTGTCGGACGCAGCGGCCAGTATGGCGCCTCTTCGCTGAAATCCACAATTAACGCTCGCAGCACACATAAATCTCTTCCACCTCTCACCTCGACCGTCTCTCGACAGTTTTACGACCTACAGACAAAAAGACTCGACCGTTTAGTCGGTGTACTCCTACCAACTGCGATTTCCTGACGGCAAGTCTTACCATATACCAGTCGATACGGCCCACGATAGCATGTATGAACGTGCTCCCAATAGCTGCTATACGGGTCCGTAACTGAAAAATGAAAAAGCAGCAGCAAAACCGTTGAGACGAGAAGATCGTGTCGAAGCCCAAATACGCGAAGGCAGTCCTGAGGGAAGAAGGCTTTCTCCCTTAATTAATGAAACAGGTGGTTTTAATCCAGGAGTGACAGATCAAGGGAGTGATAACTGATAGATGGAGAGAACGGTGAATCGACAGAAGATGTCATGACAACACGGTATGCAAGATGAGGTAAGAAGCGGAAAGACTGGGAGTCGTCAGCCTCCTCCCAGACTACAGTAAGTAAGTGAAAGTAAGTACCTTTTATTTTAATATGACACTCGCACTGTTACAGCGACAGGAACGGTTTGTCGTCCGTAAGCTGTGACTTGCACATTTAAGTGATTTAACAAGTACATCAAATTTGGAATCTTTGCGATCACCAATTACGAAGATGCATAAGGCAACGCAAAATGTAGAAATTGAAATGGAAGGTGGTTAGGGGTCACCCTTGGGGGTTATCGCCTATCGGCAACATAACGATTCGATACAGCGCATGCCACTTTCCATTCGAACTTAATAGAAACTATGAGGCTCTCTTGTACCGTGTTCGAGACATTATCGCTTATTTTCCTAAAGTTAGAGGTCACGTGACAGTGACCACGCCCCTTTCAGGGACAATTTGTCGTCCATAGGCTGGGACTTGCTATGATCAAGATGCGCACCAAATTTCAAGTCTCTAGCTTAAGCCGATACAGAGATATCTTAGGGGACTAAAAATTTAAAATGGGTCAAGTGACGTGACTACGCACACTTCATGGACGGTTTGTCATCTGCAGGCTGGGACTTGCTGTGTTCAACCCACATACCGAATTTGAAGTGTCTGAGATTACCTGCAACGAAGAAATGAAAGCAACGCCAAATGTAAAAATTCTCGTTTTGAGCCATCCTTTGGGGGACTTTGAGGTAACGCACTATGGCTCGATGGAAAGCGCATTGTCGTCGATTTTGTCGACTTTCATATTTAAGCGATAATTGAACTTTTCTCGCTAGCTCTCACGGCTGCGCCATATTAAGCGAAATCTGTCGAAATTGGCGTATTCTGAGGGAGTGGGTCACTTTGAGCGCAAATGTCTCGTAGATTGGGACATTGCCTGCAATCTATCTATGGAGCGTTGGGTAGAGGAATATAGTAGCTACAATTTTACCCCGAATGTTTTCATACAAAGAAACTTTGTAGCAGAATGTTTTTAGACAGAAGTTGAATTTTACTGGCAAAACAGCAAAATCACGTTTTGTGCCACCGTTTGGGGGGAATTAGGGGTAACGTAAACGGTTCATTTATGACTCGTTGGAAAGCGCGTGGTCGAGGCCTATGAGTGCTAATTAAACTTTTTTTTCGCCAGCTCTCACGGTTGAGGCGCTATGATCGGATACTGGCCGAAGTTGTGGCTACTTTCGCGGTCCTGTGTCTATCATTGTCTGGAGTGGAATAAAGGGTTGTATTTCACTGTGGACAACCGATTGTGAACTGTATAACAGACTTGTGATTGTTGTTTTACAACGTTCATGAAACTTTTTGACTGTTATTGTGAGCAATGTGTATTTGTTTTTTTTTTTGTTTCATTTGCCAGTTTTGGTCTTGAAGGAGCTGGTCTTGGTCTCGAGAGAGCTGGTCTTAGTCTTGGCACTGCTGGTCTAATTTGACTACAAGACTGCATATTCCACCCAGACAGTGCTGTGCAGGCGTATACAAGGCTTGTTGGTGTCTGTTTGATGGTACTTTAAACATACACAAACACATACGCACAGGTTATTGATGCGCCAACAGAATGAAGCTGAGATAAAGAGTTAGGCCTATAGTTGACATTAGTTGTACGACTAACTCTGCAACGAAACTAAATACATAAAACTCAAAATGCGACCTGGCCTATGTGGAGACAATCTCCTTAACATGCAAGAGAGTCGCAGTTCAGAAGTGGAAGATTTTGTAGCAGCAGTTTTACTGACAGCATGCCCTTGCTGACCGAAACTAGCGTATTCAAATTAGAAAGGAGACGCTCGAGTTCACCTCAACAGTTTTAACTGCACCTTCTTGGCTACGGTTGTGTCGGGTGGGACGTAAAACCTTAGTCAATCAATCTTGGCTTTGGCTACGGTACCAAGAAACAGCTACAATAACTAACTATAAACACTGAAAACCCAAAGTATAAGCTTCTTTACGATTCGGAAACGGATCAGTTCTCTTGTGACAAAAACAGCGTCCAATGTCCACTCGAGGCTGTTTGTACACTGTAACAAACGTACATGTGAACGCATTGTTAAGCGTCAACGTGACAATGAACTAATAGATAAGACACCCCTTTTTGATTATGTAAACAAAATGAACGAAGATGCTCTCTATCTGAAAACTTGTTTAGTGATAAATTATCAGTTAAAGGCAACAATTAAAAATTTCTTACCGTACAACTTTCAGCAAACTATGTGCAGTACACTTGTGCTTTGACAGATAGGCTTAACGGAAGCATAATTTTCGTCTGCAAAAAACTCGATTTCAGCAACTTCTAAAAATTCCCCTTTGGGATGTGATGTCTAGTCAGGTGTAAGTCTAGAAAACTACAACTGAAAGTATTCGTCGTCAGCAGTGACTAACAACACAAGCACGTGATGACACAAACAGTCAAATACTGCTGGCTAACGAACGATATGCATACAATCACAAATATAGTCACACGAAGTAAACGCTGAAACTCGACAGCTAAGACTGTGTCAGTAACTGTTGAACGCGTTCTGCCAGCTTCCGTGCAGTTGGCTTTGAGTCTGCCACGACGGCCGATAACTTTGCTATGTTCTGGTCCATCTGTATGGTGAAACATACCAACAGAAGTACGTTATAAACTAGCACAGCTCGTGCTTAACGTGTCACCTTGCATCTTCGTGAGTCAATACAACATCAGGCATTGAACATCTGACAGTTGCAGAAACTTGCAGTACCGGCGCCAGAGTCTAGCAAGTAGGGTGGGGGAAAGAGTTTTTTTGGGGCACATAGCAAGCGATTCATTAAGAAAAACCCTGGCCACAACCCCGCCCAGGGGCGGGGGCAATTTTTTCTTGTGAAGGGGAAAGCCCTCCTGCACCCCCCTCCGCTGGCGCCGGCACTGGACAGTTGACACAATCATCTCAAAGTTACAAGTAATCACTAATCAATGTCACAGACGACATGCTCATACTGCTTTGATCTGTTAGTAACTGCTCTTGAATGCATTTACTGCTACGAGTAGTTTCAGTTTCAATTTAACTAGGTCATTACTGATTATTACTTATGCCAATAAACAAAGCCCCTCCACATTAATGTGACATGCCTTCATGGTTTTCGATGATTTTAGGTTTCACACAATCTTTGCCTTTCCTAAAACGTAATTTTTCACCTTTTCATGCCTCCGCCATTGCTTAAACTTGACTGCTTGCAAAAACCACATCGGTAATATTATTATAACCAAGCAACACTGAGCACTAAACAATTTCCACAAGACTGACTAAAATGTACACCATCAATAAACAATGCTCAACATAAAGCACAGAAAATACCGCAGCAATTTCCTGTTGGACTTTTTTCACGTCATCATCATTGGAAGCCACCACTGAGTCTGCTGAAGACAACGATACTAACTCATCAAGTTGACTCTGGAGATGTTGCCGTGTTGCCTGGGCATGTCTGACACAAATGTAATTTTTATTTCTCTCTCTACAAACTAAGATATTCAACAAGAAATCACAACAACTATTTAAGTAAATGTTTACTTGCAACACAGAAAATGGCAATAGAAAATGGTTTCCTCAAACACAGTTCATCAGCTTGTTCTGAAGCTATTCAAATTTCAAACCCAGTTTCTTGCACTTTATTTTTTAAGTGCCCATTTTCTGTAATCAATACAAATATGCTGGGGTCTTAAAGGTCCATAAGAAGCAACATACAGTTGTAATCTATGACATTAACAACTGAAGAAAGAATGCTTCATACTTCAGCTTGTTCTTGTTATCAGCAAATGAGCGCAGCATCTTTCGGATGTACAAAAAATCGGTCATGCGATCACGATCGTTCTCCAACTGTCCACTGCATTCGCCATCTAAGTTCACCGCTGCATCCTGCGACTTACTATCACCTGCAGCTTCAGTGTCCAAACTGACTCCATCTCTTTCCCACATTTTCTCCCGTTTCTCAAACTGCAACGTCTGTTCGTGGTCAGCCTCGCTATCGATAATAGGCGTGCCGTCAGCACGTGACATGAATGCTGTCGGTGGAAGCAGCTGAAGTTTGTTTGTTGATGAAGGATTAAACGTTGCAATGCTGTGCTGCATTGCTGGCACTACATTGTTGTTTTCATGCACTGACGATGCTTTATCCTTGGCCACGTTGCTAACAGTCAATACAGCCACATCATCAACCAATGTCTGATTGGCAAAAGCTGTCTGTTGATCAGCAGCATCAGTGTTATTCCTCACAGTTACAGCACCATTGCTATTCATTGTCATGGCGTGTTTACTGACGTCCAGCGGCAAATTTTCAACATTACGCAACACACTGCTGATAACATTGTTGAATCGGTCTAATGTCTCAAGTTCAACAGCTTCATCAAGACGCGGTGACCTGTTAATGCAAACTTCTCGCAAATATCACTCTTACAACACCAGCAACATGCTACACAGATAAATAATAACAGAATAATTTAGGAAATACAGTATCAACCTATGCCACTTGGTCTTAAAAAATAAATACTACTCAATGGCAACAACAATAAGGTAATTTAGTTCAAAAGCTATTATCCAAACACACATGCACAACAGATTTGATTGCTTTACTTAAGACCACTAATGCAGTCAGTAGTAATACAGACGTAATGTTAGTATTAATACTAATGTTGTTAGCATTAGTACAGGTTTCTGCAAACTGCTAGATGCAAAAACTGCCCGTTTAATATGACCACTGGCAGTCAGCTGTGTTTTTAGGTCGACTCCTCCGAGTTGACCTAAGGAGTCGACCTAATAAAGTGGGTCTCAAACGTACGTCCGCCCGTCCGTACGTCCGTCTGTCCACAAAAAGTTTCTTCGATTTCAATGAAATTTGGCACCTAGGTAGAGGTCGATGAGTGATGCTATGCAGTATGACCCGATCCAAGGTCAAGGTCAAGGTCACGAGCCCTTTAAAGTCGGAAAATCGGCCATTTTCCTCCCCCATTTATAATGCGGGCTGGCAAATGACTACAGATTCTTAACTTAGGGCACAATACCTAAACCTTATCGGGGCCGGATTTTTTATTTTTGTCCTATTTTTTGTCACGTTACTTTGAAGTTGGCAGTAAGTGGGAGTGGACCGCCAGTCCCGTATGGGGCTAATTTATTTTAGTCATATTTTTTATCCAGTCCACTAAAATTCGCAATCATTTTTACTTTATTTTAGCCGAGAATGCTAATTTTAGTTTTAGTCGACGACAATGTGTCGTTCATATTTTAGTCTGTTGTCAGGTTTCAAATATCACTACAATTTAAGAATGATGCACTGTGTACGGCAGAGGCGGGCAATATTAACGACAACAGAAACACAAAATAGTGTGGATTAGTGTGCACCAAGACGGACGCTAGCGTTATGTGCCAAACTTTGCGTCAGACGTTTTGGTCAGGACTAAAATACTAAAATACCGTTGATTATTATTTCATTCTCATCTTCTGTCTTGATTTTCGTTTTAGTTTTAGTCTCATTAACAAAAATTCACAAAATTTTCCGTCATTTTCATTATCATTACCATCATCATCGATGAAAAAACACTCACTAGTCATGTGATGAAGACGGCACATAGCGCACGAAAAAGGTGAATTTGGACTAGTAATTAACGAGTTACACACACATGTCATGCATCGACAGAACAAGATTATTAAAATACAATAATAATGACAATATATATACATTTCATCTCGCTGTAACATCATAATGGCAGGCGTAGGTATTTCCATATCATAATTCCAATGATATCCAATTCTACTGTATTTGTACATATGTTGCCTTGCGTTTTGACATGCCTGTTATTAAACAAATATTGATTGATTGATTGATTGAAGACTCATCAGGCAACCCAAACTATTTACAGATCATATTAGTAGCATTACCACCCATATCAATCCACCCGTTTAAGAGGCCCAGGTGAAACTGGGTTAGCCTCTTCTGAAAAATCTTTGAGGATAACGGCACAGGTTTTTACGGATTGGATGCCGTTCCGGTCACCCAACCAGCAGTGTCAAAGCACTGAAGGTGTACTAGCAGTAGAGAAATAATGCACAGTCCAGAATCATACTTTGCAGACGATTTGTGACTGGGCTGATGATCATCCATAGCTGTATAAAGTCCTTCACGAGTCAGGGACTCCATCAGAAATGTCGGCTTTCTTGGCACTGGTCGGCAGAACTGTGGTTCACCTGCATTCAGTCTGCATACAGCATTCACCAAACAAAATCCGTTGATATTTTGCTGACATAAAGGCTTACAAGCTGTTGTAAAAGTCAGTAGTCAAAGTAATGGGAATGACCAAATTTCGACCCACTGTGGCTCGGAAAATACAGAACCAATTTAGATAAAATTTGGAATATATAACTACGCCATGGGTATGACCGCATATGCAAATCCATGTAGCGCGGCGACGACATGGGTGTTCTGAGTGAACATGTGACTTGTCACATATTTCCAGTTTCATAGTGTACCTTTTTACTTCATTCTTGGGATCATGACAAGCCCACAACAGTGGACTGATTTTGACGATCTATATTAATATGACACGTTTCCACGCGTCGATACTACGGTACTCCCCATATGGGGTAAATGGGCCAGCACAAGTCCCCCTCAAAAGTGCCCCTTTCCATAGCAGCGATGTGAACCCCAATCTAATACACGGTTCCTTGGATACACACGAGTCACCCCCAAACGGCATCTCGGTTCAGCTGTTTTTTGCATAGCTCACCCATGTGCCCAACACAAGCAGACAGACAGACATACAGACCACGCTACGTGCAACATCTGTAGCACTGCATGCAGCCGATTCGGCCTAAAAATTTCACCTTGCCAACAGTGGACAATAGCTGGCTGACGGATGTGGCTTCAATGGTCTGCTGCGTGAAGGTCTGGTAGAAACATCTGGTGCAAGTGTTGCAGTAGTTTTCACACTGCTGGCCTGCCGCCGCCGGCGCGCTACTAGCTGTCGCCAGTGAGCGGCACATTTCAATGCCAACTGGTGAACGCGGTAGTAACTCTGCAGAAATAACACAACAGTGCAAGCAGTGACTTCACGACGAATGCTTTTAATACATAAAGGAAAAATGAGACGACGCCAGTATCTGTATGTGTATCTGCATCTCCAGGCTTCACGGCGCTATTTAGATGCGGCCTATTGTAACAGATGACGCACGTGTCTGTGTGTCTGTTTTGTATTGTTGGGTATACGGGTCAGCTAAGCAAAAACGGGTGAACCGACCGACAGCCCGTTTACAGGGCTGACTGCATATGCCGTTTGTCAACTCGTTTCTGATCTGATGTGACCTTGTGAGTCCAAGGAACCATGTATTAGATGGGGGTCAAGATCGGAAGAATCCATTTGCAGCCGAGAGGGGTCTCAAGTCGGCGATGCGGCCTTTTGCCAAATTACTGAAACACTCTCATACTAGGGGCTGGCTATGAAATAATCATTATCTTTGCTGCTCAATTAACAACTGATTGCAAAATCCCATGTATAAAGTATTACCACAATGTACGGTCACAAAACCAGTTAGCAACCAAACGAAAAGTCCAGTTCTGTTACTCTATCAACAAAATTTTCAAACAAGTTACGAGATGAGTTGCAAAAGTAACATGAAACAATGTGAAAGCAACGCTGCAATTACCTGCACGCCCTTCTCTGTTGAGTATTTCATCCGCAGGTGTGACAGGTCAGACGACACGGACAACCACTTAGTGGCACCGTCCGTCAACAGTCGACGTCGATAGATATCGAGCGCTTGTGAGTAGCGTGCCGCCTTGCGTCTTTGCGAGTCAACATAACGACACCAGGCAATGAATACCTGACAACAACGGCACGCCCATCCGTAGTTACAGGTAGTTAATGTTAGTTGTCTTGTGCCTTAAATACTCGCATTGAGACATGGATATTAACACTGAAACTTTTAACTTTTAGACAACACATGCATATCCATCAATGTGCAGTATTAAGCATCATTTTGACTTTTCTCAGTGGATATTTCCACTAATAAATTTGAATTACGTGAAGCTTCAAAATCACATTTGGAAAGATTCAATTATACGACTTATAACGTTTCAGACTACTTCAGAAATATTACTACTTTTAGACTCTACATGACTACCTGTGCTATATATACTTTCCGATTTGCCTGCAAATGTATGCTAGCTAATAAGTGCTCTGAGGTGACCTTATTCCTTTCCAGCTGTTGTCAGGTTGCTCCTGATGTCATGATAAAAATATCTGTGCCAAAACTCGTGAGGTAACGTTAATGATAACGAAACATTTGGCACGAGGCAGAAGCAACAAGTGTGCAAAGCACTTTGGAAAAAGGCCGCATCGCCGACTTGTCACCCCTCGCGGCTGCGAATGGATTCGTCCGATCTAAGCTTGACCCCAGCTATAAAAACACGGTTCCTTGATCCCACACGAGTCAGCCCCAAACGGCATCTCAATCGATTGATCGATAGCGGGGCACATGTGTGTGACGAACATAGAGACACAGACCACGACACGCTGTATGTGACATCTGTCGCAATAGGCCGCATTTATCCTACGCATGCGATGCGGCCGAAAATGTTTCCAGCAGTCGTTTGAATGAAAGTACGTAGGCTAGTAGTTTACTGCTGGCATATCAACAATTAATACTTTTAAGGCCCAAATGGCACGACTTGTCTGCTACTAAAACGAATTTCCTGTTCCCGCATTTTCACACATTTCAAGCGCCCAGCCATAGCATGAACCACGCTAGCATAGCGTGGCGTGATAAAATGGAATGCATAAGTTAGGTGGCCGGTGGGAAAAGTACTGCGACCAGCTTGTGTGTAGGCTATGTCTGCGGACCGTCTGCCTACCCGTATATCTCAAATACCACAAGTCCAAATTTCACCAAATCCTCTGTAAGGCTTACATGATACCTGTAGCCGTGGCTCGTCCTCCTCCGACGGCTATACAATAAGTTATGTACTTCCGGCTTTGTGTATGACGTTGTTTTCACATAATGGAATGGGCCGGAATCAAAGAAGACGCGTATGTTTCGTTCCGTTCGCCAGATGGCGGTACCGGAAGCGAAGTCTGCCGTCTCCGACTGTACCTTCTTGATTTATGTCATTGAAGTATGAGCGACAGATAACTTGCTTAGATCAATGTCAATTCATTCAAGAATGATGTAACCGTTCTTGACAAAAATACTAAAGTAGACGTGCTGCATGTCCGATTAACTGAGTTGCATGCAGCACACCTAAACCTGCCTTGTTACTTACTTACCTACTAATAACTATGGAGTCCTCTATTTCCCATTGTTTTAACATTACGGGGTGGTGTAAATACGCCCACTAGCGAAAAAGTTTCTACAGTAGTAAAGCTACTATGCCCAAAACTTGAGCTTTCTATCTTAATTACTTATGTTGCGCCGCCCCATCTGTTCTGTGGGTGGGAGACTACATTTTTTAAAAGGCATGAAAAATAATGTGTGGTTGTTTGCGCAGCGAACCGCGCGATCGACCGTTCGAAGTTCTGTAACGTTAAGTAATGTCTTTGTAGGCTATATAGACGTCAAGACTCGAAATCGGTCCTTTGATGGACAGATCAGTTGTAAGGACCGAATTGACTGAATCAATTCGTTCCTTGCTCAGTTTGGTTCTCGGTCACTTCAAATAAGGATGGTACCGAGGTGACCAAGGACCTAAGTGGATGTGAGTCCTGTGGTGATAGAGGTCAACATACCCAGTGGTGTAGTGGCAAATTTGGAACTGGGGGAATGCTCGGAAATCCTCTTCCCCTTCCCTTTCCTCCCGTCCTTCCTCCCCTCCCTTCCCTTAGAAGTAGGCCCCCGTAAATGCAGCTAGGGGACTGGGGGAGCGCTGTAAGCTCCCACAGTGGGTTCTAGCTGTAGCTGGGGCAGAGCCCCAGCAGAAATCGAATTTGGTGCATTTTAGCCGTAAAATATGACATCTGGCGGACGGCGGCAACCATTTTATGATTTTCCTGAGAATCAACTTACCAAATTTCGTGCAGTTTAAACAGTATTTAACGCAAATCGGAACCAATGACTGATGAATAACTGATTCACCAATACAAATTATGCTATATGAAATCAGGCATTTCACTTTAATATTTTAACTTTTACCATAGACTTTACAATTTTCTGCAAGCCTATTTGGTGGAACGCTACAGCAGCAGGTATCACTGTTCCCCCTTGTACTGATATCATTTGGGGGAATGGCGTTCTTCTTCTCAAAAAATGTTTGGGGGAACAACGTTCCTCCGCATTCCCCCTCGACTACACCACTGCACATATTTTTGCACGGGAATTCCCGGCGGCTCTAAATACCAGCGTTTGCTCTGCGGGCAATCCTGTCGGCTGTCGCTAAATAAATTTTGATCTTCTTTTTGCCGAGATCAGAATAATTGCTTACTTAAAATATCATACTGTGATCATGCCTACATAGAATATCTATAGGCTTCGGTGTTCAAGGTGCACTGACATATTTATTCTATGTCAGTGTTTAAGGTGTTTGTAAACAAATGACTACCAGCGTCGTTGCTCGTTGCTACGTTTGATGTTATGGACGTTTACTATTTCGTAGGAAATTTAGAGTGTATATATTATGCATAAATTAATATGCTTTAGGCCTATGTGGGTTGCGGGTGTTATTAGCAAGCTACTTTTATGGAATATTTTACATACGGCGTCGGCACAGTACCAGCCAAACTGGAACTCGATCGATTCCCGCCCACTTCCGCAGTGGTTTGACGAAGCCAAGGTCGGGATTTTCTTGCACTGGGGTGTGTATTCTGTTCCGAGTTTCAAGTCTGCATGGTTCTGGTGGTACTGGAAAGGGGCTCCTGACCCGGATACTGTTGAATTTATGAAAAAGAATTACCCACCAGATTTCACTTATGCCGATTTTGCACCACACTTCAAGGCAGAATTCTTCAATCCTGATCAATGGGTTGACATCTTCAAAGCTGCTGGAGCAAAGTAAGGCTCTTTGGTGTTACTCTCATCTCATAACTCTAGTTCACGTTTGATCTCAACACTGGCGGCAGACATTTTGTAGATAGTGTCAGGTGGACAGGAACATGATATGAACATAAGATATTTGAAATTTCTTACAATAATGGATTAATCCCCCGAGACTGGAAATTTGCAAATACTGTACCAATATATAAGA
>Ga0209363_1001140_pt1 | contig 12226 bp, 9 predicted proteins | sample WorMetexBAHAMAS3_FD_187385 | JGI IMG/M metagenome (GOLD analysis project Ga0209363, IMG submission 187385) | Marine gutless worms symbiont microbial communities from Max Planck institute for Marine Microbiology, Germany - Inanidrilus exumae... | ecosystem: Host-associated > Annelida > Digestive... | reverse complement strand
CTCTTTGATTGTTTAAAAAAAGTAAAACATCATTATGCCTTACATTACCAACTACAGAGCAAGTTGTCTTCTTAGTATTAAAAACAATATTATTAAAACAGCCATAAGAATCACAAATATATGAAGCAAGGCTTGCATGCCGCCAACTGTTGGAGAAAGAAGCAACAAGTCATCAGCATACATAACACATCCTATGAAGATACTGTTAACATAGTTAGTACTGAGTATGCCGTTCCATCTCACTACAGGGGTTAATTTACTATACCAGTTTCGTAAAATGGCAGCAAACAGTAAGGTATGTTACGAGCTTGTAATTTTTCAAACAAAATTTTATGTGATTGCGCAGCGAAACGGTCCGAAAACGAGGCACAGCCCCATGCAAGAAACTGATTAGTTGTTTGTGTGACGGTCAAAATTGCTTCTAACTTTGCACGTATTTTAAATTACATGTAGTTGTGCATAAACTGCAAAAAGACACTTCCAGAAGAGTGGCTGCCGGAAGGTGCCCTGACAAAGGTGAGGGCATCCACCCGGTCAGTTCTCTCCCTGAGTCCGCCATCGTATGGGCAATATAATTACAGATGAACTAGAATGGTTAAGTGATACTCGAGCACGAAGGAACTGCGTCCGCCCCTGCGGATTACATCACCGCCCGGCTATACATGTGATGGACCTAAACACAGCGGATGTAGATGCCAGACAACACAGCGTGCATGGTGGATGCTGCTGAGTTGCAGCAGCTGCAGTGATGTTGCTGAGTTTGGCGACGGCAAGTGTCGGCGACACGAAGTGATCGTTGACAGCTGCGATCTCTCCGGATCTTCAGATTACTGCAGCATCATCCATCACCGTCTTCACCTTTTTATCGCACGTCTCCATAGCACAGATGCGCAGAGCGCGATACTGATTTAGCTGTCTGTCTATCCCCTGTCCGTCTGTCCATCAGACGCTAGTTTTGTACATGTGTTAAAATGACTGAGCCGATCATAAAATCAACGCTGCATTATATCCTGCAGGGACTCGACCAGACACGCAGACACAGGAGCACGCACACACATCGGACCGAATACTCTCTCTGGACCACTAAATTCATGACACAGACATTGCACTTATGTGATTTTTTTGCAGTTTCTGGACTCCTTGGCTAAGCTGTGTATAACTGCCACCTGGCGTGTAAAATGAACATCATGGCAGGTTGCTTTGATGAACAATGCCACTGGACGGGTGGATTGACATTCGGACGTACGCGTGTGCGCATGCGTCATTATAGGGTTTTATGCTGCAATTTTAGTCGAACACGATCTGTCATCGTTCCGCTGTTGCATTATGTCCTGATTCCGAAAGCTGGCGATCTGCGTGTGAATAGTGAATTTGCCCGTACAATGGGCAGCGTGTTTTTATTGTCAGTGCCATATTCACCAATCGATATTATTACGCTATAGCGGTAAGCGTAACGTAACAGCTAGTTTAGCGTCCGTCCGTCCGTCTGTCTGTCCCGTCTTTTTCTAACCTTAATAGAGCGCGCTGCGCATATTCAACGTGACTCACCACGAAGCAGCATAACGACGCGGCCAGCGTACATTTCGGTCCAACAGTAAGGAGGACCGACATACTTGTTAGTCCGCCCGGCATCGGGATGCCGCCGGCGGTCTTGTTTTACCGATGTTACTTTCTTTTTTTAATGTCGCCCCTCTCATTCGACAACGGGTGGACGGATCGTAATGTGGATTGTTGCTTTAACACCATCGATGATAAAATTACTAGGGCTACCAGTTTGGGTGAACTTTGGTCCAGTAACCCCTGAGATCTTGTGGCTTATTTGCATGGCTGGCGAGTCCACGTAGGCTAAAATACGCGGTGTGTTGGGTTTTAAAGGTTATTCGCTAGGTGGCAGTAGCATGGCCAGTCTGTAGATACGTAAGAAATGCACAGTCGCGTTTGCGCATGCCGGGTGGGCTACACGTTGGGCTTTGCCCCGCTTTGTAGTTATTATTATTATTATTATTATTTGCCGTGTAGAACGTAGGCCTAAAGCCTGTGACACATCGTTCGGTAATGGACGACAATGGTCGGGGCGCCTCTTTTTGTGTCATGGGCTTTTTCACGTGGCGAACATTATCGCCGTAGGTTGTACACGTGTACGTGTGATGTGCGAGTAGGTAAACCACCGCGGTATGTAGCCGGTCCGTGGGTAAGGGAAATGAGGACCACCGTAAGCTATAATGAGTAAACATGCACACCATGCAATGCGCTTGCTGTCTCGCGATATAGAATGAGTTAGTCAATGCGCATGCATGAGATCAGCGACAAGAAGCTCAGCTATCGCAGAGGCACCGCGCGATGCACACTGCCAGTTGAAATCTTGTCAACTGCTGCACAAGTGCATTAATCACATATGAAAAGGCTTGCATGTGAATGACCTTGAACGTCACCCAAGGTCACTGGAATTGCCGCTTTTCGATAGGTCATATATCACTTCCTGTTAGTGCTAGGTCTGTAGTAACAGCAACTCTCTCCTGCACCGTTTCCGAGACATACCACGTTTACACTGTACGTGACTGCATGCGACACTGAGAAGTCTTTCCGCTTCGAACAATTAAACAGACAAGTCGCGTGCGCTTTTCCAAACCAAAGGACTTCTCATTTCTCAAGATTGGCAGTCTGGCAGTCACGTACACTGCAAAAGTGCTAATATCTGGTAAATGGTGCAAGAGTTCACCTTGAGACTATAAGCCCTTGATTTGAAGTGATATATGGCTTATCGAATAACGACAATTCCGGTGACTTTGCATGACCTTCAAGTTCGAGGTCATTCATCTATTACAAGCCTGTTCAAATGAGATTTCTCGCACAGCTGATAACGCGCAGCAGTTAACTGTTGACAAGATTTCAACTGACATATAGCGCGTCGCGCGGTCTCTCTGCGATAGTTGAGGTTTTTGTTGAGATAAGCGAGTGCACAGGCAAACAGACAAACAAACACGCTGATCGAGATACTTTGCAACCGTAACGGATGCAAAGTAATAATAAGTAGGCTCTATTATCATGGACGAAGAGCATCGTTAAGCATCGAAAGCGCCATCACTGTTGTTCAGTCGTACGATATGCCATGACCCATGCGCAATATAATACACTGGATGTGTTGCGTTGCGATACGTTGCGATGCGGTGCGTCGTGTAGGAGTGCGGCGCGGCACCGCAACGCATACAGTGTGAACATACCTTTAGGCACGGCGCCGCACTGTTGCATGCAACAGTGCAATTAATCCATGCAACACACCGTTGGTTCGTTAACCGTTACATAGTGGTCCGTGCCGACCGTCCGATTAGGTGCGGCGATCGATGCCGTTTGTTGTCGTTAATTATTATTCGGCTCGAAGCCAGGCTTCAGCCGAATATTGGATTCACTTTACGGCGTGTTTCGGCGGTGTTCACGCGTTCGGCCGAAAATGAACCGATTTGGATGAAATCTGGAGCACTCTGAGTACATCGTCGGGGGCTGGCCCCGACAGATTTTGGGCGCGATCCGCGCATGCTTCACTAATCCAGCCTGAAATCTGGAGCACTCTGAGTATACATGGTTGTATACTTTGGCTGCAATACTTACTTGCCATTACGCAACTTAGTGACGGTCGAAGATTTATATATTCTATGCTCCTAGGGTCGAAGTGAAACAGTGTAAGAGTAGGCGTGGTTGTTTTTGCAGACGGCGAGAAACTGCATTAAAGTGTCATTTTGGTTATAATTTGTGTAAAAACTGTGTTCAAACTAGGTTTGATGTTTGGTCACGTGTATAATGGGTTTAATTGTCAGTGTAGTTTATAGTGTACTGTATAATTGACACCATTGCAGTTACCTCAGATGATGCGGGGGTCCCAAACCTGATGCTGAACGCAAATTCAGCACTATGAATATCATCTTTTCTTCGGAGCCACCTTAATGTTGAGCATTTGTCTAGTCTGATACTCATTAGCTTTATCGGACCAACGCTGATGCAATTCAGTCCGCTACCGTAGGTTAAAAAGTGGCTGGCACATGGACATAGGGTTGCCTATTACAATCAGTCAAGAAAGCATCATGCAAAGGAAAAATCACGCTACAGCAGAAAGTAACTTTTGTGAAATGGAGTTGAATCTCTTGAAATAAATTACATGAAAGTGATATATAGAGATTGTCTGCTGTCTACTATGTCCATAGTGTAAGCTGTGTGTGTCTGAATGCTCTGGTATATGTGTTTGTGTGTATGATACCATGGATGATACGTTTGCCATGTGAGATAACTGACCAATTGGCACACAAAATTGCTTTTCGACTATTTACATGCCTTATACTAACGTTAAAATAAGCGCCCAGAATGCACCAAAATGCAACATTGCCAGACAAAAAAATGAAAACATTTTCTGGGGAGGGGGCACAGTCCCTGCCCCAAACCCCTCCTCTACCGGGGATGGGGATACACTGAACTGAATTTTGTAATTAAAAGTCTAATATGTTGCAGAAAGTTAGGGAGTATCTTATAAATGCAAGCGATGGAGGCTGAGCAAGTTGTTGATGAGCGAATTACAGATGACGACACTGAGGTACCCGTACTGTTTTTATTATGACAAGTTTGACAACTAAGAATAAGTTTGATGAGTTTGCTAAGTAGCCTATACTAAGCGAAGTGTTTACTTCCTGAACTTGGCACTGTGTGAGTTGCTGTCATTTCCATAGCATATAAGCCTATGTGCACAATACACTTGGTGTGGTCCAGTCCCTAGCTGTGTCTGTCATTGGCGGCGGACTTGATTACTTAATCTAGCCTTTGGCTACCAGAGTCCAATAAATGTTGTTGTCATTGTTGTCGTTAAGGTGTATTATATGGTGTATCACAATCACAAAGAAATTTAGACAAGTTGCAGAATGTAGAAGATGTTCTTGCGTGGATGCAGAGGCACTATGGACTGCTAGTATAACTGACATTTTTACAAATTTACACTGGTTGCTTGTTAGACTTATTGATCTAATGCTATACTGTGTAAATTTGATTTACTGATTGATTCACTAGTCTTATTCAATCATTTTGCATGTCTTCCTACAAAAATAAATAACACCCTTTTGTTGCAGGAGTCATTTTTCCAGGACATAGATGTGCTACAAAGTCATGGCATTGTAAGTACACAGTATTGAAATACTTCAGTTTCATTACTTTCAATAATTAAGAATTAAGCCTTTACTAACTGCTTACTATTTAGCATTATTTTGAGTTGGTCTTCAAATTTATTAATTCTGTATTATTTTTGAAATTTTGCATTACAGCTCAGTAAACTTAGTGCATTATTTCTAAAAGACCTGCTCCAGATCTAAACAATGGTGACCATGGAAAGGACACCAGTTAATCAAATCAAATCAAATCAGATTTATTTGCCATACGTTCAGTACACAATATAACAATTCATGAATTTGCATTGCATTTGGCTGGACAGACAGGCGATAACTTCGCCCTCATGTCTGCCTATGACAACTATAACGTAAAAAATAAAAATAAAATAAAAGTTTTAAAGAACAGTTGAAGAAGATACTGTATTTTGTACCAGATTGATAAACTTGTCTGGAGGAAAGAATACTGCACTGTTTTTCTACAACATTTTAACTGCCTATGAAATTGTGATAATGTAATTATTAAACATTGAGCAGGTTGCTACAAATGACGTTTAAGCTATCTGTCAGCTAAATAAGCAGAAGTTGCTCAATTACTTTGGATTATATAAATTGCTGTAATCTGATTTTGTCAATTATTGTCTGTACTGCTCTCGTTTATTTGTTGTTTGTTTATTTATTTTTTTGAATCCTTGTGTAATATTATTCTTATGGTGAATACAATTTATCAAATAATTTAGGTGACAGTGCACAGTAATTATGTAGAATGCTGTAGAATGACGTCGTTGGTGTTATCTAACAGAATGTTGCTGATATCAAGAAACTTAAACAAGCTGGTATCTGTACCATCAAGGTATTATTGCTATTCATCAAAACCTGCGTAGAAGGTTTGGTATTGAGCGTAACCCGTATACTAAGAGCTGCAATGACCAAATTCCGTGTGTATGTATGTGTAACTACTTCCCAAACCAATAAGCCGATTTGCATAAAAATTATACCAGCAAATAGAGTGTCTTACGCTGATTGCTATAGGCTACTTAGATTTGAAATATTTACCCCACCATATTTAAAACTCCCCAAAACCCCCAAAAGGGGCGTGAATAGGCATTTTCAAGCCAAACTAGCATAATATTGAAACTCACATATCTCAGCCGCGGTTCGAGCGATTCCGATGATGCAGTTCCTTCATGACCTTTTGACCGTTAAAAATTTGAAATTTTTAAAATTCAAGATGGCGGCGGCCGCCATCTTGAAAAGTCTAAAAATTGCGATATATCAGCAGCGGTTCGAGCGATTTCGACGAAATTTGGCACACTGATGCACTTATTACAGCCTGTCCTGGTATTGGTATTGCTTTAGGGGGAGAATTCTATTAGGTGGGAAAGGCAGGTTTTGGTGTGCTGCATGCAACTCAGTTAATCGGAGATGCGGCACGTCTACTTATTGTAGTGGTTGCTAAACTCAGTGTTGTGTGGAACTCATTGTGTAAAAGCAGTTAGTCCATTAAACTGCCTTTAGTAATGATTATAGGAGTACAGATTATAGGTATTTTGTTGCAGTTTTGAGATTTTAGATTTGCAGCAGAAAAAATACCCATTAATGGCCTGTATTTCAAGGACAGTCCTGGTTAGCTAACAACAGAAAGGTACAACCATTCTGGATTTCAATGAGGTAAAAAATGCAAGAGATGATGAGGTGACATTGCCATCAGCTGACCAGTGTGAAGCTGCAAAGATGTGGACATTGCACAGAAAATTGTTGCTAGTATTTATCCACAGCCATTGGCATTGTGTAAACCTATAACAATGGTTGACTGTAAAAACTATTTCACGTGTGTGCATGTCGTTATGTCTTTGTGCACAAGTGACGTACGATGTACACAATACAGCACAGATCAGTTCTGATGATCTTCCGTCTTATCATCCAGACAGCCATCATTGTTCAGATGTTGTCTATTGGTGGATATGATATTGTAGATTTGCAGCAGATTTGTAGGACAATTGCAGATACAGTTTCATGTTGACTGTTGGACGCATTTATAGCATTACTTCAGTAGGTCATGCATGTTTGTGTTTCTTCAATTGCAGGGTGTTCAGATGTCGACAAAGAAGAAACTGTGTTCTATCAAAGGATTGTCTGAGGCAAAGGTGGATAAGATCAAGGAAGTGACAGTCAAGCTGTCGGGGGCGAGTATACACTGCAGTAGTTTGTTCCTGTGAAGTTGTGACCTTACTGTGGGATCAAAGAAATGTGTACTGGTATAATGTTGTTGTTGTAGTTGTTATTATTATTATTATTGTTATTATTATTATTTGTTTAAGTAATTATATTCGTCATTTTATGCTGCTTCTATTAAGCTGACATTTTCAGATCATCACCTTCATTGTTACAGGTGCACATAATCATTTCCAGCCGAGTGACAGTGTTGAGCATATTTTATGACATCAGTGTTTAATTGGATTGCAAATGCAAATTTACACAAATGTAATCGTTTGCTGTAACAGTGTTATACTGTTATAGTGAATAACAGACATTATTAGTGACATGTATTAACTTGGGATCGTGTGCAGTTTGAGTATCCAGCTTAGTTTAACACAGGAAAGGAAAAGAAATTAATGTTTAAAAACTAAAAAATGCCAGAATAAACAAAATATATAAAAAGATTACAAAAATGCAAAATTACTCGCCAGTGGCCATATTGTCCACTACAATATATAATGGGTTTATGTTGCAGTAAGCCATCAACAGAGGTGAAATGATGATGCTTATAAAGTATGTGTATTGTGAGTGTGTGTGTGACGTGGGAGCAGGAAGGTGGATTTCTGACTGCACTGGAGTTCTCAGATCGGCGCAAGATGTGTTTTCGTATTGCCACCGGCAGCCAGGAACTTGAGTCAGTGCAGTGTTGTATTTCTAGCTAGTCTAACTTGGTGGCATGATGTCTGGATGTGCTAGCTTGTAGTTCCACACTGTCTCAACTTATTCTCTGCCAAAAGAACTCTGGCGGTCTGTCAGCTTCCTCATTCCGCTTCACCAGTCTCCTTGGATGCAGTTTTTCCATCTCTTGATGCTGTTGAGAGTCACAAACGCAAAACAAAGTTCACCAAATTTATCCTCCCCAATCCAACCTTCGGCTTCATACCAACAAAGAGATCAAATGTTGTGTAACAGACTGTGCATTAGACACATGCATCTAATCCATTCTTATTTCATTGATCAAACAGATCCTCCAGAATGTAATAATTGTCGTCAGTTGCTTTCTGTCAAACACCTACTAACAGAGTGTACCTCTTACAACTGAACTTGACATAATTACTATTCTCATAATGATATTAAAGATAAACAGTGGCGGCTCTACAGGGGGGCCCGTGCCACCCCAGATGAAACTCTGCCCTCTCCTCCTGGCACCCCCATTCAGACTCGCCACGAAATATGCATTGCTATGGCCCGTACCTGTAGGCCCCCCACATACCTTGCTTGCCACTCCACTGGCCCCCCAGTCATCAAAGGCTAGAGCCGCCACTGAACATAAAAATGTGAATTTGTATGATAAATGTGAAATAAACTATGTATATAAATTATAACTGTTAAATATGAACTATAAATTTAAAAATGTTAAACTATAATTTACTTATCAATTTTTACCCAAGTAGTACAACCTACCTATGCAGTTAATAGATATTCACAAACTTTGATCTACTCTCAGAAACTTGCGTTTGTTAAAATGCAATTTGTCACAGTAAAGTATTACTTTGAATGTGCTGTGTGACCTAAATTGTGCTGAAAGTTCTGTTTAATTCTAACCGACCTGATTATTCCAACGGTGCATTGTTTACATTCTCATAACACTACTATTACGGTGACAGAGACATTTTACACTACTACCAATTACTGTATGTTTGCATTTGACGTTTATCTCAGTAAATGCACCACAGACCGTGGGTGGGTGTGGATATTTGTCCATCTCGACAGTCTTTTGTAGGTCTACCAAATGTAACACCCAGCCAGCAGGTGTACAAGGGCTGTTGGGTTATTAGGAGTGGCCTGATATACTGTGTGTATGTGACTGTTTGTTGTAGCAAGCTGCTTGGCGGTGGTATTGAGAGCATGGCCATCACTGAGGTGTTTGGTGAATTCCGGACTGGGAAAACACAGATTTCACACACTCTGTGTGGTATCTAGCTTACTACTGCATGCATACAGCTTCAGTTTTGTGTTTGTATGTCTCAAATAGGTCAATCTTGTTATGTTACGTCAGTGCAAAGGTGAAAGTAGGTCTTTGTTATAGCTCTGTGATGTTTATCTCACAAGCAGTCATATCAGGTGTGACAATGGTTGCCACTCATGCTTACCTGCTACCTGCACATTTGTGTTCATTTAATGACTGCTATAGACACATGATAAGTCCATGCAGGTGCGTAAGCCTCAGACGGTGATGCTGGTCTGTGAGTCTTCAGCGTTCAGGCAGACATCTGTTGTCATAAAACCGTCCCTGTGTTGCATTGCTATTTCTTCATCATCAGCAACCTCAGCTTAGATACGATATGATATGAAATGAAACCATAGAATAACATGCAGGCAGCCAGCGTGATCTGCCACACACACACACACACACACAGGGAACTAAACACTGAAAAGAAATAATGAAAATAACTAAAAACCACAGCAACATAAACATGGCGTTAAATGCTCTCATCATAGCCTTAACAAAACATGAGCCATACTTTGCAGACATTGTCCTGTTTGCATATTCTGTGTTCTCTTCACTCAGTCTTCCACTTTATCTAGACTACCAGTAAATCATGAATCTAGCACGTATACAGTGACTACTTGTTTGTAGTGTATTTGAAGAAACCTAATGTTAGATGTATTAATTAAATGTCTTTATTTATACAGGGTGGTGCAAAAAACGGGCAACTGTGTCTGTGAGTTGAAAATTGGTGTGCCGTTATACACTGGCCCGTAACTTTGCCAAATGCTGACTGGTTTTGAAAATTATTTCACCGTCGTACTCGCCAGTATATTTCTAATGAAGTTGTCATTGAGCTAGGTCCCGCCACACATTAACATATCTTGTGAAGTATCTGGCACCTGTTTGTCTGATACTGATGCAGTGACCGTTGTTTTTGCGTCACTCTCTAATCAAATGTGGTATAGTTGCGAGCGTGGTGCTTGCTGTAGTGACGGCTCAGTTGCCTGGAGCGCGGGGCTACACTGGAGGCAAAGTCATTTTCATCGACACAGAAAACACCTTGTATGTAGTGAACGTGTGTGTATAGTAGTGTACGAGTGGAGAAGGTCACTTGTTGTCACCGTTGTATGAGTTGCTGTACAGACTTAGTCTACAGATAGCAAGCAGAGTGAAGGATGAAAGGTTGAGGAGACGGTCCAGTGAGGGATATCACCGGCAGGGTGTACTTAGAGGAGTCCATTTTAAGGTTTTTCGACCGCAGGGGTGACACGTTGCACCAGTGGGGTGATATTAGGTAGTGCAATAACTGTAAATTTCACAAAATCTTGGAATATAAACAACCCCTAGAGGCGTATCCATTCACCATCATCATCATCTGCATCATGAGAGAATTTATAGTGTGCCTGTGACAGAGAGTAAAGCATAGGTGCATTACAAAGTCACTGCATATAAGCTAAAAAGAAAAATGACAGTTAAGAAATGTTAAAAGCTATACACTAGAATAGTGTGATATCAACAGTTTTCAGAACCTTGCGCAATTATTACGAAATTTTCAAGGTTTGTGTGCAGGTCCATGTACCATTAAATGATTAAAATTTGGCAGATTCAGACGTCGGACCCCAAAATAGAGCAAAAATGGTATGGACCTCATGTGTCACCATGCCGAACTCAGCCTTCACACGCCGCCAGGGACAGAAAAATTTGGTTTTGTTTTTTTCGTTTGTTTGTCACACTTTGACTAGTAGACTTTGTGCTAACGACGTCATCGTCAAGGGGTTGGAATAGAGAAACGGTTTTGGTGTTGTTGGATGGAGAAAGGTTTGTAGTTGTGCACCCGCGTCCAACTTTGTCTCTGCACCACTGGATGCGTGGCGCCATCACAGAATGTTGAAGTTGAAAATATGGGCAAATCAAAGCGTTTTTCACCACTCAAGGGCAGCACAGTAAACCAATCCAGATTGCGTTTGGCATGTTAGCATACACTGTGCGTCTACTCTTGCATGCCAGATTTGGCCTTGATCGGTCAAGGCTGCTAGCTGGTACAGGAGCCTGTCTCTCCACTGGCTATGACGATGTTAAAGGAGACACAAAATATATAAAATGTGGTGATTTTGAGTAGTTATGGGTTACTCAGGGTCATTGAAAATAGCACTGTTTGATAGAGTGCAGATGAGTTCCTATTAGCCGTCCACTTCCATAGTAAGTATGTCCCTGTCTTACACCGTTTCTGAGTCGAAAATCGCAAATTTTAACCTACAACACCTGTATTTGGCGCCCTCGTTGTAGGTGACCCCCATTGGAATTTCGCCAACATCCTTTGTATCAGGAGTCCATGGGCTACTGGGCAGCGTTGATTCTGTGATGTTGAGGTCGTCCATAATACCAACCAGCGTGTGTGTATGTGTGTGTGTGTGTTTCAGTCGCCCTGATCGACTGCGAGACATTGCTGATCGGTTCAACCTTGACCAGGAAGCTGTGCTGGACAACGTCCTCTATGCCAGAGCCTACACCAGTAATCACTTGTACCACTCTGCTAGCTACACTGCATTCACGTCTTTCTTCCGTATTTGTATTCTGCTTGAATTTCATAAGTCAGTTAAGTCCGGGAGTTTTTCTATGGTGCAAATAAGCAAACATATATGTATTGAAATGTTGATGTTTCACTGAATAGTATCATATTTCGAACTGCAGATTCTGTGTTATTCGCAGCACATATTGTTTGTTATCCTTGACAACATCAACACCTGTACAGGTGATGGCTGTGTGTTGATGTGTGTGAACGCATGCAGGTGAACATCAGTATGAAATACTTGACTACGTTGCCGCCAAGTTCCATGAAGAACTGGGAGTCTTCAAACTCCTGGTAGTAATAATAATAATAATAATACTAATCGTC
>Ga0209363_1001137_pt1 | contig 12238 bp, 10 predicted proteins | sample WorMetexBAHAMAS3_FD_187385 | JGI IMG/M metagenome (GOLD analysis project Ga0209363, IMG submission 187385) | Marine gutless worms symbiont microbial communities from Max Planck institute for Marine Microbiology, Germany - Inanidrilus exumae... | ecosystem: Host-associated > Annelida > Digestive... | reverse complement strand
CATATATTTCTATATCAAAAAATTAAAAGCTGCCATCTTCGCAGCAAAGAATATATATGTACCCAAAATTGAATGGCAGTTGTATTGATGATACAATTTTTACGATCACCAGCTTTACTTGTAGTGAGAGAATAAGACTGATATATCTTATGCATTTCTTGTTTCTCAATGCATTGTATCTGATGTCTCTAACTTTCCCACATGATATAGGTTTAGTTTTAATAAAAAATCTTGTATTATGTTTACCTTAACATACTCCTGACTCCAGATTTTGTCAGTTTTTGAATCATTCCACAACCTACTGTTACACACATACACACACACTGCTTTCACGCCATTGATACCATAGTACGAAAGATGGTAGAAAATGAAGAACAGACTGTCTTTTTTTCTATGAAACGTTTGTAGTCATGAAAGTAACCTGATACTACTTGGGTGTGGACAGGTGCTAGTGATGATACTGTCAGCTGCAGCATCATGCTTGAAGTGCTGCGTGTCATATCTCGTGACACGTCTTCACATTTGCACTGTGTCGTGTTCATATTCAATGGTGCAGAGGAGAACATTGTGCAGGTTTTACACATTACTTTATTTTCAAGAGATTGATAATGACGAATAATATAACTGAACTAGAAAACATAGGCAGTTGTATCGACGTGCGGACCCACGCCAGCAGCAGCAGCACACGGCTGTAGCAGCATGCGTCACTAGCAACTGTGTGACTGTGACGGTTTTCATAACCGTGTGACCTTGACCTTTTGACATCTGGGTCAATGTATTCCAAGCGACTGCTAAAGAGTATACGTGTACAAAGTTTGGTGTTGATAGCTCAAGCTGTTTTTCTTTCAGAGCGCGGGCAAACAGACAGACAGATGCAACTGAACACTATACCCTCGCTGGCGGCTATATAGCCTGCGTGGGTAATAATTGCATTTTGATAACCTTTTGAGCTCAGTATCTGTGGCGACTGAAATGGAAAATGATTTATATCTCTCTGTCATGCAAAGGACTTCTGCATCTGAGTGGAATATGTATCAGGATACTCAACGTAGTTTTGCTTTCGGTAGGCCTGCAGTATGGAACAGTTGGCAGCACTGAAAAACACATTTCTTTTTTGTGCAAACAACAAATGTGATCTGGTGCTACTGTGATGTTTCTGTGATTCTGGCACCATTGTACAAATGTCTTAACTTTTTTGCTGAATTGAGCATTTTACCCTTGTGTTTTGATTTGTAACTCCACACAGGAAATTTTATGTAATGAATATGTAAAATGTTCCAAGGTTAATGCTGTAATATTATATCATTGGTGGATGTCCCAGTTGTCCATGGTTGAAATGTCTTTGCCCTCATTTTGACATTTCAACCGAGGGACATCATGTTTGAATCTAGCACAAACATGCATGCTTCACCTGTTTTATCGTATGACCGGCTACTGAAGTTCTTTGAAAAAACAATTTGATAACTAGCCTGAGCAATGCCAATAGACTCTTGAGGTTAGATGTGCGAGTCCAATGCAGCATACCATATTGCATGTGCCAATAAACACAACTTCATGCAACACCATTTGCTGGATGTTGCATAATATACGACATCTGAACTTGAAGTAAACATTTCTACTTTTAATGGACATTTACTCTAATTTATTCAATTATCTATTTAATTTTTATCTGTCATTCTGATTGTATGACTTTGACTTTTGGAATTTTAAAATTTTTAGTATAGTTTTCGCATACCAGTCGTTAATGCACACTTGATTATTTTATTTATAAGCATCACAGTACTACAATTACAGCAATTATGAACAAGTGATTTATACGTTGCAGAATGTGGCTATACTATACTGTGACCTACTTAAAGTGATGCACTGAGCATCATTACAATGTTGGGACATTTAGCCACTGTGTGTGATTCATTGATCGTTTGATGATAGTGAACATCACGTGACCGCTTTTCAACCAGTCAACACAGCAGCTCGTAGTTGTTTATGTAACAGTGCCTAATGTCGTGGTATTATTTTTGAATGTTATGTTGAGGCAAGTCACGGGTTCATCACGCAACATCACTGGGCACAGTCTGTTCGTGCATTTGTGAATCTTGAAGCTGCAGGTGCTGGTGGAAGGGAATTGCTTTTCCAGTCTGGTTAGTTCTTTCTGTATTTCAGCTAATGACAGTAGCTACTATCAGCCTTTCCGTGGTCAGAAGTCACCGGCAGGTTAAACGAGTCTTGTCAAGAATACTGCTGGAAATTGTTAGAGTGGGATTTGTACAGACTAGATGCCCTTCCTGTTACTAAATCCACAGCTTAACAATGAGTCACATCTGTCTAACTTTGGCTACAGTAGATTGTGCTTTTTGGCAAGGTATCATCGAGAAACTTCATGTTGTTATGATCTATTCATTGCAGATATATGTTTTTAGTCCAAAAATTTGCACACCATTAGACTTCACCACTGGTGGACTATATAAGTTAGAGGGATTGCTGGTCAGAATGAATTAGTCCATGATGTAGACTGTGGCTAGGCTAGTGTCAGAAGAAATATTCTATGTGCTGCATTTGGCATACAATATTTTGCTCTGTTTGTAGGTCCAGAGCATCCGTGGCTAGTTAGCATATATGGAAAACATGCTCCTCATCCATTTGGTTCAGTTGTTGGTGAAGAAATCTTCCAGTCGGGACTTATTCCAGGTGAAACGGACTTCCGCATATATCGTGATTATGGAGGACTGCCCGGTAAGTAGTCTGTTTTGTTTTTTAAGTGTTGTCATTGAATCTGTTAATAAATGAAATGGGATTATTCCAGGTGATCATGTTTTGATTGAATCAGGCGATTTCAGATATGCATGAACACCAAAGATGGTGGCTTCATCACTGGATTGTAAATCATGCAACCTTGAATGTTAAATAGCAGGTGACAGGGACATGGTCATGAGATTACAGTTATGGACATACCCATTTTGTCTTAATTAATTGCAATGGCCAGCTGCTTGACTGCTAATGCCTTAAAATAAATTTGTACCACAGAAGTATTGGTACAGTTTAGTGGCTGAAAAAAAGAAATTGTTACTGGAATGGCAAATGAAGCAGAAAATACTGTAGCTGACTGTCGTTGAAATTTTGTTGTTTTATGTATATTTAGTATGTTACTTCAGTGATTTGACATTGTTGGTCGAGTGACAATAATAGCGTCTGGCCTGTAAAAACGTGTGCCACTTATTGCAAATGTTTTTCTTGTGGAAATAAGTGGGAGAAGAAGATGGAGGGAAACTGGCTATATGAGGTGCATATATGATCACTGTAACGTTAGTGAGCTGACAGATCAATATCCCTGTCCAGTGGAGTTGGTTAATAAAGAGAACTGAATGCCATTGCATGATTTCCACAGTTGGCATCAGGTTGGTCATGTGGCCATGCCAAAAGGTTTGCATCTGTTGCTCCTCAGAACAATTGGGGCATTTGACCAACCCAGGTTTCACCTGGAACTGGCCATTAAGTTGGTATGTGTGTATGCATGCATGTGTGGGTTATGCATGTCTATGTAGTATGCTTGAAAAACGGCACTGGATGCAGCACTAACATTATTTTAAAGTATGCTTTAGACTCTCTAGAATACTGCGGCAGACAAGCACAAAAAATCTGCTCAAAATGCTAAAAGTTGTGGTGCACAAATTTCTTGTTAATTTTGAAAGTAATCATAGTAAGTGTATCTGACAGCACTCAGCATTGTGTTTGCTGTGCGATTTTTGCAAATATTTGTCAGACTGATTCTCTTTTACTTTAGTTATGTTTCTTTACTGTGTTAGTATTTTTCTAATAGTCTTAAAATTACAGAAAACAAAGAAAAATTGCAGTATTCTTTGAGAAGGAAAGGTATTGCAGTCATTAGAAGATTTTGCAGAAAATGCAATTATGATATAACCATATTATGGAGTATCTGACATTCATCGTGAATCTTTTGTAGGTTTGGACATTGCGTATATCAGTAATGGTTATGTGTACCATACTCCATTTGATCTGCCGGAAATGATACCTTCTGGATGTATACAAAGAGGAGGTGAGTATCACATGAATTGTGTTCATTGACATTATTGTAAATATTTCTTTCTTTTTGAATTACATCTTGCTGTCACGTGTGAGTTTTTGGTGGCATCTGGCTAATAGTACTTTTTGAGATGCAGAAAAATTTCTGGGCGTTCTATGTATAATTTCTAAGAATAAAAAGACATTCAGGGATAGCAGACAACTAGAGAACTTGACAAAACATAATTACATATTTGACTCTGCCTCATTGGCCCTATTATGTGAAAATGTGCTATTGTTACATGCATTGTTATGTTACTAACAGGTGATAATTTGTTGGCCATCGTGAGAGCAATCATAGACACTGAGCTGCTTGCAGACCCAACCGAGTATCGTCATGGCCATGTTATATACTTTGACTTTGTTGGACTGTTCATGGTTATATTGCCGGTGCGCCTTGGCACATTTATCAATATCACTACCACCATCTTTGTGATGCTGCGATTTGTCGCTAAACTGCTGAAGTCAGGACATGGTAAGCGTGATAGTTTTTTCTTTATGTACAACTTCACATGTAGGTTAGTTACTATACAGTGCACACATGCATACACACAGACCGCTTTTAAGAGTCTGTTTTAGACTGATTCAGGTTGCTCGTCTAACTGATGGAAATGTGATGAAATAGCCATACAATTGGCCACACAAACCTTACTTGTGTGCACTTGCTCAATAAAGAAGCACCATTTGTATGCATATCTTGTAATTGTCCACTTACTATCGAACGAATTCTCACTACTTTCGCTGTCGAAAATGTTTGTTTTGATTTTTATCACCTATGACCTAGAATGATGATATTTTATCGAAGTCTGTACTTGACTTTCTTCTAGGCAGTCCATTATATATAATAGAGTTTAACTACATGTGCACGCAAGGTCTGCTGAACTGGGACTAACTTGCCTGTGAACTCCGTATTTTCTGGCACTCAACCAACAGTGTCAAAACATTGTAGGCATATTTTTATCCCTGCGAAAGCTAAGGAATATGTTTTACCGGCGTTGTGGTTTGTCTGTCTGTCTGTGTGTGTGTGTGTGTGTGTCTGTGACCACGACAACTAAAAGAATGTGGACGGATTTGCACAAAATTCTATGCGTAGGTTCCTGGGGGAAAGGGAAGACCAAGTTTGTGTTTCGTTGCGATCAGTAGAGGGATGTGGAAGTAACGGTCAAAACCCCATAAACCGGCGATTGTTTACAAAATAGCTCCGTCGGGAAATTCAAAACTAGCGGGCCGCAAAATAGTAGGTGTGGCAAGAGTTGCCAAGTGTTGGCGACAAAAACGCTTTTTCGTGGATTTGTACTCTCTCAGAGTACTTTCCATATCGTTCTGTTATGCAGTAGACAGTGTAGATTGAATTGAGGATAAAAGCACTGATTAGAGTGATGGAGGCTTAAAGCATTGGAGTGACATACATTGCTATGTGTAAACAGTGTATAATATGCATTAATATGTTTGTTACCAGGTCTTCGAGGTATATGCTACATGAAACATTTAATTTTGGCGGCAACAGTTATGACGTTGTCTTCAGTCTGTGCACTGATAACAGCCATTGCTATTGCATTTCTGTTGGATCATACCGGGAATTCCATGAGTTGGTTCTCTAACACGTATCTGTTATTCGGCTTGTATGTTGCACCGTCTTGCTGTGCCATATTGTTAACCTGTGTTGTGGCAAAGAAACTTTTTTATAAGGTATCAATAAACTGAGTTAATTTTTGTTTTTACTTTGCATAGTGCATTATGTGCTGTAGTTGTCTGTCTGTCTGTCTGTTCTCTCTCTCTGTGTCTGTCATACTCATGTATTTTGTAAAAATGGTTTTATATTATTAGCAGACAGTTTTTGCCATCTAGCAGCCCAATCAGTTCATTTTCTGGCATCATATATTGGGTTGAAATTCAAATAGGATCACCCTCATCTCAGACACCAATGATACGAAAGTATTAAAAATTTGACTTTTAACAAACATATCTGCTACAGCTGAGCTTCATTTTTATTGAAAATTTTTATGAGAGTTTTTTGCTGTTGATTATGCAGATTTTGTTAGTCAATATCTCTGATTATGCTGTCGTGAATGCATTTTTTATTGTCATAAGTTTGTCCATTATTATGCCATTAATGTGACAGCTGGATGCTTTTTAGCATGTAATTTGAATAACCCTCTTTTGTGATTGTCTTTAAGAGCAACACCTTTGCTACCATTTCCCAGGACAAGCTCCCCCTCCTCTGCAATAGACAACATCTAAGCTATGGTGCTTGTTTGGAGAATAAGAGCGAAGATAATCAGAACTGCTCTCTGCTGTGTTGTGTATGACAGTTGTGCACAACGATATGCACACACGTGAGCAGTTCTTACATTTTTTGCATGTTAGTTAGGTTTAGATTTTTTTTGTGTGTTTAATATGGATGACCACCCACGCGCATTACAGTAGACGACGCCGACAGATGACAGCATGCATCCGTCATCTGCCGCCAGGCCGGGCGCGTGGCTGGTCCGGCAGCCGACACTACATCGCGGGACACTACGGTAACGTCCCGTTAGGGTGACACCTTGTTTAGGTTTTGTCTTTTGTATATTCTTTCATGTTAGCTTAGGTCATTTTGTACTTGTTTGGTTGCTTTTGTTGTGTTTGATTTAGTTTCTACACTACTTAGCCAAGAGATTGGCTGGGAAGAACGTCTCCGAAATGACCTATTTTATGTCGAGTGGGACGTAAAGCCTTAATTCAATCCCAGGACAAGCTGGATGAACTGTTGTCGGATATTGTATACTGCTTGTGCATGACAGCTGAACATGATGAACACAGATGCTATTTCTGTATCTCATACGTGTAGTTCATTGAGCACAGCCATTGACCATTGGACAGCAACATCATCAGTCAAATGAAGCCTAGCAGACCATTGTCCAATGTGGTCTGTGGGAAGCTACTGACGATGTGGAGCATTTTTATCATTTGTCACTTGAACACTTGTCGGTCATTGCAAGGTCTTGCTTTTACAGCAGGATGTTCAGTGGCTTTGGTTAGTCTGGAAATGGCTTGTCAGTGACCAGAGACGGTTGTGACAGATCGAATCCTGGTTGCTGGATTGTGGGATGATCCACTGGGGAAGAATTTGCCTTCAATGCTGACTTTAATCATTATGTAACTGACTGATAATGTCCGTCGGATGAGTACCCGACCAAAGAGATCCACGTCAAGGCACGAATGTGTCATATTGTGTGTGCTTTGTCAGTTTCATGGAACTGTTAGTTGATGATGTTGATGTGTGATGCATTGCAGAAGATGGAGAACGTCTGGGACATTGAAGCAGTGTATTTTGACTGTGCATTATACATGTTCACCGGACTACTCACTATCATGACGTTCTATCAGCTACGCTCAGCAATTATTGTCGGATCGTTTGTCATCTTTCCTGCAGTTTTCCGTGTCATATTTTGGAAATTGTACCGCGCTGCACCTAAAAGTAATTTGCTTCTCATTTGACAGTTGATTATGGTGTGATGTGACGCGGTTTGACAGCGAGTGTTTCATGCATGTTAAATAGCTGGCAGATTGGTTATGCCACCACAGCGGAAAACTAATGAGAAGAGAAAGAACTAAAATGAGCTAAGCAGACTGAAAATAGCCAGCTGTGGCTCATCCACTAACATAGCCACACCCACTGCCTACTTTTGTTTCTGTTTCAGGAATGTCCATCAAAATGACACTGCCGACGAAAGATCAGCCAGTTCTGTGGTTGTCGTATGTGCCCCACTGCAGCCGTAAACATAAACATGGTCGTCTGGAAAATATCCACATTGTTTTATGAATGTAAATTAGTGGACGTAGGCTGGAATTTTTCACTTCTTTTTGGAGACAGATCTTATCCATTTCCCTGGTTGGATCTGGACTCCCATCTAGTACAACATAGCTGTACTCTGTGGCACCTCATACCAAAGACCAGCATGATACATTTAGGTATTTAGCCACAGTATGACAACATTACAGACACACACAAGACACATACACATATGTGTGCACACACATACGTTGGGCTGTGGTCACAACAGATGGCTAATAAAAACCTGTTAATACAAGAAATATTGACTGAATCCAGGTTTGTAAAGACAGGCTGCAGCAAGTAGCTTGCTGAAGGGAAAGATAATCAGCTGCCTTTTTGAATTGCATTTAAATTCTTTACCACGCTGGCTGTATGTCCGTTTGTTTGTTTGTCTGCGCTCTAAACGGAAAATGGCTTGAGCTGTCAGCACCAAACTTGGTACACTTATACTCTATAGCATTGACCCACAGGTCAAAAGGTCAAGGTCATACGGTTACAAAAACCGTCACTGTTGCACGGTTGCTAGTGATGAGTGCTGCTGCAGTTGTGTATTGCTGCTGCCAGCATGGGTCTGCTTGTCGATACGACTGCCTATGTTTGTTTATAATCACTACTGTTATTGCTGTTACTATTATTATTATTATTGTAACTATGTTGGCTGATGTTATGTGGTTAAAGTTACGGCAGCGAGTCGTCGAGTTCTGCTGCTGCTGCATTTTGCTGGGTTGTTGGTGCCGATGTTGCTCGTTGTCAACTTGGTCTATGCCACTCTGCTTTTGTTTATCCCCATCATGGGACGTGCTGGCGCTGCATCTTATCCGGACTCGTTTGTTGGCTGTCTTACCGTCTCCGCAGTCATAATGTTGTCAGTGTGGCAGGTGACTGTGAGCTGTCTGTGTTGGTTCTTTTTATAAAGATTAACAGATATCTTTCTGTGAGTGTCTGTCTCACTTAGTGAGAATTTATGGTTTAGTTAATGTTTTAACAACTCATCGAGTAGTGTTTTTGTTGCTCTGTGTGATGGGCGGCTATGTCAAATATTGCTGGAAGCGGAATTATTATTTTGGACTTAATTGTTTTTAGTAAATTATTGAATGTTAGCGATAAAAGATTGCTGCATGTTGTAGTTTGGGTTGGCATTTGCAAGTCGATCGATGAAGTACGTGATAACCAGTCTGCTGATGATTAGTCTTATTAGTCTTATCATTGCTGTGTTCACATCTATTGGATTTCCATATCGAGCCGACCCTGCCAAACCAACGCGACAGAGGCTCTATGTTCATGTATGTGTTTTCGTTGATTATGCTTTCGCTGACAGACAGTGGCATTGTATTTTCACGCTGTCCATTCTCCGCTTTCATCCGTCAATTTTTCCGGACATTTTTTTTACTACAATATCTTATGAACAGCTGAGCAATCTCAATGAAACTTACAGTGAATATTCATTAGCCCCTACTGACGACGTGATTAGATTCTGGAGGTTAAAGGTCAAGGTCACAGCAGGCTGTCAAGGTGGCGAAGGCATCCATGTCGATGCTGGTTGAAGTCCATATTCTAGTTGAATTTATATACTGGTTTGTAATCGTCAGCTGGAGTTACTGATGCATTACAAAGATGATGCTGACAATCTGTGATGCAACTGGCTTAGTCTGCTGCACAGAATCTGTCAAAAAATGAGGAGAAAAATCTAAAACATAGATTTCCGACTTTCTTTTGCCCCATGAACCCTTTTCATCATATGTCAGAATGTTATTCTCCCTTCCCAATATTGTCCGACTCACGTGATGCATTCCAAATGATATGGACATTGTGCAGTAAAGTGTCGTATTATTTGTGATTAAAGTGTGCCGTGTAGATCGTCTGTTGCACACTATGTGGGATTGCTGACATTATACCCTGGCTAGACAATGACGGATTATTTCAGTTAGATTCTGCCAATCTGTGGTACTGTCACCCCAGAAACCATGAAATTTCTCCTGGGGGTATTTCCCCCTGGTTGGAATTCATGAAATAAAACATAAGCAATGAGCGAAAAAAATCAGAGAAACCATGATTCCACAGTGTGAAGGCACAAAGGAATGGATGAAAAATAGTGAGTCACAGTGTGAAAAATTGTCGTGAGGTAGTGAAAGCAATGTTCAATAATGTTGGTGCATTGGACATCCTGGTGTATTATATTTTGGATCTTTCACCAGCAGAATTAAATGACGGTATTGGTTCATTGTGATGGTTAATTAAAGACGAATGCAGCTGGAAAAACTGTTGTACATTTTGAGGCATGATACGTCATGCAGTAACTTAGTCGATGTGTCTGTCTGCTCGTGTGTATGCATAGCATATGGATCGAACATTCCATGACGTTAATGGCCACGAGACGTATTCGGATGCGGGATTCTTAATGTTTCCGTTTGATCGCAATGGCCTGAGTTATTTGAAGCCGTCATTGCCTGCACTGTCTCATAGTCCCCCAGTGATATGTCGTTATCATCATCCATACTGTGGATGGCCGTACTACTTTCCTCTGATTCACTTCACGCCTCCTGAGTATGTTGCATGCTCTTTTACATGCTGCCATAATTTCTAAGGAGGTTATTGCTGTGCTTACACTGCCACTTGTTTGTCTGTCTGTCTGTTAGACAGGGTGACTTTTAAAATTTGGCTGGATTTTTTGTGAAATTTGGAACAGGTAAGTTATGGATCAGAGAACAGTTTATTAAATTTGGGATGAGGATATTTTGTAGCATTTGTAGATAGTTCAGGAGTCACTTGATATGAAAAGTGAAAGTGAAGTTGGGAAAACCAAGTACAGGGCATTGTGGGAAAATTTAAGCCAATGCACCTGCTGCTTTCCAGTAACAGTGTAGCATGGCAGAGGCATGTGCTGTCTCATTGTGCACGTTTTCTGTCAACTGTCTGTTGGGCAACACATTTGGCTTAATTACTTATAATTACAGGGTCTTTGTAGTAACATTGTTATTTACCCACTCTAAAAATTTGTTTTATGTTTTTCCCACTGACCTGGAACACTCTTGAAGTTTTGTTAACTGACTGGGAAAATACCTGGGATTTTATTTTTGACCTGGAATTTGTGGTATAATTTATGCTGGTTTCAACATTGTAAAGGCTGCAGTGCATAAAAATTAATTCATGCTATGAAGGGATATATGATGAAGTTTATTGTCAATGAATATGGAGTACTTTATTTTGTAACAAAATTTTTGCACAACCTTTCTGTACAGTTTTTGTAAACCCTTTTCATCTATAGCAGCTGTCGTTATGTTTATTTGACTGCTGTTAAAAGAAAAGGGTACGTAAAGCAATTGGTTGCTGACCAAATGCATTTCATGCTCTGTTGCTAACTGTGACCGAAAGCACCTGGACAATTCTGAAACTGGGCTGGAAAACTCCTGAATTTTTTCATCCAAAAGAGTGGGAACCCTGAATTAGTAAATTTCAGGTATGGAAAAATGTCTTGTCACATTGAACATGCTGGGCTGTACTCAACAGCTAATGTTTATGGCGATGTTCGGGTCACACTCTATAGTTGACGAAATGTGTATTTGATGGCTATACAGGAGTATGGCATATGTGCCGGCTTCACGGCCACAGCTAGACCGCAGACCAGAACTTTTTGTCACATCGCGCACTCAACTGCAGCCAAATCAACAGCGCATTACACTGTCTATCACCGGTATTGGCGTGTTGTTCACTGCACGTAGCATTAGATCAGTTCTGCTAATTTGTTTACATCTGTGATACTGTTGATTGTTAACTTAGCCTGCTGGATGGGAAATGAATGGTAGCTTACCCGTTTGAAGTTAAAGCCAAAAGTGGCCGATGCAGTTGGTGGTATGGCTTAATGTATACTGCAGTAACATTGACATTTGATAGCTGCATAAAGTGCTGTGATGCCTGTTTTCGTGGCCGAGTGGTTAATGCACTCGGCCGCCATATGCAGTAGAGCGTGACGCGCTCAGTGACTGGGGTTCGACTCGGCCCGGGCGCGTCCGCCTGCCAAAGAATTACTTCTAATAATTCCTACGCACATGATGAACAGGGAGATAATCCCTGGCAGGAAAAAAGAGGGTTCGACAGTGTCCTCTATAAACTGTGACCGTTGCAGGCAACTTGATCTAGCAGTGTCAAGTTTGCCTGCCGCACCGGCGTGAGTCGAAGCGAATAGACTTGGCTGGCCGCTGGCTGGCGTAATACACAGCGCCAGTCAAGGCTAAGCCTGACAGTAGGCCACGTCTAGAAGGGGCGCGCTATAGAAATACCCGACAAGCTGCTCACTCCTACTCAATCCCTCCTTCACCCTACACTCGCTAACATACACCGCAC
>Ga0209363_1001135_pt1 | contig 12242 bp, 5 predicted proteins | sample WorMetexBAHAMAS3_FD_187385 | JGI IMG/M metagenome (GOLD analysis project Ga0209363, IMG submission 187385) | Marine gutless worms symbiont microbial communities from Max Planck institute for Marine Microbiology, Germany - Inanidrilus exumae... | ecosystem: Host-associated > Annelida > Digestive... | reverse complement strand
TCGGCTTCAACAACGCGGCAACGTCGTCCTGGCTTGATTGTGGTTATTGCTCACTGGACAACGGTCTCACTTAGTACAGCATCGCGACTGTCCCGGCGTCTCTGCCTGTTATACTGTCCCGGCGTCGTCCTGGAGTCCCGGCATGTTTTAGACAAGGCCCCACACACTGCATCACAACGGTTATGTGGATGGCTTACAGCAACTGCTCGTTTATGTTTGTGACTGCACACTGGCTGGACGACAACTTTGGTACCCGTAACAAATGCCTGGCAGCCGCACCACCGACTTCATTTAACGTTATTCAGCAACGGTAATACGAAAAGGTAAAGGCCTAACAGATGCATAAGTGAGCCAGCGACGGCCTTCAATGTGGATGGGAGAGGATGCGTAAACATACATTACACCCTGTTCTGGGCCATTACTGGTACTTTGCATGTCCGAAGGGTCTGTCCCAGGCATCAACCACCTTGCAAGTTGCAATGTGACACTACATACTCGCGATCCATTGCTCTTTGTTGCTGATGCCGATAGCGCGCAGGTGCGACCTATTGCAGACAATGTGCTGTACTAGAGTAGTGCGAAATATCGATTTGTTTGAGAGGAAATTATAGCGATATCGATACGATGTGACACGCTTTCAGTATCGCAATATTCAGTACAATGCGATGTATCCTGCCATCACTAATACAGTGTGCTTTTGTTTATTGCATGTATGGTGATTTGCTGTGCAGTCTGTGTTGTTCCACCGACGACGACACAGTTTGTCATGGCGACTAAGTGTGTCTACTACAGTCCACGTGAATGTCCGCTGGCAACGTGCAATCGGACTGTGCAGGACTGTGGTGAGCCACTGGATGGAAAGCGTTGGCACTGCTATGCGCTGTGGACAAACAAGACTGGCAACGTCATGATGCAGTCAAGTGGCTGCTGGATTGAAGTCGAGAAATGCTATGACCAGACGATGTGCATCAGCAATGGCATGTCGGGGACAGATGATAGCTTAAGCTTCTGCTGCTGCGACGGTGATCTCTGCAATGCAAAAGTGTACGATTTACAAGTCCGTAGCAGTCCGCTGCCAGCATCAAGCACGCCAGGTGTGTATGCAGGATAATTTTGTAACTTTAGTGATGATAAGATAATGTGTAGCATGCACTTATACTGATGTGTAGTCTGCTTAGTCTGTGCATAACAGAAAACTAGTGAAAATGTGCTGAAACTAGAAAACATAGGCAGTCGTGTCGACATGCAGACCAACGTCGGCAATGGCTGCAGGTTGCACAGCAGCATATAGGTATACGGAATACCGGCCGTGGTCACTAGCGACTTTGACGTTTTTCTAACTGTGTGACCTTGACCTTTGACCTTTTGACCTCTGTGTCAATGCATGCCGAACAACTGCTATAGAATATATGTGTACCAAGTTTGGTGACTGTTCATAGCTCAAGCTGTTTTCCTGTTAGAGTACGGACAGATGCGACTGAATGTCCTGCCCATTCCGGCGGCTATGCCGGCATGGGTAATAATACCAGTTAAAAGTTGTAAAGTTGATGTAATGTATGTCCATTGTTGTTGTCGTGTGCATTCATGAGCCATAAGTCTTCAGCCGTTGAACGGCGACATTGTCAGCAGCTGCATGTCATCCTACAGCTTGGTTTATAGGCAGATGCTGATGATATGGAGGAGTGTTTTGTCATTTGCCACATGGACTCTTGTCAGGTTGCAGGGATTCGCAGTGACTTTGGTTAGTCTGGAAGTGGTTTGTTAGTGACCGCTGATGCTGTGGTTGCTGAATTGTGGGTTATCTACTGCCACCAAAGCTGACTACTGATCATCATGCCAGTAAACGGAAAACGGTGATGTCTGCGGAATAAATGTCTCATCAGAGAGGTCTGCATGATGGCAGACAGTCGCATGTAGGAAGAAACACAGTTGTGCAGCAGTCAGTCTTCATGAAGGGCTGTCTTCTCTTCTCAATCAACCTGTCCAATGTCCATAGCACTGTAGGCCAGACTCTTGATGCCCAGTGTTAGCTAGAACTGGTAACCATGGGAAAGGTGCACAGTGCAAGGTCCCAGTGATAAGGTGCATGGTGGAGTTGAGCTGAACATCAGTAAGGTCTGTATGTGACATACTAGTCTGGGTAACACTTGTACAACTGACTAGCAGAGTCAGATGTGGATCATGTTTGACGTAATGGCCATTTAGCATGACCTTAGTTTACTAACTTATTTCTGTAGTAAATATTGAGTAAACCTACATCTATACCAGATGAGGATACTTTAGGGTGTTAATTTTAGTCAGTCATTGCTTGCGATTAACTTTCAACTTTTCATAACAACTGCAGAACGTTCGGGATTATTAATTGAGGCAATGGGGGCCAACACTGCAGACTAGTCCTCTCTCTCTTTGCCGATTACAGATATGAAACTTCCAAAAGATGAGCTTATCCCTCATGTGTCAAGTTTTGTTTGGACAAGTTGCTAGATATGTGGAACTGTTGCGAGGGCAGTAAGCTTTGTGCTATTCATCCACCATTTGTAGTGTTACAGCAAGACCATTTCATGTCATGACTCAGTACTTATGAACAGACTGAATTTGTCATTGTCATCTAACTGACCCATACTTATTGTCTGTTGATGGCCTACCAACATGTGAGTTTGGCACACTTCCACTAACAGTGAAGTGCATTATTGGGGACTGTTTCAGCTTGAAGATATCTGTAAAAAATATTTCACGGTCCATTCTTGAAAGCATGTCAATCATACCATTATTGATTTTATCGGAAAACTTTTACCGCATTTTGTAGTTATCCCACTTTTCACAGCACTGCATAGCCTGTAATGTGCTGATGTGCCGTTAAGCTGCTATTCACTCTCACCCGGTCACCCCTCACTTCAGTATTATGCCATGTCTGTATCGCAGGAGTTTAGCTACTAACTAGTACTGCTAAGATTATAAAGAGAGCATGCTAAATTGAAACTGCTCTAATGTTGACAGACTCTGCCATTGTGTTCGTTGTAGAATTGCTTGTTATCACAGAAAAATACAACAGCAGCTGGATTGTTCTGCGAACCGTTCTGCTGAGTCTTCTGCCGCTCGTTCTGTTTGCGTTAGTCGTGATAATAATGTTCTGGTTGTGGCGTCGTCGCAAGCTGCACAGTATGCATCAACAGTTGTCTCACGAGCCCCCCACACCGGCAGTCCTTGCCTCACCATACAGAGCTCTCGGACCAATTCAGCTGCTTGAGGTTAAGGCTTCGGGTCGATTTGGGTGTGTATGGAAGGCACAGATGTGTGACAGCAGTGTTGTGGCAGTGAAGATATTTCCTCCGTCTGACCGGCAGTCATGGTTGATGGAGCGTGGTTTTTACTTGCTGCCACAGGTTGCCAGCAATGCGGGGATACTGCGGTTCATCGGAGCTGAAGTGAATGGTACTGACTATTGGCTGGTGACTGATTACCACGAGCATGGTTCTCTGTATGACTATCTGAAACGTGACGTGTTGACAGTGGATGAGCTGATGACTGTTGCAGTGTCCATGTGCCGTGGACTTGCATTTCTACACACTACAGTGGGCACCAAGCCACCTGTGGCACACCGTGACTTTAAGAGTCGCAATGTGTTGATACGACGTGATCTAACAGCATGCATTGCTGACTTTGGACTGTCACTGACTCTCCACGAATATCCCGGCGACGTGCACGGGCAGGTAATGAAACATTCATCAGATATGTTACATTTTGCACAGTACACTGTGGTTCAACAATGCTTCTTGTTATATTTTCAAATAACGTCCAACAACAGATATGGCCAAATAGCAATAGTTGTACAAGTGTTTCTGTTGAGTTCGTGTCATTGGCTTGACTGAAAGCTGTGGTGAACATGTGGAGGTGATTGTGTTCGGCATAACTAACAAGTTGGCAGAAATACGTACATTTTTGAGTATGATCTGGAGTCTGGAACTGTGATTGATTGCTAGTTAGGAGCTGCTGCTAATGTTGCTGTTGTTGTTGTCATTGGTGTCATATTTATCCCAACATGTTGCAGTGACAAGAATAGATTGACTTAGCTGCTGATGGTGTAGGTTGGTACTCGAAGGTACATGTCACCTGAAGTTCTTGACGGCTCCATCAACTTTAGCATTGAGCACTTCCTGAAGATTGATGTCTACGCATGTGCACTTGTACTGTGGGAGTTGGTATCAAGATGTGTCACAACCGACGGTGAGAGAAATTTGCATTCCGTCTTGTGTTAACAGCATTGAGCACATCATTGAAGTTACTCTTTGTTCAGCCGACTATTACTGGAATGATTGGCCATCTCTGGGCAGTCAAACCACCTCAGTGTCTAACCAACGACCCAGGTCAGCCCAGCAGCATAGCGTCAGTCCAGACGGAAAATGACTACCGGTCAAAGTGCAGTGATTTGCTGCAGCTGGTGAATAAAGATGCGCATGGCTCGTTCCACTGTGGATAAACGTGTCCCCAAAATGGGTGGCACAAAATGCGATTTTGCTATTTTTGCCAGTAAAATTCAACTTCTATCGAAACAAGCCTGCTGCAAAGTTTCTTTGTGTTAAAGGCCCCATTTACCTAAAATTTGTGCTTAAAATGACCCATCCCTTTGGAAAATAGTGATTTCAACAGATTTTGTTTAATAGTGCCTCAGACGTGAGAGCTAGTGCAATAAGTTCAATTATCACTAACAGTAACTTGACGATATGCTTTCCATATATGAACCCTGTACATTACCCTCAAGTCCCCAAAAGGGTGGCTCAAAACGAGAATTTTTACATATTTTTGCGTTGCTTTTCATATCTTAGTTGCAGGTAATCTTAGACACTTCCAATTTGGTATGCCGATTGATCATAAAAAGTCCCAGCCTATGGAGGACAAACAGTCCCTGAAATGGGCGGGGGTAGACAATTAATGGGAAGAATAGTACAGAAACAAATGGCGTTACTATGGCAAGGGTGTACGTCACCAAAAAAATATATCGAAGAACGTAGGAAGGCGAAGTTAATTTGGCATTAATTGGACTTACGTTAAGAAAGAATATAGGTAAGCATGCAATTCCACACTGCCAGCGAAGCGAAGTCTCCTATCTACGACTGCCTTGTTCTGTACGATGATACAAGCATGGATACCAGTCTAAGAGCCTAGATATGCTACAGTTATAATATTATTATTAAACTACATTGCAGTTGGTTGCGTGGCACAGCGGTCGAACATCGGTCTTTGGCTGGCGAACTTTCTGTGTCCCGCGCGAGATCTGTAGCAGATGGGTGACCATTTATGTGGGTAAACCGTCTGCTATAGGTCAACCAACCAGGCCAACTCAGCCTTTCATCCTTCGGCCTTCGGGGTCGATAGATGTAAGCTAAGCTGCAATTGGATGTCTCCTGCCTCAGTTAGGGGTGGCGCCATCTGGTGAATGCTTACGAAGGAACTGCAGACATGGTGTATTTGCAGGTAAAACTGTGTGATCCATGCCTGAGCGCTTTGAGATTGAGATATGCATAATATATAAATGGCACTGTTTACATACGCTTCCTTTCCTTTACTACGTAGGTTTATGCCGCTTATAGTGAATAACCCACTAGTGTGGTCTGTCAACTAGTGAGCCCTGCAGAACATTCGGAAGTGATCCAGATGCCATTTGTGTTCAGGACTCAGATAGGCCCATGGAAAGATCTATTACTTATAGCGGACCGCTTTGGGCGAATACTGTATTGTGTTATTCAACAAAATACCGCCTTCTAGTTTGATAATGTTATCACAGCTGTACATTCATCCTCGTGACCTCCAGTTTGACCAGGTCTGTTAGTGGTATGGTGTGTGTACCATCAGGCTTACCTGGCGATTATCATATGCCATTTGAGGATGAGGTTGGACTGCACCCGACACTGGAAGAGATGCAGGACGTTGTCGTTTCGAGTCGAAAACGCCCTCAGTTCAAGGCTCACTGGTTGAAGAATGAGGTATGTGTCATTTTACGATGTATTTATCTGTATTTTTAGGTCGACTCCTCCGAGTTGACCTAATGAAGTGGGTTTCAAATGTCCGTCCACAAAAAGTTTCTTCGATTTCAATGAAATTTGCTAGGTAGAAGTTGACTGATGCATGACGGTATGCAGTATGACCGGATCCAAGGTCAAGGTCACGAGCCCTTGCAAGTCGGAAATTTATAACGGGGATGGTAAATGACCACAGATTCTTAAATTCGGGCACAATACCTAAAGCTTATAGGGAACGGGGGACTTGGCCACATCTGTCAGACCTGCCATGGGATCTCAGCAAAACTGCACCAGTAGGTTGGAAGTGGTGTTGATTTATAAATGCCCCCAAACATTTCACGGGCCCTCCCCCAAAAATTTCGGGTGCGAAAAACATCAAATTTTTCACCACTTGACCCCTCTAGGCGTGGCCTACTGTCTAGCTAAGCCAGGACTGGCACTTATTCAGTTCCATCCCTGATTGACACTTCTTAAGTGCCTAGCCAGGGGACTTGGCCACATCTGTCTGCTTCGGCTCTCACGTCAGTGCGGCTGACATCTTGACGCTGCTAATCAAGGCATCAGCAAGGGTCATAGTTTATAGAGGCACCGTGGAACCCTCTTATCTGCCCGGGATTAAATCCTTGTTCATCATGTGCATGGGAATTGTTAGAAATAATTTTTTGGTAGGCAGACGCGCCCGGGCTGAGGCGCGAACCTTGGTCACTGAGCACGTCACGCTTTACTGCACATGGTGGTGGAGTGCTCTTATCACTCGGCCACATGGGCAGGTCAACGAAAGGTTGCATCGACAAACAAAAATGCTAGTAGTGTCAATCTACAATGTGTCCCCTGATATTGAGAAGAACAAGAACATCAGTGTTCGGCAGTGTCTTTATGAATGCCTTTATGTATCTTTATGTACCTTTATGTATGCACAAAAGAGCATCTAAAAGAGCATGCAGTTGTAGTTGGCAGATACATATATTGTGTGTCATATGACTTTTATTGTGGCTTCTAATGGATGCTGTTCTAATGTATCTGAAGCTGACAGCTAAGAAAACCAGTTTGACTGAAATCCATCGTCATAAGAAGTTGTTGAATTATGCTGAATGAACTAATGCACCGTGAGTTTATTTGAGCTGTTAGCTGTTGGCACTGATGCACAGTGTCTGGTAGCGGTTGATTGGTATAAAGCAAACGTTGTCTTGTCTGTTGTGGGTCATGTTTAGTGTTCATTTATTCATATCTGGACTACAGAGGTAAGAGGCAGTGTTGACTTTACACTTTGAAAGGTGTGTGTGTGTGCACGGGTGCATTTCAGGAGCTGTCGTTATTGTGTTCGACGATTGATGAGAGCTGGGACCATGATCCCGAGGCGAGACTCTCAGCCGAATGCATTGATGCTCGATTATCCCAGCTGTATCATTCACCATCAGTTTCTGATGTCTCGGTCACTTCGGTTCCTGGCTCGTCAGATGCCAAGGAAAAAGTGAGCCTCGTGGTGTAGTGAATGATGGCATGTACATGTAAGCAGGCTGTAGCAATGTAATGGACACTTTGCCTACTGCAGTTATTAACTGACTGCCTGCTACAACTGCTTACAGAGTACTTGTCAAGGAGTTCAACTACTTTGTAACTACAGGTGTAACTACTTATACAGATACTTATACAGAGCATTGGTTGACAAGTAGTTATGACTACCAGTATCCATCACTGATGAGTGAGTTTGAACAAGAGCTCATGCTTCAATTATCTGTGAAGAGCAACTGCAGGTTTTACTGTCATTGTATAGAATAGATTGATTGATCTTCCATGCATGCACACTTTGCATGTAATATGTTACAGGTCTATGCTGAAGGCTCGTGCAAGTCATGAACTAAACAAGATTAATGAAAATGATGTGCTTGCTTTGACTTGTTCATGTGCATTAACTCTGGGTTGTAGGATATGAGAAATGCATGCCCAGAATGTTAATACCTTCAGTAGTGCATTGTAAGTGTTAGTAAGATCTGGCACCATATGGGCTCTGGGACTAATGCGCCGTGATTCATGGGTTGATTTTGGCGCTATATAAATTGCTTGTTTGAGTGTATGCTGAACTTTCTTCTTTGCTTTTCTTCTTCTTTCCTTATGCTTTCTTCCTTGATTATTTACTTCCTTACTCATTTATTTCCTGACTTATCTATCTACTCCTTCCAGAATAGACCCTTCCAGGTGACCAAACCTGGCTTTAGTTTTTAGGTCGAGTCTTCTGAGTCGACCCAGTAAAGTAGGTTTCAAATCTCAAAAAGTAGGTCCATATGTACGTCCGTCTGTCCGTCCGTCCACAAAAACATTGTTTGATTTAAGTGAAATTTGGCATGTGGGTATAGGTCGATGAGTGATGCACGATGGTATGCAGTATGACCCGATCAAGGTCAAGGTCATGAGCCCTTAAAAGTTGGAAATCCTATTTTCAAAAGCTATCTCCGCCATTTACAGTGGGAGTTGGCAAATGATCACTGATTCTTAAATTAGGGCACAATATCTAAATTTGATCGGGCAGGATATTTGATATTTGTCCTAGTATTTGTGTCACATGACTTTGAACTTGGCAGAAATGTCAGTTGTGAAGAGTCGACCGTCAGTCCCGCACGGGGCTAATTTATTTTTGTGTTAATTTTATGCTGTAGTATATTTTGTTATGAATGTATGATTTCTTTTGTTGTGTTTGTTTTTTTTTCAGTACTAAGCCAAGAGATTGGCTGGGAAGAACGTCTCTATTTTGTGTCGGGTGGGACGTAAAACCTCAACTCAATTAGTGAGATCAGTGGGCCATAAGCGGAAGTCGTTAGTTGTGCATTCACCTATACATGATATGTATCTCTGATGAACATCATGAAAAACTGCTGTTAGAACTCCCCATATTGTGAAAATAGAATCCCTTTACATACATTTTGTAGGAAACAGGTCTTCAGTTTGATGTAGACCAATAGTTTTTCATTCAGTATAATTACATACCCATACACAAGTTAAAAATAGTTGGCAGCTGTGATAGCCACTGAAGTTAGAGTTTGCCAGATATAAAAAAGTAGATACAGAGTTGTTCTAACTGTGCAACTTCCGGTTACGTGCCTCGTTGATGGAATCAGGTATTGTTTCTGTTGTAAGTTGCAACAGCTGGCAGCATCATTTGTTCTTGCATTGTCATTATCGTTAATAATTAACGCCGTCTTTGTGAATGAGAACTGTGTTACTGGTACTTAGAGGTAAGTGCGGTTCATTGTAATGATGTGGTTGTCATTTGTATGCCACACATGCACTGCCAGTTTGTCGGAAGAATCAAGTCAGCCGCTTGCTGCCATGATCCTGTGCATTAAGTTGTGCACATTTCTTTGTGTGGGAACGTGATGCTAATCATGGCAATCAGTTGATGTCAGTGTTGCTTAGTCCATTAACTGATAACAATGTTGCTGTTTATTGGCTGTCCAACATCACAACATAAGTCTCTGCCTGCGGGTGTACTTCTGTGTATTATTTGTGTTGCCTCTTACCGATTATATGATTTGTTTCAACTGGTAATTTTTGGAGCAGGCCGCTCATGGTACATTTTGGCGTCCAGTACTCCCAACATTGTCGCCATGCATGGTTGTGTTTACTATAACGTGTTATAATTATGAAGTTGCTCTATTTCTTTCAAACAATGACTGAACAACAGCATCTCTGCATAACTGTACAGATATAAGGAATGTAGGCGACCAAACACCAAACTTGGCTTTATTTTTTGTGTTTATTTTGTTGTTGTGTATTTTGTTACAGATGCATGTTTGCCTTTATTGTGTTAGATTTAGTCTTCAGTACTTAGCCAAAAGATTGGCTGGAAAGAATGTCTCTGGCATAACCTATTTTGTGTCAGGTGGAACATGAAACCTCAATTCAAGCAATCGATAGTTGTTTGAGGAATTTACTGGCCAGTTTGGCTTGCCAAGTCATTACTACCATGACTACACAACTGTAAATGCCTGGCGGCAGGCATAAGCTGTGGTTTAGCTGCAGCAAAGCATATGCATAATGCCTCTGCAGTACCCATGGTGGGCGAGGGCATTCACAGGTGCGAGGGTTGAGAAGTCGAACAGTAGGCACAAAGGATGTAGAGTAGGAAAATGTGCAGCATGATAGTACACATTCATGTGCGGTATGACCTTGTTTTATTTAACACATACAAATTAACTTGCTGTATCTTGCCAAGAGATTAGAAGTTAGCACTTAACTTGCCATACTCGTTTGCTTGGCATGTCTGTTTAAGATGTGATGATTTTGTCACGTATTCAACTATACGCTGTGAACCTAAAGCAAAAAATAAGTAGCACTTAATGTTGGAAATGACATGATTTTTTGGTAAAGAAATTTAACGAAGACTGACTTCCATTGGTTGAAACTTGGGTTTTTATGTTAAATGTCATGGAAGGTAAATTTTACATGAGTGAAAGTTTACTGAAATTTTAAAACAGTAAACGTTCACTCGTCATAATCCATATTGACTAGAGGTCACTGGTAATTTTATAACAATTTCCTTGTCAGTTCCTTTAATCTATAACTGGTCATTGATTGTTGTTGGGTATTTAGTTATGTCTGCTTAATGATGACACTTGATGTACTCAGAAGTTGAATATATGCAGCCGTCCGTGTGACTGATGATAAATAAACTAGAGTGTTTGAGCTGATGGGATTAGCTGTATTTGATGTGTATGTTTCACTGTGGTGTGTTGTCACTGCAGCTGATAAAAGCAAATTTATGTGGCAGCAAAATCAGTGTGTGTTGGCAACAGGCTGACATTTGACAGTATGTTGAGCTGCTTGACACCTTACCTGTCTGTTCAGAGTTTGTTTGAAATACATGTATGTGTCTCTTGTGTCCTGCATCTGTCTGCACATGATCTGTGTGCAGTTACATAGGTGTGTACATAACTGATGCATACTGGCAGGAATGTGTACAACAGTGTCAATATGAAATTACTGGTGAGCATCACTTGTCTGTGTAATTGTACTATATGTTGTTTCTACAGCCTACTAATGCACCTCATTGAAATACAACTCAGGTACAGTACGTAGTAGTGAAGTTCTACAGAGAACATTATTTGCGTGTAGTAGTATGACTTATTTGTATCACGGTGGCCAGGTTCAGTGTGCTGTTAATTATGCAGTGTAGTATGGACATAAGAGGAGTATTTGAGTATTATCTGAAAGAATGGTACATTGGCTCTTTTTGTGGTCCATTTTCCTTTATCTATTTGTACATTTATTGGAAGCTAAAATTGTCCCATATTGGAGACACTGTTTGTTGTGCCATTGTGTTCCTCTAGGCAAGTGTATTTTGGTGTCTTGATGCATTTGTGATTCCTCTGTTTTACAAAAAAAAAAACAATTTAAAGCACAATGAGAGAGAATAAAAATGAAATAGAAGTTAGGCTTTGAGTTGTTGCCAGATGCCAGTGACATGAAGTTTTCACTGAGTATTCACATAATTTGTGACAAAATGTGACACGGCACATGAAAAAAACACCAGAGATGTTAGAAACGTCGTAATAAAAAAACGCCATAATACTGATCAACTTTGTTGCTCTGCAAATAATTGAGCCGTTCTTTAAACGAATATTTCTGGCTTTTTACTGAGTGTTTTGTAGGTTTTCATTGTTGTAAAGGTTGTTTGGTGGTTGTATTTTTGTTTTTCTCATTTAGACTTTTGAGTTGGCAAGCACTTGTTGTTTGTGCCCTCATTGTTTTAAGTATTATTGTTTGGCATATTAGCTTATGTTCACATCTGCATTAAACGAACTGATCTTTCAAATTCCTTTCCTATATACAGATCTCAAACCAATTATCAACAAATATATACATTACAAGTGGCAGCAAGCTTGGAACTCACAAACACAAAATAAACTCTACCAAATTTATCCAACTAACCTTCTTAGTCCACTCTTCCTACTTCATATCAACAAAAGGACCATATCTTATATAACGATTACACATTGGACATACTCGTTTAACACATTCTTATCTTATACAGCACACAGCTCCTTTAAAATGTACAAACTGTAATCAACTTCTCTCTGTCAGACACAGTACTGACAGAATGTACTTCATATGGTCAAACACGACATCAATACTATTCCTTTACTGACATGAAAACTTCTTCAATCATACACCCAGCTAAAATATACTAAATTTTATTTAAAAAGGCAACTTATATGATCAAGTATACTT
>Ga0209363_1001133_pt1 | contig 12248 bp, 7 predicted proteins | sample WorMetexBAHAMAS3_FD_187385 | JGI IMG/M metagenome (GOLD analysis project Ga0209363, IMG submission 187385) | Marine gutless worms symbiont microbial communities from Max Planck institute for Marine Microbiology, Germany - Inanidrilus exumae... | ecosystem: Host-associated > Annelida > Digestive... | reverse complement strand
GTATAGTAGAGTGGTGTTTTTTAACGCCTACCAGAACCTAACAGGGCGTGGCTGTTAGGCAACCGCCACGCCCCCTACTTTCCTTATATGGAATAATCTATGTGACCTGGTATACCAGCTACCTACCAGAAGCTACCGGAGTCAGACTGCGGTTGACAGCGGGCGGTGACGTGCGGGGGTGCTTCGTCATGTACAGCCACGCCCTGTTAGGTTCTGGTAGGCGTTAAAAAACACCACTTTAGTCTTCGAGTAAACAGAGAATGGTTTAGAATGGGTGGATGACGAAAGACGGCGATAGATGTTAAATAAGGACATTTTAGAGCGAGAAAGCTGGAAAGTAATGGAAGTCGATTCAGATGAGAAGGAATCAGGAAGAGAGGTAGGTAATTGTGTGAAAGGTTCGCGGATGAGAAAGCAGGAGCCACCGCCGGAGGAAAAGTTGTTGCCAGAGTGATGTCTGACTATACCACAGACTAAAACTAACCAATTTTTAGCACGAGCTATTCAGAAAGCAGCATTAACATGAACATAAACGTGACCTGACCAAATATACTTCATAAATTAAGTATACAAGTAATATTTAAGCCAAATCACCAACATAAACAAATTAAATATTCAGTCAAACCGAATTAATATTCTATGCTCTCGGAGTTAAACTAATCGCCGACAGCATATCGAAGTGAAAGATGTCATTGGACGGATTCAGGTAGATCCTCTGTGCCCGCACGTCAAAGAACATTATGCACAAATTGGTAAACCTGCGGTTTTTGTTAATTTAGAGTTATAGTATGTTGGACATAGCTTACTTTGACCACTATATCTTCAGCCATTCCAGAAATGTGCGACCGCCGACTGCGTGCGTACGAGTTCCTGTTAGCATTCTATAGTAACTATGTCCCTATCTTGCAATGTTGTGCTGTTCTTGAAATATAGTAAGATATTGGTCGAAAAAAAGCAATTTGAAACTACCACATTTGGCGCCCTATCAGGGGTGACCCCCATTAGCAATTAGCCGAGATTGTTGGCATCAGAAAACTAGAATCCCTGGGCTATCGTATGGACGTGTGCGTCATCCTGCGTTGAGCCATTGCTACAGAGCCAGCTTGTGACAGACAGCCAGACGGATATACGATGACACTATGTACCATGCAGTATTGTGGTAAAAATGATTCCATTTACTGTTCACTTTAAACACCTTACTGCTGCCATCATTTTCAGTTACAACTTGCAGTTTAAGCTTAGTCTTAGCTAAGTGTTTAGTGATAATTTCCTATCTAAATGCATTATTATGGCCTGGTCTAAGACCAGGTTGCTGAGATTATGTTTGCGCTAAGACACAATGTTGGTTTCAAACTTCTGTCTTAGTGGTAAGGTTGGTCTTAGACTTTGATTTAAGACTAAGTTTAGGATCATTCTATATTTTGCATTAATTAGGTCTTAGACCGGTTTTCAATCTAAAGTTGAGACTTTGGTCTTATGAAAGAGAAAGCGACCCATTAACCATAAAATTATTAACCTATACTGTATTGTGCAGTATACAACCAAGCACAAAATATTTTAAAAACACATTTTTAACAAGATGCAGTCAGAGATGGCAGACTTCAACCAAGGTGCCACCACCCGGCAACTGTGACAAAAACATATGAATCATCTTTGACATCATCCACATCCACAAAACTGGAAGTACATAACACATTGCTTTGCCATCAGGAGTACCAAGCAATGGCCACGGATAACATATACAAAAAATTGGACAAGTGGTTTTTGAGATGTCAGCAGACAGACAGACAGACATGCTGATCAAAATACTTTGCACCCTTACCGGGGGTAAAGTAACCAAAACATATGTGCATGCAGTACAGTACAATGTATGGTTTCAATAATCTACTTCAAAATGTTCTAACAAAAAGCTGTTTAAAGTCTTCTACTCTCCTCGTGCATTTTACAAACTGGAAACTTGCTCAGCAGACTGTATAATATTTCACAAAATACTATACAGGCTTATTTCCAAGAAAGCACACTGTCCATTCTGCTTCACTCAGCGATCACGCCAGTTTCTGAGCCCCAGGAAAATGTGACAGTCCACTGATGACTATGACCACAATTATGCTGAATGAAATCAAAATCTATCAACAAGTTCGAGAATTCGTTCTTGTTCTTGCGTTTGTGAGTCACGATTTTTGGCATCACCAATGCTGCCAGCATACTCTACAACATTCAATTCCAACAATTAGCAATCTACAAATAAAAGGTTCTAGGACCAAAATACGTATTTAGTTTTAGTTTAAGTCAGAAAAGCACATTACCGATAACCATTTTTAAACAACCTATTAGTACTGTACAGCTTTATTCTAACTATTTTATTACAACTTGTAATACTGTGTCAACTAAGTGAACGATGTTGTTATTTTTAACTTCTTTAGCTATCTGCCGGTTACTATTAACATAATGCAATGTGACTGTAATGACATTGCTGTACACGAGTTACTATAATTGTAAAATTATCCGTGTACAGGGACTGACGGTCGACTCTTCGCAACTAACGTCTGTTCCAACTTCAAAGTCAATGAAAACTAGGTCGAATATCGAAAATCCGGCCCGATCAAATTTAGATATTGTGCCCTAATTTAAGAATCCGTGGTCAGTTGCCAGCTCCCATTGTAAATGGCGGAGGAGATAGCTTTTGAAAATGGCCACATTTCCAACTTTGAAGGGCTTGTGACCTTGACCTTGGATCGGGTCATACTGCATACTGTCGTGCATCACTCGTCGACCTCAACCTACATGCCAAATTTAATTGAAATTGAAGAAACTTTTGGTGGAAAGGAAGGACGTAAGTACGTATGCATGGACATTCGATCTGGCTTTAGGGGGGGAGTCAACCTAAATATGTATGTATGTATTTCTTCACTCGTGGAATACGGCATCCTCTCGCAAAAAATGGCATTCGATTGTAGACACAGTAATACTCACGAAGAGTATCCATTGAAAGAAAGACTTTATGCTACATGACATATCAGACGATGATGTGGTGCTTATGCAATGAGTGGATATTCAGTGACAATGCTATCCAAAAAGTAAGTCACGGCCTACAGCCAAATACATAGCAACCCCACATGCCAAGTGGCCAGGGAAGCCTCTAATAAGTACTGCTGTACAGAAGATTGACTGATTGAGTTGAGGTTTTATGTCCCACTCGATACAAAATAGGTCATTTCAGAGACGTTTTCTCAGCCAATCTCTTGGCTTGGTGCTAAAGAAACTAAACCCAACACAACACAAGCAAGCAACAGAGGAATAAAGTGATCTAAACTGACACTAGAAACACATAAATAAGGGTAAACCTAAACAAACACACAAAAACGAAATCTAAACCTAAACAACCGTCATACACAACACAGCACAGTTTTCCCTCCTAACCTTCAGACAATCATCACAGATCAGATGCTGACCTTTAGAGGGGAGGGGATGGTGTACAGACAAAGCAGGGAAAGCCAGAGAAGATAAAAGAGCAAGTGAATGTACAAAGAATGTACATAAATGTTTAAAGTGTAACAAATGTCTGAAGTACCTCTAATGCTCGCAAGACCATGTTATCTATGACACTAACACCATAGAAGAATTGGACATCACATATGAGATGCACACTCTGGCACAGGCTGTAACTTGCGCAACGAGCCAAATAATACTACATCCTTCTAGAGTGAGTGAGTGAGTGAGTAGTTTCTTAACGGCACATAAGCACAATTTAGGCCATTTAGTGCCATTACAGGTTAATACATCTTTCTAGACAAAATAATAATAAAACTATATACTAATCTGACAGTAGTACAGAACTTTGCAGAGAACCGACTTTCTCACCTCTCATTATACTTTTTATTGCTTTGATTGAGCCACCACGAATGCTCAGTATCTGTGTCACCCGCTGACGAATCTGGCACACACGAAATGTTTAATATTACTGTCACTTCTGATTTTTAACCTCAATGGCCATCAAAAGTTAGGCTGCGTCTGTGGGTCAAATACTCTGGAGATTATAGAAGATGGATTTCTACACTCTACAGGCAGGATGTCCGCAGGGCATATGCCAGTATTTAGATTTTTGTTCACCCATCACACTTTTGAATGGTGAAGTCCATGATGACAAGATTGCCAATAAGCTGTTTGAACTCGGCAATGATTTTGGTAACTTTGGATAGGGGAAGGTTTGTACACTATGTCTGGAAAGAAAGTGCAAAAAGCACATGTACAAAAAGGTGCCACTATATTTTTGCCTCTAACTTTGCCAAATGACGACCGATTTTCAGAATTCTTTCACCGACTGACTTAGCAGTTAATTTCTGGCAAAGCAGTAACTAAACCTCCCACCACACATACCCTACTTTGTGAAATGTTTGTGCTGAAAAATCGCCATGCTCCTGAGCTGAGTGGAGCAAACTGCCATGAAAGACTCAGCCATTTGAAACAGTTGCTGAAAAACATTCAGCTGGTTAAACTAGAAAATGGACCTGACGTCCCAGCATCAACGTGAATGCCTTCGCCACCTGAATGGCCTGCTGTGATCTTGACCTTGTCCTCCTGAATCTAATCAATTCATCAGATCAGTGGGCTAGTGAATATTCCCTGTCAGTTTTATCAAAATTGTTTTAAGGCGTTCATGAGATATCGTGGTAAGAATATCTATCCAGAAGAACAAACAAATCAACGGGACAGCCCGAAAACATTATGCCTTCGCCGATACTGTTGAGTGGGGAAAGCATAAAAATCCGAATGAAGCACACATACATCTAGCAGCAATACTATGTTATTGCAGGGTAGTGGCACCACACAGAAGATGTAGAGGGAGTGATGTCTGTTAGGAGTCAATTACCGAATGAAGCAAGGATGAGGTCCAGCACGTGATTCAACTGGTATGCATCAGACGTCTCAAATTACAGTGACGATAGTAAGACAGAACTGATATGACATCCTCCGTAATATGCTCTCTGCTAATTTCTGTTAAACTGGTGTATTTGTGTCACGACGTATACGTCCATCGAACCGCAATCACCGCCATCACTGCATTTTAACTGCCATTTTCCACGTGGGTCAGTCAATCAGTCCACTCTTGGGTTTCTTCCTCCACTTATTCCAGAACAGAACCTTTGGGCTCAGGTTTGTACAGGCCGGTTGCCATCACTGGCACCTAACCAACAGTGTCTAAGCACTGAAGAAACTCACAACGCTCGTGATAACCAGAGATAATCATCCACTGGCCTAATGCTTTGTTCATCCAACACTGGACTCATGAAGGAGGGGCTACTGTTCCCTTTATACTGGGTCTACAAGGCAATGGTGGTGGTTTGGCATAGTGGTAACGCGTTGGTCTCGATCAACGAGGTTAACCTTTGGTAAGCCCGGTTAGTACTGGGATGGGTGACTGTGTCCGGGTTCGACTCCCAAAGGCGGCACTTTATTTCGGTATGTAACTAGCCACCCAGGTGGACTCAGCCTTCTACCCTCTGTAGAATGGTAAAATGAGTACCAGCCAAAGGGCGATGCTGCTCTGTGCCTGGGAAGGTAACCGCAGGCCTGGCGGAAAGTAATGGCAGCCTACCGCTGGGTGGATGACTTATGTCACCTGCGGGCTGACTACCTATACACTGAAATTATCTCCAAGCCCAATGCTTGGTAACGAGTATGGGAAGCCTTTACCTTTTTACCTTTACAAGGCAATTCCTTTATCTTTGTCTATCAAAGCATAATGCAGTTGTCACTTACATAATCCCACCAACTGTTGCACTAAAGCACAATCAGTTTACGCACAGTCATCAGACAGTTCATATCTGAAAGACAAAAGTTCCCATATCACAGACATCCTAAAATCTAACATTTTCAAGAACAGAAACACTTACAGCTACACCTACAAGTCGCTCAGTTCATCCAGCGTGATAATAACGACATTATTCACAAAATATGAACTGAATATCAGCTGCTACTGCATGTCACAAAACAGAATGGATGTGATGAGGACTGCAACAGACCGAGGAAGGCCCGGTGTGGCACGCGTCCAGCATTATGTAGTCGATAAGCTGCAGTGTGAACAGTCCAGCATCAAGCCGACTCATGTAGTACTCATCTTCCAGCTCATCAGTTATTTCTGTACCGCTACGCCGCAATTCCTGCACAGAAGAAATGAAGCCAACTCATTGACACAGAGATAGGTTGCCAACTATAAGTAAGTAAGTAGATTTATATAGCACGATATCATCAAGAACCCCTAATGCTGCACTGATCGTCGGAAGAAGTCGGCACTCACAAGAGTGCAATAAAACGACTCCGGCACTGTTTTTCGTGTCTTGTGACCTTGACCTTTTGACCCCAAAATAAATGGTTTTCCAGGAACAATGGTGGAACATTCTTATGTCAAGTTGGGTGATACTAGCTGTAGTGGTTTTTGAGATATTATGTGTGAAAACAGACAGACAGACAGCTGCACAGACAGACAAATGCAACTGAAAACCGCAGCCCTGTGACTACCATCAGCATCCAGCCTGCATTGTAACAAACTGCTAAAATACACTGGCAACATGTTCGGTACATGCCACTATTCCGACATATACCATAGATATTATATATTTCTTCAGTCGGTGAACTTTTAAATTTCACACAGCATGCATCTACATGCTCTGTATTTTCCCATTATTGTGCTTAAATAACTGTAAGATCCAGATACAAAATATTCACTGGAAGCGATACGATTTAAAATTTAGGGGACTAACTACAAATAACTGCAGCATGAAAATGTCAGTGCTGAAGGCAGCTGCATGAGGAGGGGGGAGCTTTTTCTGGCTGATGACTAAGAAGGTCTGGGAAGCAATGTAAGCAATTTTTGTGCATTTATCTATTATTCTTTGACAAAGCATAAACAAGTTTAGATTTTAACAAATAAAAACTTAAAATGTTGCTGTGACATGGTCATGGTGACTTCGAAGTCACGTGACACAAAAACTAAACCAAATATCGTAAATCCGGCCGGATCAAATTCAGACACTGTGCTGTAGTTTTAAGAATCCGTGGTCAGTTGCCAGATCCCACTGTAAATGGCAAAGGAGATAGCTTTTGAAAACGGCCGGATATCCAACTGTGAAAGACTCGTAACCTTGACCTTGGATCAGGTCATATTGCATACCATCGTGCATCACTCATTGACCTCTACCTACACGCCAAATTTAATTGAAATCAAAGAAGCTTTTTGTGGACAAACTGATGTATGTACATACGTACGCACAGACAAACGGATGGATATTTGAGACCGGCTTTATTAGGTCGACTCTGTCGAAAAGTCGACCTAATAATTACTGTTGTAATTAATGAAGCTGGAATGAGTAATGCTTCCAATCAGCATTTTATTTGTCTGACGTCACATGCAGGCTAAATAACTAAAGGGGATGGTATTTTCAGGAAGTTCTGCTTGGTCAAACAAAAACCCATTTAAACCCATTTAAATTCTGGTGAAGACTGACAATGGTTGGATCCAGAAACAGTTCTGGTGGCCATGTCACAGCAACATTTTTACAGGGCTAAGATGCATATGCCTTTGAAATAGTGGCATACAAAGGGTTCCCAGCACCCAGGAGTGGCTTCCTGATTTTCATCTCATTGCAATACGATTCTGTGCCCCCCCCCATCGAACGTAAAAGGTAACGTAATCCATATGTCAGCATAATCATACACAGAATATGCTCCTGTGTTTTACAGGTCTTGTGTTCGGCATTATGCATGGCAGACTACACCTCTTCCACAACCCGGTGTTACCTTCCTGGCTTTTACATCAGTATCAATCTATCTTGCTCAGTCATGGAGGTATATAGGTGGGAACAACTTTCCTAAGGTTGTCACCTGACAGTGCAGTGGCTGGGAGTCGAACTTGTGACCAACCAGTCACGAGTCCAATGCCATAACCAGTAGACTACCCATCATCAATACAAACATAAGCAGTATAATAAAACTGGTATCATCTGTGGCCAGATTACAAAATTAGCCGCTATAAATGGTTTACTTACACGTTTCTTCTGCTCGATCTTGTCATCGGCCTTATTGACACGGTCGAGGTATTTGAAATGTAGCTCCATTAGCCTGTCAATCTTCTCGTGGTCATTCTCCACGAATTTGTTGATGAGCCTTTGTCTCTGAATGCCTTCACAATTCTTCTCGAGCGATGCAACAATTGAAACAATGTGCTCTGAACATCACAGCCAGCCAGCATTGTTCACCACGCACCACACACATTAGCCAATACTAGTAATAAAAGCATATTCAACATATGTAACTGGGGCATTTGTCACAGGGCATCATAAACTAACATGTATTTATTAACACAGTGCACACACATACAATGGCAAATGGCCGTTGTCCTCATGAATCTCAGTCAGCCAGTATTTCCTCAATTTCTTCCTCCAGATGTTTTGGAAGAGAACCCTTGAGGACAAATGGTGCAGGTTTCTTCACAAGTGATTGACTAATTGATTGATATTGGTATTACATCCCACCCGACACAAAATACTTAATTTTGGTGACGTTCTTCCCAGCCAGTCTGTTGGCTTAGTACTGAAAAACTAAAACTAAAATGATAAAAGTAAACGTGTATCTGTACCAAAAAATACAACAACATAAAATGAACCCCAGGTTTGGTCGCCTCCTATGACCTTATGCCTGTAAACGAAATGGGCCTATTCTGGAATAAGTAGATAGGTAAGTCAGAAAGTAAATGAGTAAAGAACTAAATGAGTAAGGAAGAAAGTATAAGGAAAGAAGAAAGTAAGAACGAAAGTAAGAACGTTAAGTAAGCAAACAAACAATTTATATAGTGCCAAAATCAACTAATGAATCAGGGCGCATTACCAGGGGCTTTTTATGGCGAGATGTCCTTCTTGTCTCTGAAAGAAACTTAGAGCACTAACCAGAGAAAAATCAATCAACATCCTCATCCTTTGGAGATAAACCAGTTAATTCTTGAAGCAAGAGGACAATGCACCCTCTTTACGCCAGCTGTCTGACACCAGTGTATTTCACTATTATAGTGCAAATATCAGAAATTATTGAACAGTGTGCATTTTTAGGCTGCAAGGCATGCACAGCATAGACGATGATGATGAGTAGATTTATAGAGCGTGTTATAAATGGTCCTCAGACACGCTGTCAATCAGCCGAACAGGTGGGCCTTCAGATGTCGAGCAAACATAAAGGGGGAGAGAGTTGCAGTTCGCAGGGCGGCTGGTAAACTGTTCCACATGACTGGACCTGCGACCGCAAAACTCACTCATCCCCAGCATGGTCCTTGTCCTTGGTATTGACATTAACCCAGTGCGAGCGGACCGCAAAGGTCGCTTGCCAGCAATGGCAGAGATTGCCAGACAGTCGTCAGCCAAGTATGTCGGTGCCAATCCGTGTAGTCACTTGTAAACTGTCATCGCCAGCTTGCAACTGATGATCTGACAGACTAAAAGCCAGTGAAGTTCAGATGTGCCTATTGACGTTAATGTTACGGTCTTTGCTATAGCCCTCCTTTTGATGCTATCCTAAATAAAAAATATTTAAGGCAGCATCAAGATGATGTGGTGGAAAATATCATCTTATCATATTCACTCTATGATTCATGGTGCCATGAAATTATGCATGCAACAAATCAGTGGAAAAACGTTAAATATTCAACTTTCTGAAATATCAAAAAAGCATAATAAACTAGAAAACATAGGCACTCTTATCGACACGCAGACCCATGCTGGCAACAGCCGCAGGTAGCACAGGAATACGCAGCACCGGCTATGGTCACTAGCAACTGTGCAAACGCGCAGTTTTCGTAACCGTGCGACGGCGTGCGACCTTTGACCTTTTGACCTCTGGGTCAATGTATGCCAAGCGACTGCTATAGAGTATACATGTACCAAGTTTTGTGTTGATAGCTCAAGTGGTTTTCCTGTTAGACTGCAGACAAACAGAGAGACTCAACTGAATGCCCTACCCACGCTGGCAGCTATGCGGTGTGGGTAGGATGCAAAAGTATACAGTATTCACCTTCCAGTTCTCGCTTGTTGGGTCCTGCTTTCTTGTGAGCTTTTGGAGTCTTAATGAAAAGTGGAAAAATACGACCAAGTCCGAGTATGTCGACAAATTTCTGGCAGTTGTCGACACCCTCTGGACCTATCATTGCATGGTCAAGAACCTTCAGTGCACTAGTACGTGACATCTTCTTCTCTCTGTTCACAGATCACCAAGAACACAGAAGTTAAGTGAAAATGCAAGAAAGTTTCTTTAAACTACATCACAAACCAATTAATTATACTGTCTGGATCAATAAAACTGTATGCTTTTCGATACAACACTCTGATGCAACAACCAAAGTTACAACCTGTGTTGCATGTTGGCACTGCAGTAGGGTTTTGGACTTGCGATTGAGAGGTCATGGGTTCAAATCCCAGCTGGTCTGCTTTCACATAACAAAGGTCAACTCAGCCTTCCATCCCTCCAAGGTCGTTAAATCGAATACCTGCTTTGGCTGGGGGTTAAAACGGGATTCACACCTCTGCTGGGTGGCAGATATCACTGTGTGATCCCATATGACAAGTGAGTTTCCCGTAGTGGTGAAAAGCTAAGTTGATGCTAACTGCTATAGACTGTTTCTTACTTACGTTACTTTACTTGAGTGGGACAGATACATGTATATTATTATCAGTTCTAATAAAATGAACTGGTTTTTACCAAATGCCCTGAAAATTCTTAATACAAAAGAGTCAGACGCAACTCTTGTGCAGTGTTTAAATGTTCTCTGTAAAGAAGTTCAATCTTATTACACCAATATAATGTTATTTCAGACATTCATATAAGCACATGATTACCTTTCTTAAATCAAATGTACCAAACTTCTATGAACCTAACACCAGCTGCCAAACAGTCCAGATCTCAATCTAGCTCACTGTTCAGTTTGGCAGCGATACAGCACCTGATGTATCACCAGACAATTTGAGATATGAAACATATGTGAGAACATTTAACTAAGATACTTTAAGTCTAAAATTATCAATCTCAATCTGCTTGAACATGATCAGCCAAGATACGACTCATACGGCGACAAATGGTCAAAATGTGGTCATATACGAGGTACAAGGCAGTCAATGTGAGCATCATCTTCATTAAAACAAGGTGTCGCCCTAACGGGACGTAACCGCACTGACCCACTATGCAGTGTCTGCCGCTTGACCGCACACAAGCCCGGCCTGGCGGCGGCCGACCGCCCAGGCGCCTGCCTGCCGGCAGCGTTACAGATGACGACGACGACGACAAATGTCAGCGAGCAAAACAATACTGGCCCATTAGATGGGCCAGTAACAATGCTGAAACTGTTAATTGTTTTTGGAATTAGTCACATTAACAAAACTGATGGAAATAACATTATATGAATATACACTGTGGGGCATAAAAAACACACCAAAATGTGTTTCGCCATAACTTTCATAAAACTCGACGGATTTTGAACAAAGTTGGCAGATTGCTTCTTAAATAAATTGTTCATAAAACAGTGCAAACAAATGTCACCTGAACCGAGTACCAGCTTCGCACTATCTGCTGAAACTTGAAAGTCACTAATACAACTGTAACGTAGGCTATATTCCTAAATGCAACGAGCAGTTGTCACTGAACAAAAAAATGTGGAATCTTAATGTTAGACAAGAAAATGCAATGTTCAATTTAGCAGCTGTTCAAAGTGTTGTCCCTTTGCGCGAATGCAAGCTCTCAGCCTTGGCCGCCACTGTTCAATGGCTTCATCAACGACGCTTTGCTTCAGCTCAGCCCAGACACAGGTAAGGCGCTGCTACAGATCATCTGTGTCCCGAATTGCTGTCTGATAGACGCGTTCTTGTATCAGCCCCCAGATCCTATAGTCAACTGGATTGAGGTCTGATGAATTCGCTGGCCAGACATCTGGTCCAATGAAGTCTGGGATTTCATGTCGTAGCAGCTCGATGGTGTCCCATGCATGGTGTGCATGTGCACTGTCCTGTTGGAATATGAAGACGTCCCCTGCACTCAGCCAGGAGAATGCCCCGCAAACTCATCGAACAACTTGTCAGATCGAAAGAAACTGGAGCAAGTCGTAGAACAGTGGGTAGAATAATCCACGAGGACCTTCATCTGAAATGCCTGAAGAAACGAATATAGCCTATGTTACAGTTGTATTAGTGACTTTACTGACTTTCAAGTTTCAGCAG
>Ga0209363_1001132_pt1 | contig 12251 bp, 10 predicted proteins | sample WorMetexBAHAMAS3_FD_187385 | JGI IMG/M metagenome (GOLD analysis project Ga0209363, IMG submission 187385) | Marine gutless worms symbiont microbial communities from Max Planck institute for Marine Microbiology, Germany - Inanidrilus exumae... | ecosystem: Host-associated > Annelida > Digestive... | reverse complement strand
GTATGCCAAGTTTCAAAATGAAATTTTCAGGGGTTACAATTTTACAGGGGGTCGAATTTTCCATTTTTCCTATTGATTTTGAATGGGCCTTACAACAGTGCAGCGCTACTGCGCTGCCTGTGATACGTTATCACAGGAAGCTAGTAGACCGACAGATTCACGTGTTTTAAATAGTCTGTGAACATCTTAGATAAATCTCGTCGAGAACGATTCATGGCTGGCGGGATGTCGGTGTCACTTAGATCAATCTCAGACGTCGGTAGAATTGGCGCCTGACAGACGTCAACAGCTCTACAACAGCGAAATGCAGAAATGCGAATGTCGTGCTGCACTGACACTAATATAAACAGTCTACATCCGACAGAGAGTCAGGCCCGTCGTCAAGGGGGGGCACCGGGGTACCGTGCCCCCCAAACGGGTTTTGTGCCCCCCGTCACAGTTTCTCCAATTATGAAAAACGGCAGTGTATACTGTGCATCCGGATGGACGCGATGTACCCCCATGCAAACAGCTTTTCCGTCTGTGTACCAGCTTTTTGCTGCTGCTGCGACTTTTGGCGCCAGTAGTGCAACATGTGAAGCATCATTCTCCACACTCACTCGCGTCCTGACGGCTTATCGTCGATCTATGACCCATGAGCGCAAAAGGAACCTTGCAATTCTAGCATTCCTCCGCTCGTACACGAAGAACGTTAACATGAAAGAAGTGCTCAGATGTTTCTCTAAAAACAGCAGGAAGTTACAACTGTTTTGATTAGCTGTAGGCTACATCGATACTTCTGTGTCATATGCTGACTTCTACACATGGAACTTTAACATGACAATGCGTGTTTTGGACTGAATTGTGAATTGTGATTTGTAGGCCTATTTCAATAGTTTTCTTAGGTATGCAGTATGTTGGAATTACACGTCGAAAGTGAGTAATTCTGTTCTCATGATTTGCACAGTTTGTTTGTGGGACGGGTCAGGAGAGTGGAAGGAAGAAATGAAATGAAATGAGAGAATTCACGAACGGGAAGAAAAATTATAAGGTGCCCCCTTAAAAAGTCATGGTGCCCCCCATATGCTAACAACCTGGCGACGGGCCTGCAGAGAGTAAGTTTATCTGAGACACGGCCGAGCTATACATCCTGCTGCGCGTCAACATCCAAGATCTCTCGAGCAGCAGGTAGGCCCATGTCTGACACCCAATTCCGTCTCCACGTACTACCAGCATCCACTATCATTCGCACTCGCTGCTAAGCCACCTGAAACCGGGACGACACTGCTCATTAACTAGACTAGACGACCAGCTCTTTCGCTCCCTATATCAACGTCACACGAGTAGACAAATCTCTTCCACATATGTCGACTGTTCGAATTTCGAAAGTCAGAGGCCGCGTTGTTTGCGGCTGCTCAAAGACTTTTTGTTGCTCAAGGTCACGTTAAACATTTTCATATGCACTGTACACGGTGGCGCAAGAAAAGACCTCACTGAACACCCCGAGTCCAAAGGTGCCACTGTGCACCGTGGGCCATAAAAACGTGGTGCCACTTTATTTTTGGGTCAAAGTTCACGTTTAGGGGACACATTGTATATTGACATTAGCATTTTTGTTTGTCAATGCGACGTTTCGTTCAGGAGATATGCAGTGTCGAGTGCGGAGGTCGCAAAAAAGTGGTAAAAAGTTTTGATGTTTCTTTGCGCCCCAAATTTGGGGAATGCCCCGAAATTTCTGGGGGCATTTGTAAATCGACACCACTTCCGACTACTGGCCTAGTTTGGTTGAGATCCCATGGCTGGTCTTTCATCTATGCTGGCGAATTTTTAAAAAATCAGCGGCCTTGCCTTCGGCGGCCATAATAATAATAATGCATTGAAATGGAATATGGAAATACGGGAATATGACGGGTTCCGTAAGATAAAATTATGATCAAAACCTGCAGGAATTTAAAAGATTTTCTACCCGAAGGCAGCTGCGACAACATAATGCTTCGACCCGACCCTAAGCAGCTCAGTTTTGTACGCGGCGTGTGGACGTAGGATCGGCATGTGTGGATATACGTCCGTCCCCGAAGCTTATCAACCCCATTATTCTAACAGAGTATTCACTATTTCCCAAAAGTGCATCTTCAATGTCCACCAAATCACCTCTGCAGGCCAAAAATTCAACATTTAACTGACAAGGACACGGACAAAACAGTACCGCTCAGAATGCACCAATAACGCCATTTCAAGTGGAAAATTCTTTTTTTCTGGGAAAAAGGCATAGCCCCCTCCCCAGACTCCTCTCCCGGTGGGAAGGAGGAGTATCCCCTCACCACCTCTCGCCCCCACTAAGCCTTCTGGATCCACCCTACGTCCCCCAGAATTCCAGCCAGCTTTACGCCACTGAAAATACGGCAGTTATGGTGAAGGACAGAGTGGATGTTTTTAGGGCCCACGGTGTACATTATATTGCCCGCAACTCTGTCAAACGCTGACCAATGTTGCAAACACCGTCGCCGACTGACTCAGCAGTCAATTCGTAATAATCACCACTGGCCGCACGACCTGTCACTTACTACTCACTACATTGCCTTACGAAATATCGGGCACCTATTTGACTGGCACTGGTTAATGGCCATGTTTCTGCATCACCCCCTATAGATTGAATTTTTCTCCTGGACTTCCTCAATGACATTGAACACTACAGGTCGCCTACGACAAAAGAGGGTAACGGTAAATCAACAGCTAATGAACAAGACTATTTCTAGTTCTCTGGAGTAAACACGTCACTATAGTATGCACCGTTCTTTCGCCATGATAGGACCCATTATTCACGTAAAGTGATATTTCAATGGAAGTCAACTAGAAATCACGACGTCGACAGCCAACAAAACATACAGCCGTCCTTGCATTTTCAAAATCGCAGTCGGAGACTGCAGACTTCGCCCTCGGTGCCGCCACTTGGCGAAATAAATAAAACATAGGCCTACGCGTAGTCTTTGATTCGGGCCTATTCCCTCCATTGTATGGAAACATGACGTCATCCACGAAACCGGAAGTATATAACATATCGCACTGCCGTGAGAGGACAACCAAGCCACGGTAATAGGTAACGGTAACAAAAAATTTGGTGACATTTGGACGTGTGGTTTTTGAAATACGCAAGCAAACACATAAACAAACAAACGGGCAAATAGACACACAGACACGTTGACCGCAATACTTAGCAGCCATACTGTGACTATAGTCTTGACTAGTCTACCGATGGTGCAATTCAGTATGAGTTACAATATATCCGGCGGGGTTTAATGTCGGTGTACCGACCTGTGGGGACGCGTTGGCTGACTGCGGGCAGTGAGTCACGGGTCGCGAACCGCCGCTGTAGCATTCATCGAGAGGAATGTACGTGTCGGACGCGCTGTCGCCGAGCTGACGACTCGCCGGCGGTAAGAGAGGGATGCGCGACGACTCGAGGCAAGACGGGTAAAACGGCGGAGACGTCGGCGACGACGGACACGTTGATGGTCGCGGTTCAGGCGCAGTCAAAGGCGCCGGCAATGTCGCCCTCGGCATCGACGTAGCACTCGACTTCCTATCTGCAGCAGCAACCACCAACGCCAAGTAACCACAGAGCCCTCACTGGAACCGAACACGTCAGCAACATTTAGCCGACCGAATAATGAGGCCTACACAGTTTCTGTTGTGTGCTTAGTTTAGAATTCAGGTCTGCTTTTCTATACTATTTATTTTCAGCTAACGCTACGCCACGGTTGGGCATCTCAGCAGTTGCTGGGCTCGTTTCCTTCTGTAATCGATCATTACATTGGGACGCGTCCCATCACCTGTAGTTAATCTAAACATACGTTCACGATAAACAAAGACCTCGTTACGCATGTCTGTCGGTCCGTTTGTCCCGTTCCCGTCACTAACTATACAGTATGGAGTGAAAAGTATGAAATGCCCGAAATCAGTATGAAGGTCGCCCATGTCACGTCACTTACGGGTAACTCGTGGACCGGTTTTGAAGTCATAAGGTCAATGGGGTCGAGGTCAGTAGGTCAATATCGCGCTGCCTGTGTGCCATCGGGATTATGAATAATTACTGTTGGTCATCCCGCTAAATTATTGCTATTCGTCCCCGAAGTTGCAGTGCATTATTATATAATCTAAAACGATAACCAGAGCTGAGTGTTTTGCATTGAGATGGAACACTGAAAGTCTGTACAGGACCAAGCCTTAGTCAGCTACTGGTAAGCAGTCTGTTCAATACGCTATCCTGTTTACAATTTCCTGACTTTTTTGACCAGCTACAAGAGACAAGTGCCACATCTTGTCCACACAATGTCCTATCCAGTTCTCAGTGTTTAGGCCTACTTGGTTTATTGTGGTCAACCTGAGTCCTGTCACTCTGCAAATTAATACTAGTTCGAATTATTAAACTTATAGTTGGCCTACTTTAGCAGTAAAACTGGTTTTTAGTCCACAGCCACTTCCCGAATGATCCGAGGCGACTACACGTGGGACGTGTATGGAATTACCATGAAGGTTAGATCTACACATAGCAGGCACAGTACGGCTAGGCCAACACTTCCGCCTCGTCAGCGAACCAGGCAGTTGTCGGTACGATAAAAACTACACATAAGCGGAACTAGAAGTAACGTCAACATGATTGATTAGACCCTAGTAACGTTACATTACGTCGACTGCCCTGGTGGCGCATGAAACCATTAGACGGTGGAATGTCGCAGGCAGCGAACAGTCGTAAAGTCTCTGTACTTACTTGTTGCTGTTGATAAGATAGACCTATACCTAGAAACCAGGTCCTCACAGTTGGAACGACGTATAAGCATTCGTATTATAGACAGTTTGCATCGCTTTAGCGATATCGACGACACGAGAACCTTGCAGATCTAAGCAGAGCATCCAGAAATGTAACTTGTCAAATTTAAACTCACCAGTCACCTATCACTGACGAGACTGATCGCAAAATTAACTTGTGTAACAAGGAACTAAAATCTTACTTTTACTCATAACAGACCGCGTTAGACGGGAACGTAAAGCAACCGGTATAGCATCCGTCCGTCCGTCCGTCCGTCCGTTTCAACTCTGTCTTTTGAACCGACTGACATTTGGACTTGAGTTTGTGTGGGGAAGGGGGAGACATGACCACAGGTCGCCTGGGACTGAAAGTCAAGGTGGTCAAGGTCAAAGGTAAAGCTTTCACGTCGCGCTGTCCATGTGCTGCGTTACCATACAGGTGGTCATTTCTAGTTGGTCACGCAAGTACACGGTCAATGAATCGTGGTCTGTTCTGCCAGACAATGCCTGTTTCATTGTAGAACATTACTCGCAAATCAACAACAATCCAGGTCGTCCAGTCAGCGCGTGACCTTGGAGTCATTCTAGACAGCCAGCTCAGCTGTCACTGTCGGATCATATCACTGCCATCCGTCGGTCTCGTTTCTTTCAGCTCCGACAGATTCCACCAGCACCAGCTGCAGTTGGTCACTTACTTTAGACGCTGCTAAGACCATTGTCCAGGCGTTTATCGCTTGTCCTATGGACTGGTGCAACTCGCTGTTGTATGCTGCGCCATAGAACCTGCCGAGGAAGGTTCTATCTGTGCAGAACGCTACCGCTCAACACAGGGCGCCGTGACCACATCATACCGGTGTTGCGTCAACTACATTGGCTGTCAGTTCAGAAACGACTGGAGTTCATGACTGCCTGCCTTGTGCACCAGTCACTGGTATCAAAAGCGCCGACGTACTTCACTGCCGACATTCGACTTGTCTCGACGTTCTCTCCGCTCAGGACACACTCGCTGTTCCACGACCACGGACACTTAGCAGCTTTGGCGACAGAAGCTGTGCTGCCGCGGCACCACGGTTTACCTAATCTGCGACAGAAGACCAGCTATGGACAGTTTAGGCGACATCTGAAATCATGATCTATTTGGGATTTGTAGAAATAAGAGAGCATTGTGACTACGATTTCGTGCGCTATAGAAGTACACTTACTTACTTACTACTACTTGGACTGTTGTTGATTTGCACTTACGTTTTTTCGTCTGCTAGCTAGTTTCATTACCGGCGCGATTGGCCGCCGCATGGCAGCCGTCGGTGTTGAGATTACTCAGAAGTCGACAATGGAGTTCTTCGCCCGCGGGTTCGACAGGTTGCACCGATGAGAGTGAAATTTGGCGTATAGGTCGGTTAAGTTTCACCTTCAACCGTGCAGGTTGGGGACATGCGACCCCCAAAATGAAAATTTTACGAAATTTGGGGAAATAAACACCCCCTTGGGACGTATAGCTCTCGCGCGATTCTTACCCCTCATAATCTTGTTGATCTGGTTGCTTAGGCTGGCCGCTTATAGGTGGGCCACTACAGATTAATGCTGCCGGTATCGCAATGCCTTCAAGACATTATTTACGCTTATAGTCTTAATAGAAACGCGAGGATGTGCAGGGTCATAAAATAGCGCCTGCAGTAATAATTTAAACCGCCATGACTGAATTTCCAATAATTCAACCTCAATAAGCTTGTAAACCGATGAAGCGAGATTCTGGCAGTTCATGCAACCTCGAAAACCAAATACAAGATAGTTCTCACGGGTCATTTTGTACACGTCGAGCGTTTGCTATACGAAAACTGTTCATTGTCTACTATGTAACGTTTACTGCCTGTCTGTCCCTGGTTTGTAGCATGTAATGATCATGATGTAAGGTCCGTAACGGCCCTAGCGGGAAAAGTATACGCACTATTACCAATCTAAAAAAGTTTCCAAAATTAAGTCAACCTTGTCAAGTTTAATTTTTTCAGCGCGACGCTGTATACTAGCGCGGTATATGCTATGGCTAGGTCTGTCCATCGTAACAAGTCGGAGTTCTATCAAAACGGCTGGATGGATCAAGCTGGTGTTAGGGACACAAGCTCCCTCGGCTTATCCTGCACGGTGTTGGAAAGGAATTCTGATATCTCCAAAAATAAGGGTACTTCCCTCTCGGGCTTTGTTCCAAACTCCGATTTTTCTGCTTTTTTGCCGCAGCATGTCGATCGTCGCAAGTGTTGTCAATTTAGTTCGACCAACGACCGTCGCCAGTTTACCACACCGAACGTCCACCTTTGTTTATAACACAATGGGCGTGACGCAGCGCGTCGCGCGGGTTCGTCTGCGACAGCCGAGACTTGTTAAACTCAAGGAGTTATGCCTATTGCACACGGTGCTTATTTTACCTGCTCCATCACAAGTAGAGAAAGAAGCATTCAAACAATGCGGGACTAAAATTCAGGGTCGTACAGGGGCGAGGACAATGGGGTTGGCGCTAAGCCCCCAAATGCCATAGACAGCCCAAAACATAAAAGATCCATCATCCAGTATCCAAAATATGACTCCAATAAATTCGTTTTACTGCCCAGTATATCATCATTGGGCCTATGTGTTTTTGTATGAGCGGCATAGGCATACAACAAGTAAGCATAAATATCCGAAAAAGAACCAAATGGTCAAATAGTCAAATCCAGAGCGCAATATTGATCACTAGTTTTTAAACTGCTTTCAGCTTCAGAGGAGTTTCGCCGCTGACCCCTGACCAGGTCCTTTGCCCCTGGACCCCACTGGGGACATAGCCCCCGGACCGCCACAACAGGCTCGCGCTACAGCGCTCGCCATGACCAGGGGCTGTAGCCCCCCCCCTCAACTGTATATTCTAACCTCGATCACGGGAGGGTAGCTGGCCATGGAAGTCCAGATAGACCGGACCCCCATCTTGTGAGATCTTCACAAATCTGACGAGATAGTTCTCAAGCAATGGGTACCCCGTACGGTTTCGTGGCAAGTCGCTGTCCAACGCATACGTCGTATGCGTTGGACCCCTTAGACAAAAATTCCTGGCTCGCCCCGGTGCGAGTCAATGATAAACGTTGCACCCAACGACACGGTTTCTATATCAGACGTGGCACATTCATTTGCCACGTCTGCTGATCTGCCCGTGTCTGCATCACCGCCTATTAGCTACAAGGCAAAGGCAGTCGAGTCGATCTGCAGTCTTTGTGCTCGTTAACACAGACCAATCCGCCACTCGACTCTTCCGTTACGTTAACAAAGTTATATACGAGGCAGGTGTCCTTTCAGTATTTTTAACATCCACTCTGTTATCGACGTCAATAATTGTATAACGCTGTGTGAAACCGTATCAATCGCTGTTATTAAGGGTATTTGTAAACAGCAAGATCGCCCAAAGGCCCACGAATGCGCTATAGCGGAAGAAATAGCAGTACGGTAACCTAACGGCTCTGCCCCGGCCTAAACTCATATCTATTCGACGAATAAGTTCAGAACATCTTCACAACGATGCCATGTTTTCCGGAACACATACCGGCAGCGGCGCAACCCGGATGTATTTCCAGACGTGGAGTGAAACTGCACGTTGGCTTCCCAACGTCTAGACACAGTGTACCAGATAACCGCAACTGTCCAGCTTCTGAGGCCTCTGGACCCAGATCCTCATTTGTCTGGGCGGGGCAGCTTCAGCCCTAATTCTCATCAGGAGCTCTGCTCTCAATTCCGGTGGTGGCTTGGCCCTCATCGTGCTCCCTATAATCAGTCCTCCACTTTTCAGAATCGTGGATACGTTTGGCCACGACACAACTCCCAGTGTTTGCACAGAATATATTTTCCAGTTGTTTTTATTTACGTTGTTATTTTCTCGACGAACGCGCCAAGTACAAACGACCCACACAAGAGTGATCACGCAGTTCCTGTTAAGCCCCGTCCACACCAGCAACAATGTTGAAACAACATTGTCGAATGCTACAATAAGTCGAAACTCAGAAGTTACAGACTGGAGGATTGCCACATTTTGTTTGATAACTCATCCCAGATATGATATCTTAGGTCAACGTTTATAGACAATCTTTTCTTAATTTTGTATCTAAAGAAACGTCATAACAGGTAAGACGCCATAACAACATCGTCAGTATGACTCTGGTTACTTAACTGCCAGTCAATTCTATAATTTCTATTATAAATATAACACACTGAAAATGTCCAATTTGACGTTCGCTTTGCATCACAGTCAGTTCAGCGATAGCTGTACGACAACTTGTATATCACTGATTGTATGAAATGCGTATACGTCCGTCGTTCGTTCCTAACAATTAGGTGGCCTACCTTTGCGATGCGCGCTTCCATTGAATCGACGCAAACGCAGGCAGTTCCAGTTGTTCATCTCTGCAACCGGACACCGTCGGCGACACTGGCCGCTCGATTCAGCGGTGTTCTTGGATGATAACTGTTGACGCTCAGCTCTTCTTCGACGGGTCCACAACAAGACAACACAAACAGTACCTGCAGCTGTCTCCACTGAGGCGGCCGAGCGTGAGAAGGCGGACGACGACGCGAGACCACACACCGTGCCGCGCCGGCCGGTGGGAAAGTCGACGTGGCGACGACGATCTCACGGGCTCAACGATCGACCAAAAACTTGCGATCGACGGTCAACGCCCCGGTGATGACATGGTACACGCCACGATGAGATGAACCTGGACAACTAACCAGCTGACCGAGCGAGCGAAACAACGAACTGTCAGCCTCCGCAGCAGCGTTTATAGGCCGACACTGCACTTCGCTGCCGTCGCAGTAATCTGATTACGTCAGAGCGGCGGAGATACTCGCTAAGCGTAGCCTGCGGAACGACCGCCCTACATCCACATCAAGCGCTTTGTCGACTAATCGCCATCAGTGCGATGCCACACCTACTCATGTAGCCTACAGGGTGCGGCTAAAAAGGCCCCACAAACTATAATCTCTCGGTAACGACTTAGCGTTTATTGAGTAACGTACAGCAAAAATTACCGGTATCTTTTGCCACAATATGACCAAATTGTATTAAATTCTAGCAAGATGTAGCGCCGGTAAAAACTGCGAGAAGCCCATTTTCTACTCGATAATGTATTGCATTTGCATTTACAGAAACTGCAAAGTGAATGATGTCAAAAGTCAGTGCATGAAAAGCGCTGTCTGGTGTATTTTAGTTCAGCAGTTGTTCGAAATGTCTGCCGCATGCCTTAGTGTGAAGCTGCTTTTTGAAACTCAGAACAGACTGGAGGATTTTCACATTTTGTTTGATAACTCGTTTCATATATGATATCTTAAATAGTGTCCGACGTGAAAAAAATCGACTGTCGTCGAAGTCGAATCCCTTGCGTCGTCGTCGAAAAATAATAAAGTCGACGAACTTTCAACAAACATTCTTGAGATTTACTTACAGCAGTAACGCACACAGAAATTCTGATTGCATATTTCTGATAAAAATTGAAGTGTAAGTGGCGCATTACGGCAGCAAGGCCATGTACATGTAGGCTACATACTGAACCAGTACTCTCATACTCAGTAGTTAGTACTCCAGTAGTAGGCTATTGTGTTGCCGGTTGCCTCATGGTACGTTTTAACGGTTTGGAATTGAGCGTCACCCGTATACTAAGAGCCGCATTGGCCAAATTCCGTGTGTATGTATGTATGTATGTGTAACTACTCCTCCCAAACCACTGAACCGATTTCCATAAAAATTATACCAGCAAATAGAGCGTCTGACGCTGATTGCTATAGGCTACTTAGATTTTAAATATTTACCCCCACCATATTTAAAAACCCTCAAAAAGGGGCGTGAATAGGCATTTTCAAGCTAAACTAGCATAATATTGAAACTCACATATTTCGGCCGCGGTTCGAGCGATTTCTATGAAATTTGACACACTGATGCACTTATCACAACCTGCCCTGGTATTGATATTGCTTTAGAGGGAGGGTTCGATCAGGCGGGAAAGGCAGGTTTTTGGTGTGCTGCATGCAAGTCAGTTAATCGGACATGCAGCACGTCTTTCAGGCCAGCTGATGAATCATCTCTTGCTTTTTCTACCCAAACTACTGCTGGACAAGGAAAAAGTCAGTAATTATAATGAGTGACTCGCTCCCCGTGCTTGTTTGCATGTTGTTTTGTTCTTTCAAGTTAAAAAAAATGACAAGATGACAAGTGGTTTGCTGACTGACAGTGACGGGCAGGCTGTAGAAGATAACGTTGCTGAGGTGTGTGTGTGTGCAGAGGATCGAGCAGTTGGATTGGTCTGTACAAATATTCGGCGTCAAGTACGGATCCGTCGCCGTCAGCACAGTACTGGCTGGACAACAGTATGTCCACTTTCCGCAGATGGGCAGCCGGCCAGCCAGACCAGAACAATGCGCGGTGTATCTGCATAACGACCTCTGGTACATTTAAGGACCAAAGCTGCGGAAGCGAATACAGATTAGTATGCAAGCGAACTGGAGGTTTGTCTATTGAACTTAATGTGCACATTGAGCGCTTCGATTGACCTCAACAGATATCGTTGCTTTGCTGCAAAGCATGCCTACATGCCTGTTGCCACAGGCTGTGCTGTAGCGCCAGCCCTGTGCTAACGGCGACTGGCTTTGTCAATGCGAAAGGGCAATTTTCGACCCCATACAGAACTGACACCCGTCTACCCATCACCAAAAAATTTGTCACAGGTGATTACGTCTGCGACCTCTACAGCTGTGCCAAATTAGGTGCATATCCGTCCACGGGGGGCTTCTGGGCACATGGATGAAATATAACCAAAATTATTTTTATTTATGCCCTTTTTGGGGAACTCACCTACAGGTGAGACCGGTCGATGGATTTCGACGCATGATGACTCAAACGATGCGGACTAGCACAAGGATGTGCCTTTTGGGATTTGTTCACATGGCTCCGATGTAGGAGGTCAAAAAAACCCAAAACCCCAATTTTGGAGCGTGAATAAGCGTTTTCAAACCAAACTCGTGAAATCGGAAAACGTGCATATTATCAAAACTATACTGCATCGATTCTAACAAAATTTTGCACAGTGATAAAGAGACCGCCAAATGCCCTTCGTTGGTGGTCCTGACACATGCATCACAAATCCAAGATTGCGGACGGCCGCCACCTTGAAAAATCGAAAAATCGCCATATCTCCACCGCGGTTTCAGCAATTTCGACGAAATTCGGGGCACGCTTACAAAGCGCGAGTAAATAAAAGGGCGTGTAATGGATCAGGCGTGTAATGCTAATAAAATTGAATGCGCATTTAAATGAAACGGCATGTAGCCGTAACAGAACTGCAAACGGCGAACGATACAACGAAATTTGACACAATGACGCAGTTCGACCCTATTAATTATTATTTATTATTTAATTCAATAGCAGGCTCGAAGCCCATGAACACAAACACAATGGACACAAA